>Ga0315553_10001873_pt1 | contig 17182 bp, 15 predicted proteins | sample SalMarSW160140MG_FD_203099 | JGI IMG/M metagenome (GOLD analysis project Ga0315553, IMG submission 203099) | Salt marsh sediment microbial communities from the Plum Island Ecosystem LTER, Massachusetts, United States - Salt Marsh Sediment SW1601-40 ... | reverse complement strand
GTAATTGTTATTGCTGCTTTCGTAGCATCTGCTGCTGCTTTTTCAAGATATCCGATTAATTTGTCTAATGCGTCGGCAGCGACTAAATCAGCGCCTTCCTTTTTCATTAATCTTCGAATTGGTGCTTTGGCGATATAACCTTCAGCTTTCTTTTTTGCTGGAGCTTTTTTTGCCGGAGCTTTTTTGGCCATATTTTATTCCTCCACTATTTTTTTTGTATTAAAATGTTTTAATATAGATTGTTAATTAATAATAACTACGATTTTCTATTATATAAATATTGTGGTTCGGATCAATAGTTTATGGAAATGAAATTAACTATTTTTCTTGGATCTAAAATGTGCTAAATATGATCTGACCGACAAAATACCAATATTACATAAAATTTTTATTTTTTATTAAATTGGAAATAAAAAATCTTTGATTGTTAAAATTCACTGGAAAGCGATTTTCAAAAGAATTCACCTATTTTTTACAGAAAATATAAATCCATTATTAAAGTTTTAATATAATGAAAAAATTAAAAATCGTCTTTTATTACTATATTGGCACTAGATTTTTACACAAGCGTTTCTTATACTCTAAGAGCCATCTTATTAAAATATTTAATCACTTTACTTCTATTGGAGTTTTAATAAGTTATTTGCGATTATTTATTTTTATATAAAATGTATAAATTAAAATAAAAGTTCTAAAATTAGTTATTCAATACGAATTAAAAAGGATTAAGATTCCAATCTTGTCATTTAGTCGCGATAACATAAAACTTGAAGAAAGTGACATTGAATTTGCATTACAGTCATTAGGATTTACGAAAAACGATTCAAAAGTTTTGTTAGCTCTTGCAAAATATAATATATTGAGTCCAGCAGATATAGCAAAATTTTCTGATGTTGATCGTGCTAGGGTATATGATAGTCTTAATCGATTAATTGAAAAAGGATTTATCCAAAAAGAACCAGTAAAAAGGGGTGCAAATTACCAAGTGATCCCCCTTACTAGGATTTTTAAAACGATTAGAGAGGAATATAAAAAAAAAATTGACGATACTCTAACTATTGAGAAAGCAATTGCTGAATTGGAAATTGATACGGAAGAAATCGAGCCAAGGGTATGGGCGATTAATTCAAGAGAAAAAATTAGAAAGAAAATAAAAGATTTAATTAGTACGTCTCAAAACCGAATATATTTCATAATTACGCCTGATTTGTTGATTAAAGAATTAGGTGGTCACGAGTGGATATTAAAAGAAATTTGGAGTAAAAAGTTCTCATTAGATATGGAAATCGTAATTGCCTTGAAATATTTCGAAGAACTTAAGGAAGAAGTCAAAAAATTATTAAAAATTTCAGTAAAAATCCATTCAATTGAGGGAGATAATGTCATTCCGTTCGGATTGTTAATCGCAGATAATGGATTTTTGTTAACTACTTTAGATCAGGTAAAAGAAGCTCCCGAATACACATCTGGTTTATGGTTGGAAAATGGAAAACAGAATCAAATAGTAGGCTACGAGCATTTGTTTAGACATTTTATTAGCTCAGAAACGAAAGAAATACAGTTAACTCCAGTAAAATTACCATATCCTGTTTAAATTATTTTAAATAAATCAAATCTTCAAACAAAAATTAAGCTAGGTTAATAGAATTAAAACGGAATAACAAAAATAAAATTAAATTTAAATTAAAGTATTTAATGATAAACATATAGATAAAAAATCATGGGGATAAATACTACGTGGTATTATAATTGTTTAATAAAAACTAGAAGAGGTCGATAGGTAATTTCATACCGTGGTAAAGTTATACTCTGTGGTAACCCAGCTGTAGGAAAAACAAGTTTGCTTGCCCGATATGTCGATGGCAAATTTCAAGAGGATTCAGCGCCAACGATAGGTGCTAATTTCTTGATAAAAGAAATTGATTTAAGTAAGATTGTTGATAAGTTAAACTTAGATAAACCTGAACTAAAGCAGGATATAAAGGAAAAAGGATTTAAGTTGTATTTTTGGGATCTTGGAGGGCAACACGATAAATTATACAGCACGGAATACTATTTTGTTCAAGCTGTTGGAGCTATGATCGTTTTTAACTTAAACGATTTATCGACGTTCAATGATATAAATTTTTGGTTAACTAAATTAAAAGATTTAAGTGGGGATGTTCCTTACATTCTAGTTGGAAACAAAAAAGACTTAGATAGAAATGTAGATAAATCGCTAGTTGAAGCAGAAGTAAAGAAACTAGGTATTCAATATTTTGAGACTTCTGCGAAACTTAATGAAAACGTTGATTTGGCTTTTGAAAGTTTATCTATTCAAATTTTAAATAATCTTAAATAATTTTTTAAAATACTAATTTTGGGATGTTTTAAATTATAACTTTGCCTAAGTTTTATAATGAGCGTTCTTTTAATTCCTATTGCTCCTTTATCAAGGACAAAATCTCGTCTTAGGGATTGTTTTCCAAAAGGATTACTCAAGGATTTAACTATAGCCATGTTTAAAGACTTGGCAAAAAAAGTCCAGAATGTTGATTTTTTCGACTATACGATAGTTTATTGTCATAACGAAGAGATTTTAGAACTAGCAGAAGAGTTTGGATTAATTGGCATCAAAGAAAAACTCACTTCTCCACGTAAATCGTTTGATTTAGTAATTAATGACCTGAACAATATTGCAATTAAAGATTATAATGCGACTAGTACTATTTTTACTTTTTTGGATGTAATTTTAATATCCGAGAATAATTTAATGGAAATCAGTAATTTAACGAAATTAAACCAGCTTGTGGTTTGCCCTGCAATTCACTCCGCAGGAATCTCTATATTCGGAAGAAATCCTCCCGATGTTCTACCTACCCATTTTTCAAACCCAAGCATTCCTTCGTTTGTTGCCTTAATAAAAGATGCTCAAAACCGCAACTTAAAACTCTCAATATATGATTCTTTTCGAGCGGGATTCGATATTGATATTAAACAAGACTTATTGTTAGGATTCGAGTATCTTAAAATCTTCGAATTAACTGAAACTGAGACATTTAAATTTTTAAATACTAATTTGAAATTAGTACTACAGAAAAGAAGTATAAAGAATAACAGAGATTTTAAGATTAGTAAAATTAAATAATTTTTTATTAGAAATTAAAAGTAATATTTAATTTAACTTCCTGATTTATAGCATCCTTTATTGACTTTTGGACCCCCTCTCTTTCATTTTTAAGAGAAGATAAGTATCTTAGATAATCCTTGTTTTTTCTATCAAGATCGTTTTCTAAATGCTCTAATTTTGCGGTATTCAACGAAATTTTATGTTTAATTTCTTCTCTCTTGACTGCTAATCCTTCATGTTCTATCTTATTTTTCATATCGTTAATTTCAGAGCGGATTATTTTGATATTGTCTATTTCATTTTGAATGGTCTTCTCGTCGAAAATAGCGTTAATTTGTTGAATTGTTTTATCTTTTACATCAGATTTAAGGTTAAGTTTATTATCTTCTAATATATGCCGTAATTGGATGAGTAATGCTGAAAATTTAGGTAGTTCTCTACTTTCATTAACTAAAGAATTAATTGGGTTCTTTAAAAAGTCTCTTAAGAAATAAATATTAATGTTTGGATTCTTAATTGTATCTTTTTCTAGTTCAAATTTCAACTTTTTAAGAGCTTTTTTAAATCCGAACTGATTGTTAATATTCATTCTTAAATGACCTAACTTAGCTTCTAGCTGATCTAATTCTTTAAAAAACTCATTTTTTTCGATTTTTTTGAGTGCTTCTGTTAAATTTTCTTGCTCCGCTTGTCTATCTTCTAACTCTTTTTCGAACGACTCTAAGTCAGATTTAGCATTTTCAATATTTTCTTTCAGAGCAAACAATTTCGGTATTTTTTTTAATAGATATTCTGCATCCTTTACATCCGTATATTTTTTTCTTAGAAATACGTCTAAAATCTTTTGCTTGTTACCTAATTTGCGCGTGATATAACTCAATTCTTTAATTTCTGACTGTAACTCTTTTTGAAATTTAGGGATGGATTTTTTTGCTATGTCGTTGATGCTAGTAAACAGTTTTTTAATCGAGTTTAAGAGATTATACAGAGCATCATATGTGATATCTTCTTCAGGTACTCCAACCTCATCGATTTCCTTTCTTATTTTATCAGAAAAGAAGTGTAAAGATTTAAGAGCTTTTTCATCTATTTTTCCTTCTCCAGCTTCTATAAAATGATCTGTACAGACCTTAATTTCAAGTAAGCTCTCTTTGATATCAGATAATTGCTTTTTAACAGCTTTTTTTACCTTAAAAAACTGTGATTCAAGCTGTTCTTTGTAATAATCTTCAAATTCTTCTAATGAAATTTCAATCATATTTGATCAATTTTAATTTATGAGTTTAAGACTTTTTTCCCATTCATATATTTTTGAAGGACTTTAGGTATAGATACTGTCCCATCTTTATTTTGAAAATTTTCTAAAATGCAACAAATTGTACGCTCTGTAGCAATCGCGGTGCAGTTAAGAGTATGTGCTATTTCTTTCTTTTGAGTAGAACCTACTTTACCGATACGTACTTTTAACTTCCTTGCTTGATAATCTAAACAATTACTACAAGAAACTAGTTCTCGATAGTTACCAGATGATGGGAACCACGCTTCGAGATCATACTTTTGAGCAGCGTTGTCGTTTAATTCACCAGATGCGATGTTAACAATTCGATATGGAATTTCTAACTCTCTAAAAAGTTCCTCTGCATTCGATATTAATTCATCAAACATTACCCAAGAGTTTTCAGGTTTACAAAAAATGTATTGCTCAACCTTTTCAAATTGGTGTACTCGAAATATACCCAGGGTATCTTTACCATGTGAACCTGCTTCTCTCCTAAAGCAAGAGGAGACTCCTGCATATTTTAAGGGGAGTAGTTCGGGATCGATTATTTCATCGTAATGATATGCGGCTAGAGTCTGTTCTGAAGTAGCAATCATGAAAATATCTTCGTCATGAATTTTATATAATTGTTCCTCAAAATCTGCTAATTCTGCGGCAGCCTTCATTACTTCGTGTTTAATAAAAAAAGGTGTCCATAAAGGTTCATACCCTTTACTAATTAATTTATCTAAAGCAAATCTAATAAGTGCCAAATTAAGTAAAACGATATCACCTTTTAAGTAATAAAATCGAGATCCTACGACCTCAGAAGCTTTCTTTGTGTCAGCGCCATTTATATCGTGAATAATATTAACATGGGAGGATGGTTTAAAGTCAAATTTGGGGATCTTACCATATTCCCTAATAATCGCGTTACTTTCTTCTGTTTCTCCAATTGGAACGGATTTATGTAAATCGTTTCCGATCATATATCTAAATTTTTCACGTTCCTCAAGGTAATCAATCTTTTTCTTTTCAAGTTCATCGATTGTTTCTTTAATTTGTTTTGAGTGAACTATAACATCAGTAGCTTCTTCCTCATCTCCCGATTTCTTATATTCGCTAATTCGGTGGGAGAGTTCATTTCTTTCTTGTCTCAAGTCTTCTAGTTGTTGTAAGACACTTCTCCATAATTTATCAAATTCCAAAACTTTTTCAGCGTTCTTTGGATCTTTGAACCTTTTTTCCTCAGTTTCAATAATTTTTTCCAGGTTAGTTCTAAATTCTTCGATGTCTCGCAAGATTTACTCTCTATATAAAATATAAAATTTCTAATTTCTATTATAAACAATCATTAAATTAATTTATGCAAATAATTTTTGCGTGTTAAGAAATAAAAGAATTATTCATGGTGAATTCTTTCAGATATTGTTGACCTTAGATAGGCGACTTTTATTTTATCTTTATTATATCCTACTTTATCGATAATGCTCATAATTTTTATTCTCTTTGCTTTACCTTTCAAACCTTCCTCGGTCATAAATTCTTTAGCGAATTCTTCTTTTTTGTTTTCTTCTTGCTCCACCATAATTAGACCTAATGAAAAATCAATAAAAAACTTAATGTGATTAAAAACTTGAAGTAATATTCCTTGATTTAGAATTAAACATTTTTTTAAGTCAATAACAAATTTGATTAGAAATTATCAAACCCTAACCAGAAAAAATAAATTAATTCAATAATTTCCAAACAAAATAGGTTTTATTAAATTTAGAAATAGAACTTAAAGCAATTAACTGTTTTGGTGATGTTGTAACTAAAGGTGAATTAATTGTCTGAAAAACAGACCACTGATAAGATAAGAATTGGAGTTTATGTGTGTAGATGAGGTGTAAATATTGGAGCCCACCTTGATTGTGATGCTGTCAGAGATTTTGTTGAACCATTACCTAATGTTGTTATCGCTCGGACCAACAATTTCACTTGTAGCGATCCTGGACAACAAATAATCAAAAATGACATTCTAGAACTAGATTTGAACCGAATAGTCGTAGCAGCTTGCACTCCTAAGATTCATGAACCTACTTATCGAGCTGTTTTACAAGAAGCAGGTTTAAGCCCTTACTTCTTTGAAATGGTAAATCTTAGAGAGCACTGCTCGTTTGTTCATCAAGGTGATAAAACAAACGCAACCGAAAAAGCAAAACGATTAGTTCACGCCGGTATAAATAGAGCACGGGAATTAGAAAGTGTCCCTTACAAGGAAATACCTGTAGAAAGAGCTGCATTAGTTATAGGAGCGGGAATTGCCGGAATGAACGCAGCTTTAGACTTAGCGGAACACGGGATACAAGTCTATTTAGTTGAAAAACAAGCAACCGTTGGAGGTAAAATGGCACAGTTTGATAGGATTTACCCTACAGATGATTGTGGTATATGAGTTCTTGCCCCTATTATGGTTAACGCTTCAAAACATCCTAATATCAAACTTTTCACCTATAGCGACATTATCGAGTTTAGCGGTATCACGGGAGATTACAATGTTAAGATACGTAAAAATCCAAGGTATGTGAACGAAAGCAAGTGTACCGGATGTGGCTTATGTACTACTAAATGTCCTATAAAAGTTCCTAATGAATTTTATAATGGGATTGGTGAAAGAGGTGCAATCTATATACCATTTCCTCAAGCAGTCCCAAATTATGCTGTTATGGATAAAAGTGTGTGCATTGATTGTAAAAACTGCGAACGAGTTTGCCCCGCAGAAGCAATAGAATTTGAACAAGTACCCGAAATTGTTGAGGTTAAGGTAGGGGCTGTTATCGTTGCTACAGGATTCGATGAATATCCAATTATTGAGACTAATGAATACAATTATGGCATTTCTCCAAATGTTATTACTCAGATCGAAATAGAGAGTATGCTTAGCCCAATCGGTCCAACTGGAGGACACATATATAGAATCTCAGATGGAAAAACACCTAAAACTGTTGTGATGATACAATGCGTTGGTTCTAGATCGCTAAAAGCGAATCCTTATTGTTCATTTGTGTGCTGCAGTGTTGCTCTTAAAAATGCTCAATTACTAAAACAAGAGTATCCCGAAATGGATGTTGTAATATTCTATATAGACATTAGGACTACTGATAAGGGCAACGAGGAATATTATAGAAAAATTAGAGACGCTGATGTTAGAATGATACGAGGAAAAGTAGGTGAAATAACCGAGGACAAAGATAATAATTTAATAGTACGCGCTTATTCCTCTTTAACGGGGGAACTTATTAAGATTAAAGCTGATTTGGTAGTATTATCTACTGGAATGAATCCTTCAAGAGGGACTATGGAAGCCATTGAAGTTTTAGGTTTAAGTAAAGGTCCAAATGGATTTTTAACTGAAATTCATGGTTGTTTGAAGCCGCAAGAAACAAATAATCTTGGGATTTATATTTGCGGATGCGCAGCAGGACCCAAAAACATCCCATATTCCGTTTCTACAGCCCTAGCTGCTGCTAGCAAAGCTGCTGCCTTACTTTCTCATAAAACCATTATTCAAGAATTAATCATTGCTGAAGTCAATGAGACTTTGTGTTTAGGATGTCATAGATGTGAAAAACTATGCGAATATCAAGCAATAAGCATAGATGACGGAATTGCTCATGTTGATGAATTGAAATGTAAGGGATGCGGAGTTTGTATATCATCCTGCCCAGCAAGAGCGATCGATCTTAAATATTATCGAGATAGGCAATTCGAAGCTGAAATCAAAGGAATCGGAATGAGCGAAATAGACAGTATTCAAAAAGAATCAACTAAAATAGAAAACTAAAAAATGAGGTAGCTTTAATCAATGACAGAAAATATAAATGAGAGAAAAATAATAGCTTTTGGATGCGAAAAATGAGGTTACTCTGCAGCCGATTTAACTGGTACTACGAGAAAATCTTATTCCCCTAATTTCCATTTAATACGAGTAAGGTGTACGGGAAGAATAGGAATTCATCTAATTATGGAGAGTTTCTTAAATGGAGCTGATGGAGTCGCGATCATTTCTTGAAAAGAGGGAGAATGTGAATTTGGAAATGGAAACATGAATACCTACGAACATGTAAAGTTTTTAAAAAGACTATTCAACCATTTAGGTCTAGCTGAAGAAAGAATCCAACAGTATTTTTGTTCTGCAGCGGAAGTTGAAAAATTCATCAAATCCGTAGAAGACATCACGAGCAAGGTTGAAAAACTTCCTCCTCTACCAAAATAAAAAATTAATCCGAATAAGAATGATCCTTCTAAAAAAACCTAGTTAGGAGGTAACTAACTCCCAGCGAGAGTATTCGGAAATTAAGATATAGATTAAAACAACCAGAGTTTAAATAAAATGAGTTTTGAGCTTAAAATTACAAAGGAAGGTTTAAAAGATATAGCCGTTACCGTAGATTCGTATCGGATCCGCGTGTTAATTGATGCCAAACAAGAAATTCTAAATTCTGGTGTCTACAACGAGGAACAGTACAATAAAATTTTATTCAAAATGTTTGATGATGAGCTTATTAAATATAAGCTCTACAATTTTCTAACTCGTAAAAAATCTAACGATTTTAAGGCTTTAAAAAAATTTTCGGATAAAAATTCTATAGAAATCAGTAAAACGCTGAGTTTGTTAGAGTTACTGAAAAATGAGAGTCTGGTTGCAGTGAACGAAATCTATGACCAAGTTGAAGGAGATGAAAATACTCCCACTGTGACTACTTTTAAGGATTTTGACATAAAAAGCTTCGATATTGATCCTTCAAAAATAAAATCAATTTATGAACCTGTTGAAATTATTTTTGAAACTCATAACTGTTCTGGATGTGGTTTATGCGCTGGTATTTGTCCTGTAAATTGTATAGATGTTTACAATGGTTTCGGTAAAATTGATGAGCTTAAATGCATAAAATGCGGTCTCTGTTATTATGTTTGTCCACGTACTTACTTACCTGTAAGTGTTTTAAACATGACTCAAGAAGGAGCCTCACAGATTAAAAACTATTCTAAAGTAGGATATTTTTTAGAAGCATATTCGGCAAGGACCAAAATTGACGAAATTGCTAAATCTTGCCAAGACGGAGGAATAACAAGCACTTGTTTGCATTACTTATTTGATGCTAATATTATTGATATAGCATTAGGCGCTAAAATGAGTAAGACTCCGTGGAGACCTGAACCAATTATCTTAGAGAATAAAGAAGATATTCTTCTAACCACGGGAACTAAATATGTAAACAACCCAAATTTAAAAAGTTTAAGCGAGCTTAATAAGAGAAACGCTAACTTGGCAGTGGTTGGAGTTCCTTGCATGATGCAAGCTTTACTCAAATCAGATATCTACAATATTGGCATTCCCGCATTGAATCAAATCAAATATCGCATCGGGATTTTTTGTATGGAGTCGTTCTCTTACGAATCTTTGCTAAAAATTTGCGAACTACTAAAAGTTGATGTTAATGACATAAAGAAAACAGATATAAATAAAGGGAAGTTCTTTGTATACACTAAATCTGGTGATGAATTAACCATACCTATTAAAGAGATAGGGGGCCTAGCCCGAGAGGATTGCGAAGTCTGCTTTGATTTAACTTCTGAATCCGCTGATATTTCAATTGGCTCTATAGGATCACCTTCAGGGTGGAATACTGTTCTCATCAGAACCGAAGTTGGAAAAGAACTCTATAATAAACTAATTGAAAACGATTTAATTGAATCAAAAGAACTTTCTGAAGTTAAACCAGGTTTACCACTCCTTGAAAAAATCGCTACATCAAAAAAAACTAAATGTAATAAACATATTGATAAAAAAAAAGAAGAAAATCTAAGATTCCCTCGATATTAAGTAATAAAATTCCTCCCTCTTTTTCTCAAACAAACCTTCTTTACTACTAAACCAAAAAATTAATATTAAATTTTATATTAAGAATTATAAGAATAAGAAACATAATATCGGTAAAATGAGTTTAACTACTAGACCTAGCAACTTTCGGGAAAAAGTGTTTTTTCGAAAACTCCGATCTCAAGTTGATGGAAACGCAAAAGCAGAATATGGATTAACTCAAATAAGAGGAATTGGAAGGAGATTCGCTCAAGCAATTGTAATGATTGCAAAAATCGACCCTAATTTAAGGATTGGTGCCATTACCGAAAAGGATTTAAACAAGATTGAAGAAATAATCTTAGATCCTATTACACAAGGTATCCCAACTTGGATGGTAAATCGTAAAAATGACCTAGTTACCGGGGAGAGCTTACACATAATCGGAAATCGACTCGAATTATCGGTAAGACGAGATATCGATAGAATGAAACGCATCAGAAGTTATAAAGGCGTTCGACACCACCGCGGTCTTAAAGTTCGAGGTCAAAGAACTAAAAGCACTGGACGACACGGATTAGTCGTTGGTGTTATGAGAAAAAAGAAAGGACAACCATAAGGTGAATAAACATCGGAGATCCAAGAAGGTTAAAGAAAAAATTTAAAAAACCTAAACGCCCCTTTGAAAAAGAAAGACAAGCCGAAGAACTCGAGTTTCTAGGAAGATTCGGTCTTAGAAACAAACGTGAGTTTTGGAAAATGCGTACCACACTCGGCAATTGGCGGAGTCTTGCGAGACAGTCCAGAACAATGCCTCAAGAAAAAGCTATTGAAGTCCAACAAACTCTAATTAAAAAGTTAGTTAAACTCGGAGTTTTAGGTTCTGAAGCGGGATTTGAAGATGTATTATTACTTACCGTTGAAGACCTACTAAAACGAAGATTACAAACGCTTGTTTTTGAGAAAGGTTATGCTAAAACTATCTATCAAGCCCGACAATTCGTCGTTCATGGCCATATTCAAGTAAGGGGCAAAAAAATTAACGCACCTTCTTACATCGTTAAAAAAGAAGAAGAAGACATGATAGGATATACTCCTAGCAGTCCACTCTCCACAGTTAAAGAAAATGCTTAATCCTTTTAAAGAAAATTATATTTTTAGTTCAATTCTATATTTTTCAATTATTCCTTCAAATTGCTTTCTTCCCGAATTCGAATTTTCTCACTTTTGTCTATTTAATAAAGCTTATACAAAAAATAAATTTTAAATTTGAATTGTTATGTTTTTTCAAGATATTAAATGCAAGAAATAAAGCATGAATTCGGATAATTAGATGAAATTATAATAAAATTCAAATTTCAGAAATAATTAATAATCTTTATTAAAATAAATATTAGGAATGGTGGTTTTAAAATTAGCAAAAGCGAAGAAGATAAGTGGGCGATAGTTCACATCTTTAGTAGCTACAACAACACGATCGTTACAGCAACGGACTTGAGCGGTGCTGAAACGTTCGCTAAATGCACTGGTGGAATGGTAGTTAAAGCAGATCGTGATGAATCTAATCCTTATGCGGCTATGCAATGCGGTTTTCGCGTAGCTAACGGGCTAAAAGATAAAGGCGTAAGAGGCATTCATATAAAAGTGCGAGCACCCGGTGGAAACAGAAGCCAAACTCCCGGTCCAGGAGCTCAAGCATGCATCCGAGCTTTAGCTCGTTCCGGATTAAGAGTTGGAAGGATTGAAGAAGTCACCCCAAAATCTCATGATCACTGCCGCCGTAAATTTTTAGAGATTTACCTCTAAAAACGGTTCAGGTGGGCATAGGGGAAGACGTGTATAATTTACATAAAGGAGGATCCTTCTTTTATCAATCTGGCAGAATTATTTATCGGGATTTTCCTTAATTCTGTTTAGATATTTCTTTTCAAATTTATTTTTCATTTCATAGTACATATTGATATAATCGTTTTGGTACCGATTTTCTGAACTTCCATGTGTAGAGTACCAGATACGATCGTTTTCTTGGCATTCAACGCAGTACCATTCCTGGTGATCCTCGATGTATACCATATCTTTATCTTGACTTGTACAAATAGGGCAACTACAGATCGACTTACTTAACAAACTAAAGAGTTTACTCTTTGTTCCTTGTAAGTAATAGAGTTCTGCCTCTTCTTCGGGCGGTAATTCGAGGGGAGGTGGGTATAAACTCGCGTAATTTCTTAAAATTTCGATCTCGTCGTATAGAGCTCGAATTAAAATTTCTCTTAGGTTATTTCGAATTTTTCTGAGTCGTTCAGTTTTGATAACAATTCTTCTTTCATCTTTCATTAGGATGGTAAAGGTATGGAAAAATAAATATTTAAATAATGATAAAAAAAATTAGGATTTATATTGAATAAATCCACTTGTTATTAGATGTGGCGTACCACAAAAGAAACGGTTTAGAATATATGTATTTAAGATGGGGGCAGGTCTATTTTTAGCGATCCATTCTTGCATCATACCTCTAATCTCTCTTTCAATGTTATTTTTGGGAATATCGTTGAAGAATCTTTCGATGATATAGTTATTTCCTTGTTCATCTTTGAAATATTTTCTTATGAAATTTCCTATTCCATTTTCAATTAAGAAACATCGTCTCTCAAGATAATCTTCCCATCGATCTTGCCATTTATTTATGTTAGTTTTATAGTATTGAGGACACTCAAGAGTTAGATCTATTCTTCTTTGGATTAAATCAAGAACTAATTCAGTTTTTCCTTCAAGGTCACTGTGGTTCTTATGCATAACGAGAGCTAATCTATTTACATCGAGGCACATCTTATCATTTATAAATATGTGATGTCTTTCGAAGGTAATTGACTCCATTTGGTGAGTTTTTTTAAATGATTCAGGTTTAATTGGTTCTAAAGTTAAAATATCCAGTCCTAAATCACGGATAATAAGTATAATCACATGAAACTTTAGAGTACTTATGGTATACCAGCTTGGATGATAAATTCGGGGTAAAAATAGATATAAATTTCGCAATTCAATGTAATCCCAAATAATTTTAAATATTTTAGAATATGAGCTGTAAGGTACAAACTTAATCAATTCTTTTAACATATTCATTAGACCAATCCAAGAATAGACCTTACCTTTATCAGGCTGTCCGAATCTATTGATTCTTCCAAATGTTCTGTATCTTAGAATTCTCCGTACATGTTTTAAGAGAAGAGGTTCTTTTTTTGCTTTGGATAATTCAAACCAAACCTTAAATGTTAAGTCATATTCTGGTTTCAAATGTAATGTTCCTGAGCTGTATTTGTCACCTATATATTTCACATCAAACGGATTTGCAAATATGAATCCTTCTATGAAATTTTCAATATCTGTTTTAATTTTCTGCAGAATTATGTCGTCTACCCTTTCAACATCTCGAACTTTATTGATGAATTCTTCTGTAGTTAAAAATCTGACTTTATAGATAAAACTGAAGAGTGTAGATAATTCAAGTCTTCTATATTTATAGTCACCCTTTAGATGAGAATCCTTCAAGGTTCTAGCTCTTCTAAAGAATAACCTAGAGATGTCTGTGTCAAAAATTCTAGCGTTCGGGAAATGAAGATTGATAATTTCTTTAATATTGTTAAAAAATTCCCTTTTGATTGACTTTTGATTAGGTCTTTTATCCGAAAGTGTTTTTATTTCAGTAGAGAAGCTAAGAGTGTAAAGGGTGTCAAATTTAGTCTGAATTTCATCGTATGATTTGCTTAGTTGGTTCATATATCGATCTGATAATCGGTTATATAAATCGTCAAAAGTTTCTTTTTTAGGAAAATGGCCTTGATTTATAGAATATTTCTTTTCTTTGATCCAGTTATAGTGAAAACCAAGTTTTCTCGAAAGTTCTGCGTATGATGGAGAATCTAGGATGCGTCTTTTAAACATGAGTTCTTTTAAGTAATCTACGAGGTTGGTGTATTCGTTTCTTATTTCTGCGAGTTGTTCTAAATTAATTTCGTCATTATTTAAATTATTCATTTTTTTCCATCCTTTGGTTTTTATCAGTTGCATATCGCGCAAACTGAAAAGTAAGATTGCATTAACGCGCAGTCTTATGATTTTAGTATCACAGTCAAATATATATATCTATTCTTCCAAACAGATGAGGAGTGAAGTTTAAAGTATTGTAAACTGGTTTAATTTTTATTAAACTTTGTCGTTGTAAACGGAGAATAGGTAGTTTAATAAAATATAAACTTAAAAATTAGGAAGATTCCTACCAGTGTATTTCTATCTTGATGGCTGGTGAGGGCCTTTTTCTGGTAGGAATCTATTAATGCTATAATATTGTTATATTTAAATAAAAAATGGCTATTTGTGTTTCTATTTGATTTTTTTTTAGAAGAGTAAATCTATCTTGAATAAAAAAAAAAAATTAGGGAAAGTCCCAAAGGGCTTCTTTACAGACAAAAATTGATATGTCGATATTGCCACAAGAGCAGGAAAAAGCCTTTATTCCATCATTATCATCATCGTTCCAGAATGGGTCATCTTCCTTAAGCTTTTCAAATTGTTGAATCTTATGGCACTTATCGCACAATACATAGTAAAAGCCTTTCTTCATTTTTTTCACCAAGATAGAGATACATGATTTGGTTTAACTTCATCAATTTAAAGAGCCCATAAAACAGAAAAAGGAATTTAATTTTTTTCAGCTGGTTTACGATTTATCATTTTGCCCTTTCCAGAGGTTATTAATGAACTTATTAAATTTCTGTAAATCTTTACCATCCATTTTCAGTTTTCTATTGAAGACATAGCAGAAGCAATTTTAGACTATACGAAATCTATGTATTTAGTAGAATGTGAAAGGCAAAAAAAGTTTTTAAGATTGCAATAACGCGCAGTCTTATGATTTTAGTATTATAGTCAAATATATATATTTGTTCTTCCAAAAAGATGAGGAGTGAAGTTTAAAACAGAGTAAACTAGTATACATTTCTTTAAACTTGGTTGATAGGCACGATTTTTGACCAAAAAATGTTGCCCTCCTTACTTAAGATATAACTGAGTTAGGATATAGATAGGGGGAGTAACCGTTTCACGATTATAGGTTTTTTTAGTATTTTTAATAATGATTTAAGTATTTATTAACTCAGTATAAATATATTCTAATTCTTTTTCTGTAAAACCCAATTATAATTTCCGCAACCACACGTGACATTTACTTCTTGCAGATGATTATCTTTTGAAAGATAAATAATCCCTCCACATTCACCACAAATAAATAATTGGCAAAGATCTTCAAAAGCCTCAACAACAGGTTTAAAGTCATTCAAAGATAAATCTGCCCAATTGTTATAATGAACAATTGAATTTACGGCCCATTGTTCAGCATATGTTCTATCAAAAATTTGGCTTACAACACTTGACAATTCCTGTAGTTCTATGAAGATTTCATTCTTTTCCCATGATTGTGCTGAAGTTTTAGCTTTCTTTAAAAGCTCATTATATTTCCCTATAGAAGGTTTTAAAAAGTCAGCTAATTCATACCGACTACTTATTTTATAAACAACTTTTGCTTGTAGATTATCGCACACTAAACTAAAGAATTGTTCTAACCCTCTTCTTAAGGTAAATGCGGCATTAGGAATATCCCTATTACCTAGATACTCGTATATTTTTTTCCACATATCTAATTCAAGATTCTTATGTTGCGGTCCAGTTTCGATGCTCCAATTATAAAATTCTACTAAATTTCTAGAAGTAATAACTTTCTCCGTTTTTAATTGATTCATCCAAGTTTTATCATGTGTAGTAATTAAAAACTGATTTTGTGGAAAACATGTTTTCAAAATATTACATATTGATCTTCTATGATCTGAATCAATTGACATAACAACATCATCTAAAATAATTAAATTCATAAGATTATTGCTTACATTTTCTGCCAGGGCTAAATATAAGCAAATTCCCATACTATCTTGATGGCCTTCACTATGTAGGGCTTGAGGAGGGTGATTCCCTTTACCATAAAAATCAACTTCAAGATTTATCCCTGCACCTTCCAGTTCTAATTTTGATGTAAATTGTGCTTCATCTAAACCATGTATCTTTTTATATAATTCTTCGAATCTTTTTCTAATAGTGTCATAAAGATTTTTTAACACTCTATCTCTTGCGATTTGAAAACTTTCCTTTAATATTTCTGCTCTCCTGTAAATTAATCTATTTGATTCTAAATTCTCCTCTGCTAAAAAATAAACTTTTAAATTTTCTACTAACTTGGTTAAATTATCCCACGCTGTTTGCTCAGGAGTTAATTTAGTTAAATTTAAATCAATTTCTAATCTAATCTGATCTAAAACCTTATCTATATTATCAGGGAAAAGAATATCTTTTAAATTGTATGACTTAAGGTCAATTTCAATAAGCTTTTCTGAAGATTCATTTAGTGAATCTAAAAATTTCAATAAATTAATTTTCCAAAATTTAATTTTTGAAATATCTTTAATTAAAATTTGGTTTTTATTTTCAATGATAATCTGAACACTTTCTAAGATTCTATTGACAAATTGCTTTAATTGTTGAGCCAAATTATTGCTTTGGGTTAATAATTCATCAAAATCTTTAATTTCTGATAATTTTTTCGTCAAATATTTTCGAAGCGTCCCCTCTTCCCAAGAAATATTACAAAGTGGACAATCACCCGTTGGTTCAATCAATTCTAATCCTATTTTTATTAATTCAAGTTTTTTAAGATCTCTTATATCTATTGATCTTTTTTTTAATTTCTCAATTAATATGTTTAATTCATACTCTATATCTCGAATCTTATTTTGGTTTTCAATACTAAAATTATCAATTAATTTTTCAACATTTTTTAAAATAAATTCAGAATCTTGAAAAATGTTATCATGTTTAATCCTAGGGGGTGATAAATCGATTTTTATATCCTTATTACTTAGTATGC
>Ga0315553_10001871_pt1 | contig 17197 bp, 13 predicted proteins | sample SalMarSW160140MG_FD_203099 | JGI IMG/M metagenome (GOLD analysis project Ga0315553, IMG submission 203099) | Salt marsh sediment microbial communities from the Plum Island Ecosystem LTER, Massachusetts, United States - Salt Marsh Sediment SW1601-40 ... | reverse complement strand
GAAAGCACGCGCATTGCCTGCCAGGAGCGCATCGATCCGAATGTGAGACACGCTTCCGAGGCACCGGCAACGCCCAGATCGACCAGACCCGCACGGACCATCTGGAACGTCAGCCCGATTGCGTGAGCCGCCGTCGAACAGGCGCTGACCGTGCCGAAGCAGGGCCCTTTGAGGCCGTATTCGATGCTGGCATGGGCGGCGGCCGAGGAGGCGATGCTCCGCAAAAGGGTGAGCGGATGGGTGGCCTTCTTCTTGTGAATGAAAAGGTCCACATAGCCCGCTTCAATTGTGGATAACCCGCCGATGCCGGAGCCGATGATGGATGCGGCGCGATGGCCGTCCGGAACGGGACCGTCGAAACCGGCCTCTTTCATCGCTTCGATGGCCGCCGCGCCGGCGAATTGGGAATAGCGGTCGGCGAGCAGCAGCGGCTTCGACGGGCAGCGCTCGCGGGGGTCGAAATCCTTCACTTCACCGGCGATGGTGATGTAGAGATCCTGCAGATCGAAGCCCTCGATCTGACCGATTCCGCAGCGCCCTTCTTTCAAGCTTGCCCAGAACGCACCGACCCCGGTCCCGATGGGCGAAACCACCCCCTGACCGGTAACCACGACCCGCCTTGCCCCATTGGGCCCCGTCATTTTTTGCCCTTATGCCAAGAGAACGCCGGACTAGCGCAACGCGCATCCAAATGGACGCGCGTTGCGCTAACTTATAGAAATAGATCAGCTTGACCTCGTTCAAGTGAAATCACTTGGACGAGGTCAAGCTGATCTCGAGCCGTGCGCATCAGGCGGCCGCGCCGGCCGTGCCCTTCTCGGAGATCAGCTCCTTCACACGGTCAACGACCGAACCCACAGTGGCAAAATCCGACATATCGCCATTGGCATTATAGGGGATCTGGATGCCGAACGTGTCTTCCACATCGAAGACGATCACAGCCAGATCGAGCGACTCGATTTCAAGCTCACTGAGTTTGGTATCCAGAGAGATCGTCTCCGGAGGTTCTTTCATATTCTTCTTGAGAATTCCGATTATCTTGTCGGCAACGTCATCCATTATCCTCTCCCTGCCCTTCAGAATACAGGGCGATATTGCGCCGCGTTCGCCGGATGCGGTCCGGGAGCTACATCCGTTTCCCATTAGCCGGAATCTTCTGGCATGTCCAGGGTCTCATCCGAAGCGTGTACCATTTGGTTAGCGGCACTCAACTGACTACATACGAGGGACGAAGAGGCCGGAATTGCGATTCCTAAGCGGAGGGCGAATAATAATGCCCCCACAGGGCTTCGCGGCAAGACTGAATGGGAAGAAACGCCTTATAAACCTGAGGAAAAGATGACCGCCGATCATCAGGAAGCCTTCGCAAACGGCGTCCAGCTCGGGCCGACCGGCCAGGGGCGCTATCCGTGGCTGAAGACTTATCCGAAGGAAGTGGACTGGCGCGCGCCGCTCAAGCCGATGCCGCTGCCAGCGCTTCTGGAGACGACGGCAAAACAGTTTGGCGGCAAGGATTGCACCTATTTTCTCGGCAAGAGCCTGACCTATGCCGAGGTCAATGCGCTCGCGGACCGTGTGGCTGCCGGCCTGCAGCAGCGGGGCGTCCGGAAAGGCGTCAATGTCGGCCTGTTCCTGCCGAATTCGCCGACTTTCGTCATCTTCTATTACGGCATTCTGAAAGCCGGCGGCACGGTCGTGAATTTCAATCCGCTCTACACCGTGGAAGAGATTACCCGCCAGGCGCAGGACGCACGGCTGCAAATGATGGTGACGCTCGATCTCGCCGCGCTCTTCCCGAAGGTCGACGCATTGCTCACCAATGGCACGATCTCCGCGGCCGTCGTCTGCCCGTTCTCCGAACTCCTGCCCGGCGGCAAGTCGATCCTCTTCAAACTGTTCAAGAGGAAGGATCTGGCTGACTGGCGGAAGTCGCCGAACAGCGGCAGGATCATCGCCTATCGCACCTTGATCGAGAATGACGGCAAGCCCGACAAGATCACAATCGATCCCAAGGACGATGTCGCGGTGCTGCAATATACGGGTGGCACGACCGGCATCCCCAAAGGCGCCATGCTCACCCACGCCAATCTTTCGATCAACGCTCAGCAAAATGTGCTGTGGGCGCCGGAGCTCGTGCAGGGCGAGGAGCGGGTGATGGGAATTCTCCCCTTCTTCCACGTCTTCGCCATGACAACGGTGATGAATTTCGCCATTGCAAAGGCCGCGACGATGCTGCTTCTGCCTCGCTTCGAGGTGAGTGACGCCTTGAAACTGGTCCGCAACAAGAAGGCGACATTCCTGCCGGGCGTACCGACGCTCTACACCGCCCTGATGAACGCCCCGCAATTGAAGCCGGGCGATCTGACCTCGCTCAAATACTGCATTTCCGGTGGCGCACCGCTGCCGATGGAGGTCAAGCGCGGCTTCGAAAAGGCGTCCGGATGCAGCCTCGTGGAGGGCTACGGGCTTTCGGAGAGCTCGCCCACAGCGACCTGCAACCCGGTCTCGGGAAAGAGCAAGGAATGCTCCATCGGGATTCCAATGCCCGGAACGCGGATTTCCATCCGTTCGCTCGATGATCCGGCCCAGGAACTGCCGCTCGGCGAAAATGGCGAAATCTGCATTGCGGGACCGCAGGTCATGAAAGGCTATTGGCAGCGCCCGAAAGAGACGGCCGATGTGATGGTCGGCGAGTTTCTGCGCACCGGCGACGTCGGCTATATGGATGTCGAGGGTTACACGTTCATCGTCGACCGGATCAAAGACATCATCATCTGCTCAGGGTTCAACGTCTATCCGCGCGTCGTGGAGGAGGCGATTCACGAATTCCCCGGCGTTGAGGAGGTCACGGTGATCGGCATCCCCGATAAATATCGGGGACAGGCGCCGAAGGCGTTCGTCAAGCTGAAACGGGACGTGACCGCGACAAAGGAAGAGGTTTTTAAATTCCTGGAAGCGAAACTGTCAAAGATCGAAATGCCCTCGGAAATCGAGTTCAGGGACGTGCTGCCCAAGACAATGATCGGCAAACTCTCCAAGAAGGAGCTTCGCGCCGAAAGGGAACCCGATGGCTCAGAAAGCTGAGCAAAAGACCGGCGCCGCCGCCGGGCGGGCGACAGGCACGGCGCTTTTCAGCATCGGCGATCTTGCCGGCGAATTCGGCATATCGACGCGGGCAATCCGCTTCTATGAGTCAAAGGGCCTGCTCGCGCCGAAGCGCGTGGGGAGCAACCGCATCTATACGAAGCGGGACCGCGCCCGGCTGATCCTCATTCTGCGCGGAAAACGGCTGGGCTTCAGTCTGGAAGAGATCTTCGAATATCTGAACCTCTATGACGCCGATCGCGGCCAGGTCGCGCAGACGCGGCTGCTCCTGCAGCGTGTGGAAAGGTCGATCGCAGAGCTTGAAGGCAAGCAAAAGGATATTGAGGACGCATTGAGTGAGCTGCGCGAGATCCGCGAACAGTCGATTGCGCAGCTCAAATCGCATAACGCCCGGTAGCGCTCGGAAGGAGCGCAGCCAGCGGGATCAGAACGATCGGAAGCGGAGCCTCCTCCGTCATTGCGAGCGGCCGAAGGCCGCGCGGCAATCCACGAGCTGCCGGCGCCGAGAAGTCAATGGATTGCTTCGTCGGCTCCGCCTCCTCGTAATGACGCGAGTATGTTCGATAGGGAGTTACCTCTCACCCCGCCCCTCTTCCATAGGAGATCTCTGCGAAACCGACCTCTCAATTCGTCGTCCCGGAAGCCCAAAGGGCTATCCGCGATCCAATCATCTCTCAGCAAGCGCTTCGGCAAGTCGTTAGGCGAATGGGTCCCGGCACGGGGAGGGCCGGGACGACGCAGAATATGGCACTTGGCAGAGGTCTCCACAGGCAGAGGGAGCATTCCCCGCACGCCGATCCATTCGGCCTAAATGATCCCGCCTCAGTGGACCGCGTGCTGGGCCGGGCTGGCACCTTCGAGGATCGCGGCCACGCCCATGCCTCCCGCGGTGCAGATCGAAATCAGCCCGCGCCCGCCGCCATTTTCGGCAAGGATCTTCGCCAGCGTCGCCAGAATCCGCCCGCCGGTCGCAGCGAAAGGATGGCCGACCGCGATGCTTGAACCCTTCACATTCAGCTTGTCGCGATCGATGCTGCCGAGCGGGTGGTCCTTGCCCAGCACTTCGCGGCAATAGTCCGGCGACTCCCACGCCTGGAGCGTTGCGAGCACCTGCGCCGCAAAGGCTTCATGGATTTCGTAAAAATCGAAGTCCTGCAGCGTGAGCCCGGCCTTGTCCAGCATGCGTGAAACCGCGATGGTCGGCGCCATCAGCAGGCCCTCGCCGTTGACAAAGTCAATCGCCGCATGCTGGCCATGCGTCAGATAGGCGAGCGGACGAAGCCCGTGCTGGTCGGCCCACTCTTCCGACGCCAGCAGAACGGCGGAGGCGCCGTCGGTCAGCGGCGTGGAATTGGCGGCGGTCAGCGTGCCGCGCTCCGACTTCTCGAAGGCCGGCTTCAGCGTCGACATTTTCGTCCGGTCAATGTCGGTGCGCAGATTATTGTCGCGAAAGACGCCGGCGGTCGGCACGATGAGGTCGTCGAAAAAACCCTCATCATAGGCTTTGGCAGCCTTCCTATGGCTTTCATAGGCGAGCTGGTCCTGCGCATCGCGCGAAATGTGAAATCTCTGCGCCATCAGTTCGGTGTGCTGGCCCATCGATAGGCCGGTCCGTGGCTCGGCCACATTCGGCGCCACCGGCGCCAGCTCTGAAGGGGAGAAGCCCTTCATGAAGATCCGGGCCTTTTCGCTGAAGCTCTTCGCCTGGCTGAGCCTGACGAGGCGCTGGGCCAGCTTCTTTTGCACCACGATCGGCGCATCCGAGGTCGTGTCGGAGCCGGTGGCAATGGCGCAGTCGATCTGGCCGGTCGCAATCTTGGCCGCGCTGCCGAGCGCCGCCTGAAGGCTGGTCCCGCAGGCCTGCGACAACGTCACGCCGGGCGTGCGGCGGTCGAGCTCGGTCGCGATCACCGCCTCGCGCGTGAGGTTGAAGTCTTTGGAATGGGTGACGACGGCTCCGCCGACGACCTCGTCGATCAGCTCGCCTTCGAGATGGCATTTCTCGACCAGCCCGTTCAGCGCAGCCGTCATCAGATCGAGATTGCTCAATTCGGCAAAGGCCGTATTCGACCGGCAGAACGGTGTGCGGATGCCGCCGATGACGGCCACCCGCCGCAATTGTCCCATCATGGCTCCACTCCTTATTCGGCCGCGGCCGTCGCCGTCGCCGCCGCATGCGGCGCGCTGGCCGGTTTCGTTTCCTGCTCTTGTGATTTGCGATAATGCAGCGGCCCGCCGCGGAAGGGCGCAAAGCCGGTGCCGAAGATCACGCCTGCATCGACATGATCGGCGTCGGCGACAACGCCCTCGGCGAGGCATTTCTCGCATTCATCGATCAATGGCTTGATCAGATCCTGGCCGAGCCGGTCGAGCTCGGCCTCGTCATATTCGGCTTTCTCTTTCTCGGGCTTGCCGTTCACCCAATTGTAGAAACCGCTGCCGGTCTTCTTGCCGAACTTGCCGCTGGCGACAAGCCGGGCGAGCTGGGAGTCCTCCGGGGCGGGTTTGCCGAGCACTTCGGCAACATGGGCGCAAATGTCGAGCCCCACCGTGTCGGCAAGCTCGATCGGCCCCATCGGCATGCCGAATTTCGCCGCCGCCGCGTCGATCTTTTCCTTGGGCTGACCTTCCTCGACCCGCTCCATCGCGGCGAACATATAAGGCCCCAGGACGCGATTGACCAGGAAGCCGGCCGTGCTCTTGGTGATCAGCGGGAATTTTCCGATGGCGGTGACGAAGGAGCAACCCTGCCGGACGACGTCCTCACGGCTGTCCGGTCCGCGCACCACTTCAACGAGCGGCATTTGCGGCACCGGGTTGAAGAAATGCACGCCGATCAGCCGGCCGGGATCGGCGAGCCCTTCCGCGATCTGCTCGATCGGCAGTGAGGAGGTATTGGTCGCCAGGAGCGCGCCGGGTTTCATTTTCGACTCGGTCGCCGACAGCACCTTCTGCTTGATGTCGAGCTTTTCGACGATCGCCTCGATGACGACGTCGGCCCGGGCAATGTGGTTGCCCTTCACATCGGCATGAAGCCGGGCCATTGCCGTGTTCACCTCCAGATTGCCGCGCAGCCGTTTCTTGAACAGCGATTTCGCCCGGCCGAGCGCCTTTTCGACCGCATCCTGCGAAACGTCCTGAAGGCTGACCTCCATGCCGGAGATGACGCACCACGCGGCAATATCGCCGCCCATCGTGCCGGCACCGATGACATGCGCGCGCTGCGGCTTGGGGCCGCCTTTCGGCGCCTCGTTCTTCAGCATTTCCGACAGGCGGAAAACGCGGCGCAGATTGCGCGAGGTCTCGCTGACCATGAGCGGCGTAAAGTAGCGCATCTCGGCCATCGCCATGCGCCGCCGGTCGCCGCCGAAGCGTTCGAACAGCTCGATCAGCTTGAACGGTGCGGGATAATGCTCTTCGCGCACCTTCTTCGCCGTTTCCTGCCGCATCCGGCTTGCAAGAATGCCGCGGAACGGCGGGTAGCTCAGCAGGCGCTTCCACCATGCGGCGCCTTTCGATTTGCGCCTTTGCAGCGCCGCCTTCCGGCAGGCCCAGCGCAGCTCGAGCTTGCCGGGCACGAGCTGATCGACAAGACCGATGGCGCGCGCCGCGGTCGGACGCAGCATTTTGCCGGTCAGCATGTTCGGCATCGCCGCGAGCGGGCCGGACAGCTCGATCCAGCGCACCGTGCCGTTGAAGCCCGGGATCAGGCCGAGCTTGACTTCCGGCAGGCCGAGGCGCGTCGCATCATCCCGCGTGGCGATGCGGTAATGGCAGGCCATGGCGAATTCGAGTCCGCCGCCGAGGCAAAAGCCATGGATGCCGACGATCACGGGAATCGGCATCGCCTCGATCCGGTCGAACATCGCCGTCACCTGACGGATCGCGTCCTCGATATCCTTCTCGCGCGTCAGATTGTCGAATTCGCGGATATCGGCGCCGGCGACGAAGGAGTTCTCCTTGCCGGAGAGGAAGATGAGCGCGCGGGCTTCGTTGCGCCGGGCGGCGTCCTCCACCGCCGAGACGATCTGCCCGAGCTCGGTGGTGGTTTCGATGCCGAAGGTATTCGCGCTCTCGCCCGCCTGATCGAGGATGGCCCAGGCGATGTTCTCGTCATCGATCTCAAGACGCCAATGTTTCAAATTTAGGAGCGTACCGGGCATGGTTTCCTCCATTACTCCGCCGCGTGGATTTCGTCGCCTCCCGCATGGGGCGGCTTGTCATAGGCGTTTGCCGGGCGTGAATTGTGGCCGATCGCGTTCCTGCCGGTGATTTCGTCCGGGTCGAAATGATCGACGGCGATCACCTTGGCGACGAGTTCTTCGCGCTCTCTGAGCGCCTCGCCTTCCTCCGGCGTCAGAACGCCTTTCTGGACCGCTTCGCCGATGAAGTCATTGCCGAGGAAGCGGCGGACCGTGCCCTCTCTCACCGCCCGTTCCAGCTTACGATTGGCGTCCTCGGTCTCCACGACTTTTTCGAAGGCCAGCTCCAGAATGCCGAGCGTGTCGTTACGGTCGCGCGTGACGAAGATCTCACGGGTCAGCCGGTCACGCGTGGCCGTCGGCTCAAGAATGAGCGAGACGAGCTGCTTGGCGCCGCGGTCGCGGGCCGGGCGGAAATGGCGCCCGAGCGGGAAGACCAGAAAGCGCATGAGCGCGCCGACCACCGGGTTGGGGAAGTTTGCAATCACCCGGTCCAGCGAAGCATAGAAGCGGGCGAGTGCGTTCTGCGCCGAATGGTCGAGAATGCCGCGATCCGCCTGCGGCTCGCCATCGTCCTCGAACCGCTTCAGCATGCAGCAGAGGAAATAGAGATCCGAAAGCGCATCCGCCAGCCGTCCGGTAATGTGCTGCTTGGTCTTCAGCCCGCCGCCGAGCACCGCGACGGACAGATCGGTCACGAGCGCAAAGTTCCGCGCAGCCCGATAGGTCTGGCGATACCAATGGCCGAGATAGCGCGTCTTGGGAGCGACGGCGAAGAGGCCGAAAGTGACATTGTGGAAAAACGAGCCGAAGAGATTCGCCGCGGCGAATCCGACATGCCCCTCGAAGGCCCGCTCGAACGATTTGAACCCTTCATCCTCATCCCAATGCTGAACGGCTTCGATCTCCTTGAAAAGCCAGGGATGGCTGCGGAGCGCGCCTTGCGCGATCACCATCAGCGAGCGGGTGAGAATATTCGCCCCCTCGACGGTTATGCTGACGGGAATGGATTGATAGGCGGCCTGCGCGAAATTGGACGGACCGTCGCAGATCGCCTTGCCGCCCTGAATGTCCATGGCGTCGTTGACCGACTGCCGCGCCCATTCGGTCGAGCGGTATTTCATTAGCGCGGAAATCACCGCCGGCTTGTCGCCGCTGGAGACCATCGCAGCGGTCACCGAACGCGCGGACTCAAGAATGTAGGCGGACTCGACAAGCCGTGCGAGCGGTTCCTCAATGCCCTCCATCTTGCCGATCGGCAGGCCGAATTGCGAGCGGATGCGCGCATAGGCCGAGGTCGTGCGCAGCGAAGCTTTCGCCGCGGCCGTCCCGGAGGCAGGGAGCGAAATCGCCCGGCCCGCGGCCAGACAGCTCATCAGCATCCGCCAGCCATGCCCGGCGCGCTCGACGCCGCCGATGATCCAATCGGTCGGAATGAAGACGTCCTCGCCCCAGATCGGACCGTTGGGGAACGCATTGCCGCAAGGCAAATGCCGACGGCCAATGCTGACGCCGGGATGATCGGCGGGCAGAAGCGCCAGCGTAATGCCCAGCTCCTCGCCTTTTCCGAGCAGATTTTCGGGGTCGAAAAGCTGGAATGCCAGGCCAACCAGCGTGGCGTTCGGGGCAAGGGTGATATAGCGCTTGTCCCAGTTGAGGCGTATGCCGACGACCTCCTGGCCATCATGCTGGCCCCGCGTCACAACGCCGATATCGCGCATCGAGGCGGCATCGGACCCGGCATAGGGGCCGGTCAGGGCGAAGCAGGGGACTTCCTCGCCGCGCGCCAACGGACCGAGAAATTTTTGCTTCTGCTCATCGGTGCCGAATTTCTCGATCAATTCGCCGGGGCCAAGCGAGTTCGGCACCATGACGACGACGGCTGCGTCAGGCGAGCGGGACGCGACCTTGCCCAGGATCAGGGATTGCGCCTGCGCAGAAAAGCCGAGCCCGCCATGCTCTTTCGAGATGAGCATGCCGAGAAAGCCGTTTTCCTTGACAAACTTCCAGATGTGCTCGGGGATTTCGCGCTCTATCGCGCGGATCTCCCAATCGTCCAGCATGCGGCAAAGCTCTTCGGTCGGACCGTCGAGGAAATTCCGTTCGGCCTCGGTTAGGCTCATCGCTGGGACCGCGCGCAGCTTGTTCCAGTTCGGCTCTCCGCCGAAAAGCTCAGCGTCAAAGCCGAGCGTGCCTGCTTCGAGCGCCTCGCGCTCCGTCGCCGAAACCGGAGGCGTGATCCGTTTGACCATGTTGAAGGCGGGACGGGTCACGACCTTCTGGCGGATCGGCCGGTAGGACAAAACGGCAAGCGCGATCGCGGGAAGCCAGGCGAGTAGCTTAGTGAAGCTCATGCCGCCCATCGGCCCGAAGGCGACGCCGATCTGGATCAGCAAGGTTGCAGCCGCCACCAACACCGCCCAGGCCCAAAGAGGCGCCCGCCACAGGGCGAGGGCAATGGCCACTCCAAGGCAGATGAGGACGAAAATTAGTCCAACCATGGTCAAATCCTCCATCGCTGGCCGCTTGGTTACATGAGGGTTGTTACAGTCATTTAAGTGGAGGGGATTGACGAAAACGTCAACCACATATCCATTACGTAACCAGCCGCATCACGCGATTTATGTGGGCTAGCGCAACGCGCGTCCAAACATGCCCCCGCGAAAGAGAAGATGGACGCGGGAACAGTTACGCTAACTTATTGATCTAGACGATACCACGCTTGCCGGAGCGAGGCGACACGAGTCAAACGTGGCGTTCCGTTCAGCACGCCAACTTACCGGAGAGGCGTGAGAAATCATTTAAGTCCGGCCCACAGCAGGCAATTCATTTGATCGAGCCCTCGGCAAGCCAGCGCCCGGAGGCGCGTCGGAACGGCCTTCGCGTCGCCAGACCGCTTTTATGGAAAATCACCCAATGATGCGACTTGTTCGGATCACGCTTGAGCGGAGACCGTGCTCATTGTAATCCAAAGAAGATCATTGTTTTGCAGCCAGCCCTTTTGCTAAAAAGGCTTGGCGAGACGCCTGAAGTCCAACTGCACTCGGAACCCGCCCGCCCCTATGGAATATTTCATTCAGCAACTCATCAACGGGCTGACACTCGGATCGATCTACGGCCTGATCGCCATCGGCTACACGATGGTTTACGGCATCATCGGCATGATCAATTTCGCTCATGGCGACATTTTCATGATGGGTGCCTTCATTTCGCTGATCACCTTCCTGCTCCTCGTGTCGATCGGTATCACCTTCGTTCCGATTGCCCTGCTGCTGGTGCTGATCGTCGCGATGCTGCTGACCTCGGTCTGGGGCTGGGCGCTCGAGCGCGTCGCCTACCGGCCGCTGCGAACCTCGTTCCGGCTCGCTCCACTGATTACCGCGATCGGCATGTCGATCGCCCTGCAGAATTTCGTCCAGCTGACGCAGGATGCGCGGGTGAAGCCGCTGCCCCCGGTCGTCACTGGCGGCTTCACCTTTTGGCGGGGCGACGGATTTTCGGTGACGCTCAGCAATATTCAGATCCTGATCATCGTCACCACGATCGTGCTGATGGCCGCATTCTCCTACATTATCGCCAATACCGCGCTCGGCCGTCAGCAGCGCGCCTGCGAGCAGGACCGCAAGATGGCCGCGCTGCTCGGCGTCAATGTCGATCGCGTCATCGCCCTGACCTTCGTGATGGGCGCCGCGCTCGCCGCCGTGGCCGGCCTTATGTATATGCTCTATTACGGCGTGATCGACTTCTTCATCGGCTTCGTTGCGGGCATCAAGGCATTCACCGCGGCCGTGCTCGGCGGGATCGGCTCCTTGCCGGGCGCGATCCTCGGCGGTTTGATCATCGGGTTGATCGAGGTTTTCTGGGCCGGTTACTTCTCAACCGAGTATAAGGATGTGGCTGCCTTTTCGATCCTGGCCATTGTCATGATTTTCTTTCCCTCGGGTCTCCTCGGCAAGCCCGAGGTCGAAAAGGTTTGAGCATGGCGGAACGCGTCGTCACCGCGGCTGGCGTAACGGCGGAACCATCAGAAGTGGCCGAGGCCATCAAGGAGGCCTTCATTGCCGCCTGCATCGCGCTCATCCTGTTCATCGCCATCGTCGGCATTAAGACGGAGAACGCGCAGGAAGGTCTGATCCTCGTCTACCGGCTCGGCTGGGCGATCGGCCTTGCCGCCGCGATCGGCGTCCTTCGGCTGGTTTTCGATCTGTTCGTCTGGCGCCGGGTGCTGAGCCGGACTTCGGCGGGCAGCGCCCTTCCCTCCACCGGCCTGAAGTCGGCTCTCGCCATCGCGATCGGCATCATCTATCTGATCGGCGCGCTCTTTTTCCTCGTCCCCGGTGCGCAGTCGGGCGCCACCGATCTCGTCGCCGGACCCTTCGCGGGCACCTCCTGGCAAGACGGGGTGGAAACCTTCATGGACCTGGCGGGCGTCGTCTTCCTCGCCGTGTTTGTCCTTGTCACGGCAATGGCGGCTGTGCTGGCGGTGCGCCGGATCTGGCGCAGCATTGCGTCGAGCCAGGCCGCGGTCGCCGGGCCCACTCTAACGCCGTCGAGCCTGCTCGATCATCTCACCGCGCAATTCGCGCCTGCGCTTCTCGCGGTTGCGGTCATTCTGCCGATCCTGGTCGCCGGCCCCCAGCAGCGCTATGCGCTCGACACAGCGATCCAGGTGCTCACCTATATCATGCTCGGCTGGGGCCTTAACATCGTGGTGGGTCTCGCCGGCCTTCTGGATCTCGGCTATGTCGCATTTTACGCCGTCGGCGCCTATTCCTATGCGCTGATCGCCACCGAATTCGGCTGGTCATTCTGGGTGTGTCTGCCGCTTGCGGGCATGTTCGCCGCCCTTTGGGGCATCATCCTGGGTTTTCCGGTCCTGCGTCTGCGGGGCGACTATCTCGCCATCGTCACGCTGGCATTCGGTGAGATCATCCGCATCGTCCTGCTGAACTGGTATTCCCTGACCAACGGCCCGGACGGCATATCCCGGATCCCCAAGATCACCTTTTTCGGCCTGAACTTCGCCCGTTACGGCGAGGGGACGAAATTCCACGAATTCTTCGGGCTCGAATACAGCGCCATCTACAGGATCATATTCCTCTATTATGTGATCCTGCTCCTGGCGCTGATGGTCAATTTTGTCTCGCATCGCTTGCGGAGATTGCCGATCGGCCGCGCCTGGGAAGCCATGCGCGAGGACGAAATCGCCTGCCGGTCGCTGGGCATCAATATCACCATCACCAAGCTGACCGCCTTCGCCATAGGCGCCATGTTCGGCGGCTTTGCCGGTTCGTTCTTCGCCACGCGGCAAGGGTTCATCAGTCCGGAATCCTTTACATTTCAGGAATCCGCGCTGGTTCTTGCCATTGTCGTTCTTGGCGGGCTGGGTAGCCAAATTGGTGTCGTCATTGCGGCCGTCGTTCTACTCGGGAGCTCGGAATTTTTCAGAGAGCTGTCCGAATACCGGATGCTCATCTTCGGCGCCTCGATGGTGACGATCATGGTCTGGCGGCCGAGAGGTCTCATCGCCTCGCGCGCTCCGACCGTGGTCCTGAAGGAACGCAAGGCGATCTCAGGGGATTTGGTGAGAGAAGGCGCCGGATGACGCAGGACGGGACAACACAGGACACCGCCCCGATTTTGCAGGTCGATCACCTGACCATGCGTTTTGGCGGCCTTGTGGCCGTCGATGACCTTTCCTTCAGTGCACGGCGCAGCGAAATCACCGCGATCATCGGCCCGAACGGCGCCGGCAAGACGACCGTCTTCAACTGCCTGACCGGCTTCTACAAGCCCACCGAAGGCATGATCGCGCTCCATCACCCGCGCTACGACGAGCCGTTTCTGCTGGAGCGCATGGAGGAGCACCAAATATCCGAACACGCCAGCGTCGCCCGCACATTCCAGAACATCCGGCTGTTCGGCGGTATGACCGTCCTGGAGAACCTGCTCGTTGCCCAGCACAACGTGCTGCGCAGGGCCTCATTCTACTCGATCGCCGGACTGCTCGGACTGGAACGTTTCAAAAGGGCGGAGGCCGAAGCCATCGATTTCGCCAGCTATTGGCTCGAAAAGCTCCGGCTCATCGACCGCGCCGACGACGCTGCCGGCGATCTGCCCTATGGCGCTCAGCGCCGGCTGGAAATCGCCCGCTGCATGTGCACCCGCCCGGCGCTCTTATGCCTTGACGAGCCGGCCGCCGGCCTCAATAGGCGCGAATCCGCCGAGCTCAATGAAACCCTGTCCTGGATCAAGCAGGAACACGGCACGTCGATCCTGCTGATCGAGCACGATATGGGCGTGGTGATGGGCATTTCCGATCACATCGTCGTCCTGGATTATGGCTGTAAAATTTCGGACGGCACGCCGGAATTCGTGCGCAACGACCCGACCGTGATTGCTGCCTATCTGGGCGTCGAGGAGGAAGAGGTGAAACAGGTGGAAGCGGAGGTCGGACGATGAGCGCGCCGCTTCTCAGCATTCGCGGGGTCGATGCCTATTACGGTAAGATCCAGGCGCTTCGCGGCATCGACCTCGACGTCGCGCCGGGCGAGATCGTCGCAATGATCGGCGCGAACGGCGCCGGAAAGACGACCTTGATGATGACGATCTGCGGCAGCCCGCAAGCGAGAAACGGGCAGATCGTTTTCGACGGCCTCGATATCACCCGCATGCCGACGCACGAGATCGTTCAGCTCTCGATTTCGCATTCTCCGGAAGGCCGCAGGATCTTCGCGCGCATGACCGTCATGGAAAATCTCCAGATGGGCGCGCTGAATGTCTCGAACGAGAAGAAATTTCGCGAGCGGCTCGACATGATCTTCGAGCTGTTCCCGGTGCTTTCCGATCGCCGGGATCAGCGGGGCGGAACATTATCCGGCGGCGAACAGCAGATGCTGGCGATAAGCCGGGCCCTGATGAGCTGGCCGCGGCTGCTGCTGCTCGATGAACCCTCGCTCGGCCTCGCCCCGATCATCGTCCAGCAGATTTTCCGGGTGATCCGTGAGCTGAACGACCAGTTCGGGCTGACGGTATTTCTTGTTGAACAGAACGCATATCATGCACTCAAGCTTGCTCATCGCGGCTACGTCATGGTGAATGGAGCCATCACCATGTCCGGCCCGGGGCGCGAGCTTCTGGCAAGCGACGAGGTCAAATCCGCCTATCTCGAAGGCGGGCGCTAAGGATCGATGTAGACATTGTCATGGGCCTGTTTGTCGAAAAATCCTACACCGCATTTTTGATCTTCACGGTTCTGCTGGGCGGCGGCGCTGCCTTCATGACCGGCCGCGCGCTGGCAAGAGGCTGGAAGTCGTTCGGCCGCCTGGTGCTCTACATGTTTCTGCTCGGCGTGGCGGTCCGGTTTCTTCATTGGGGCCTGCTGCTCGATCCGACATTCCAGAGCTGGCACGATGCGCAGGGATCACTCTTCTCACTGCATTATTACCTCGTCGATACCGCTGTACTAATCGCCGTGGCGGCTTTAGGCTACAGGCTGCAACGCGCCGAGCAGATGACGACGCAATATCGTTGGCTCTATGAAAGGACCAGCCCTCTGACCTGGAAACGGAGATGAGGCGGCGCTTATTTTTTCCTATTGGTCGTGCATGGGCTGAATGCTCAGCGCACCAAGCATCCGAAGTAGAAGAGGTAACAGAAGGGGAAAGTTGATGAAAAAGCACTTGCTTGCTGCCGCGATTCTGGGCTTCGGCTTGGCCGGCCCGGCTTTGGCGGAAGATATCCTCGTCGCAACGACCGGTCCGATGACCGGCAACTACGCCACATTCGGCGCACAGATGAAGGCCGGCGCGGAAGCCGCCGTCGCCGACATCAACGCAGCCGGCGGCGTGAACGGCAATCAGCTCAAGCTCGAGATCGGCGACGATGCCTGCGATCCGAAACAGGCCGTTGCCGTCGCCAACAAGCTGTCGGGCGAGGGTATCAAACTCCAGGCCGGGCATTTCTGCTCGGGCTCCTCGATCCCGGCGTCCGCGGTCTATGCCGAACAGGGCGTGCTGATGGTTTCGCCCGCTTCGACCAATCCGAAGCTGACCGACGAACGTCCAGGTCCGGACATCTTCCGCGTCTGCGGCCGTGACGACCAGCAGGGCAGCGTCGCCGGCAAATACATTGCCGACAACTTCAAGGACAAGGTCGTCGCGATTCTGCATGACAAGACCGCTTACGGTAAGGGTCTCGCCGATGAGACGAAAAAGGCGATGAATGCGGCTGGCAAAAAGGAAGCTCTTTACGAAGCCATTACCGCCGGCGAGAAAGACTACACGGCGATCGTTACCAAGCTGAAGCAGGCCAATGTCGGTCTCGTCTATCTTGGCGGCTATCACTCCGAAGGCGGCCTGATTGTGCGCCAGATGCGCGCCCAGGGCATGGATGCCGTCTTGATGGGCGGTGACGCGCTGGTTACGCAGGAATATTGGCAGATCACGGGCAAGGACGGCGAAGGCACGCTGATGACCTTCTCGCCTGACCCGCGCAAGAACCCGGCGGCTGCCGATCTCGTGAAGAAATTCCGCGAGCAGGGCGTCGAGCCGGAAGGCTATGTGCTCTACACCTATGCCGCGTTCCAGGTCTTCAAGCAGGCTGCGGAAAAGGCGGGCGGCACCGATCTCGATAAGATGATCAAGGCCATGAACGACACCGAGTTCGACACGGCGATCGGCAAGTTCACCTTCGACGACAAGGGTGATCCGACCCTGCCGCCCTATGCGGTCTATGTCTGGAAGGACGGCAATTACAACCAGCTCTAAGAGAAGAGCCACGATCTGACTGAAGATGAGAAGCCCGCGGAACCTGCGGGCTTCTTTTCGTTTGGAGAGTGATGATGAACTGGCAACCGGGCCCCCGCAATCTCCTGAGCAACATAGCCGGCATATCGGTCGGACACTGCCACGATGCGAAGCTGCGCTCCGGCGTGACCGTGATCCTGCCGGACAGGCCGGTCCGCGCCGCGGCCGATATTCGCGGCGGCGGGCCCGGAACCCGCGAAACCGAAACCATGGCCGATGCCGGCCTCGTCAACGAGCTGCACGCGCTCGTCCTTTCGGGCGGCTCGGCATTCGGCCTTGACGCGGCGACCGGAGTGCAGAGCTTCCTGCGCGAGAAGGGAATCGGCTTCGCGGTCGGTCCGGCGCGGGTGCCGATCGTTCCGCAGGCGATTCTTTTCGATCTGATCAATGGCGGCGACAAGAATTGGGGCCGTCACCCGCCCTATCGCGACATGGCCTATGACGCCGCCGCTCAGGCATCGGAGCAATTCGCGCTCGGCACGGCGGGCGCGGGATTCGGCGCAACCATTGCCTGGGCCAAGACCGGTCAACGCATGATGGGCGGCCTCGGCAGCGCCTCGCTTGTGCGCGAGGACGGCCTTGCCGTTGCCGCGCTCGTCGCGGTGAACGCGGCCGGCAGCGTCACCATCGGCGACACGCCGCATTTCTGGGCCGCGCCTTTCGAGCACGATGCCGAATTTGGCGGGCTTGGCCTGCCCCCATCGCTGGCCGAGGCGGCGAAACAGCCGATCCTCAAGGCCGGCGGCGCTGAGAACACCACGCTCGGCGTTATCGTCACCAATGCGGCGCTGATCAAGGCCGAGCTGAAGCGTCTGGCCATCATCGCGCAGACCGGCCTTGCACGAGCCATCCTGCCCGTGCATACGCCGGTCGATGGCGACATCGTCTTTGCGCTATCGACCGGTGAACGGGATTTGCAGAACCCGGTCTTCGATCTCGCCGAGCTCGGCGCTCATGCCGCGAACACGCTCTCAAGAGCCGTCGCGCGTGCCGTCTACGAGGCGGGCGGCATTGACGGCGCATCCGACGTGCCCGCTTACAGGGATGTCTATCGCCGCAAGTAAGCCGGAGCGGAGCGCTGGG
>Ga0315553_10001869_pt1 | contig 17218 bp, 20 predicted proteins | sample SalMarSW160140MG_FD_203099 | JGI IMG/M metagenome (GOLD analysis project Ga0315553, IMG submission 203099) | Salt marsh sediment microbial communities from the Plum Island Ecosystem LTER, Massachusetts, United States - Salt Marsh Sediment SW1601-40 ... | reverse complement strand
CGGCGAGCACGCCAGCGTTGGTGGCGGCTACTATAATGTCGCCAGTGGAAACTATGCCATCATTCCTGGCGGGCAGTCAAATGTCGCGGACGGTACCTTTAGTTTCGCCGCCGGGCGAGGGGCACTAGCCAACGCCCAAGGTTGCTTTGTCTGGGCCGATTCTTACGGTTTTGGCTCTGTCGCCTGCGACGATAATAATCGCTGGGTAGCCCGCGCCAGTGGCGGAGTCTACTTTTATACGAATACCAGCCTCAACGCCGGCTCCTACCTGGCCGCGGACGGCAGTGCCTGGAACGCCGTCAGCAGCCGCAGCCGCAAGGAGAACTTGGCGCCGGTGGACGCCCGCAAGCTCCTTGCCAAGCTTGCTGCGATCGAGGTTGGCACCTGGAACTACAAGGTGCAGGATCCTTCCATCCGCCACGTTGGGCCGATGGCAGATGACTTTAACGCGCTGCTGCCGGGCCTGGGTGGCGAGGGAGAGGAATATATCAACAGCTTGGATGCCGATGGCATAGCTCTGGCCGCCATCCAGGGGCTCTACGAGCTTTCCCAGGAGCAAAGTGCTCACATCGAGGCATTGGAGACCGAGAACACCGCCCAGCAGAAACAGATTGACGGCCTGGAGGCGCGCCTCGCTGCGCTGGAGCAGGGGCTGCAGGCCAACGACCCAGTAGCCCTGTCGTTCCATACAGGGTGGTCGGGTTGGTTTATATTGAGCGGGTTGGCTACACTAGGCGTCGTTTTCACGCGACGACGTGGCGGAAGAGGCGGGCTATGAGACGCGGGGTTCTCCTCATAGTGGTATCATCCGTCTTTTTGGTCCTCGTCGTGTCAGCGCTCGCCCAGTCAAACGGTGGCTACGACTTGACCTGGAACACGATAGATGGCGGCGGGGCAACGTTCAGCACAGGCGGTGGCTACGAGTTGGGCGGCACCGTCGGACAGTCAGATGCTGGAGCTATGAGCAGCAACGGCTATACGCTGACGGGCGGCTTTTGGAGCGGGGCAGTGCTAGAGCACAAGATCTACTTGCCCCTCGTCATACGCAACTTTCAGGCGCAGTAGATTGTGTTTTTGTCAAGCGAAAAAGTACCCATTTGATAGACGAAAGATGGCCCACCTGAGCCTCGCCGAAGAAATGATGATCAATTGGGTCACTTGTGTTTCTTCATCCATATGTCGCCGCAACCGTACCGGCAAGGACAAAGAAATGGGTGCAGAACCGGTAGTGCGGATCGAGCCGACCGCCCTATCGGGCAAGCATATCGGTGTTCATCTCGTTGTTGCAGTCGGTCTGGATTGAGGTGCACTTTACCCACCCGGGCGGCGGCTCATCCGCGCCCCGTTAGTGCTGCCTCTACGCTAGGGAGAACTCAGTTCTATGATCAAGAATCGTGTTATAGTCATTCAAAGTGTTTTGATGCTAGTGTTGTTACTTGGATGTGTCAGTATGGCACCTCCTTTGCTTGAACCAATCACGCCACATGCGGTAGTGGCAGACGCGCGACCAGTTGTGATTGATACGGACATGGCACCGGACGACTGGTTGGCAATCCTCTACCTTCTTGGACGGTCTGATGTAGATATCCAAGCGATTACTGTTACAGGAGCAGGTGAGGCACATTGTTCTGCAGGTACACGAAATGCACTTGACTTGGTAGCGTTGGCAGGCCGACCTGAAATCCCCGTTGCTTGTGGGCGCGAGGCGCCACTGGAAGGGGATCATGCTTTCCCAACAGAGTGGAGGGAACGCGTCGATGATTTGCTTGGACTAGCGCTTCCCGAGAATAGCAGAGAAGTGTCTAGCGAGTCTGCAGTTGAGTTACTGACTCGCGTCATACAGGGGTCGCCGCAAAAGGTACATCTCATTGTGCTGGGCCCACTGACGAATGTGGGAGAGGTGCTGGAATCTGAGCCTGCATTGGTGATGAATTTGGAGATGATCACAGTGATGGGGGGAGCGGTAGAGGTGGCAGGTAATGTCGGATCATCTTCAAGCATTGAAAATGAGGTAGCAGAGTGGAATATCTATGTGGATCCGCGAGCCGCAGCGGAGGTTTTTGGTTCAGGAGCACCGGTTACACTGGTGCCTCTGGACGCGACCAATTACGCACCTCTAACGATGGACTTCTACAGACGCCTGGAGGGGGATCGAACGACATCTGTTGCAGAGTTTGTGTACCGCGTGCTGGAAGCACAGGAGGAAAACGTTCGTTCGGGATGGTATTACTTCTGGGACCCGCTCGCGGCAGCTATTGCAACCGAAGAAGGATTGGGTACCTTTCAGGAGATGTCCTTGGTGGTGGTTGAAGAAGAGGGGACAGAAAGCGGACGAACGCTAGAGAGTGAGAGGGGATTCGTCATTCGAGTGGCGATGACAGCTGACCGGGAGCGATTTGAGGCGCTGTTCTTGAATGCCGTGAATGGTCGTCTGCCATAGAGAGTGATGAGGCAGCCTAACAACTCGCTGGAGCTGACGTGGCTATCATGGAGCTTGGCGAGGTTGGTTGGGACAGCTACTGAGGTTGGTGAGCGAGGGGGTGACGGCCTGTACCGCCACGCAGCTCAGCTCGCGCCGTTAGCGGGCTAACGAATGTTCTAATTATGATTTTTCTTTTAGGTGGTCCCCCAAGAGTTGGAAAATCAATAATCTCCAGTGAGATTCGGCAGAAACATGCTGTGAGTGTTGTTTCAACGGATACCCTCGGTGCAGTGCTGGAGAGTGTTCTGAGCCCGGAAGCGGCGCCAGACTTGTTTGTTTTTGGCAAGTTTAATGAAATGCCCATGGCAGAGCGGGTGAAGTCAATGATGAAGGATCCTGCAGAGCTTATTGATTATGTGAGAAAGGAAAGTCATATCGTTTGGAAGGCGGTAGAGGCTTTTATCAGGAGAGAGAATAATGAGGGTCGAGATGCACTAATTGAAGGAGTTGCTGTTCTTCCAGAGTTGATGAGTCAGCTTGAGGATATCCCTTATCGGGTTGTATTTATTGGAAATCAAGGGGAAAATCACAAAGAGAACATCAAGAAATCTGCTGAAGAGAATGAGCATGATTGGATGCGGGGTGTAAGCGACCAATACATTGGGGCTTTTGCGATGTTTGTGAAGCGGATGAGTGCCTACATCGAGCAGGAGGCTAAGAAGTATGGCTTCGAGTATATAGAGATGGACAAAGAGTTATTTGAGGATGTAACGGAAGAGGTTATGAAATCACTAGGATTGAGCGCCAGATAACCATCACATGCAGTCCGACCGTCTTGCAGCGTAGCGCGCGCCGCGACCAAAGCAAAAGTGGCTCTGATTTTTGTGTTTTGTCGTGCCAGAACCGGCGGCGGCTGATGTGGAGCGTAGGGCAGTAGCCTGCTGCCATTCCACTCACTTCTCCCACTCAGTGCAATTGCGCAGAATACGCCAAGTCCACAATCGTCCCCGGTGTCAGGGGAACGAAAGCGGCATGTGCAGAATAACGTGTTGTCCCTCGTAAATGCCATGCAACGTATTCCGTTGCCGCAATGTACTCATTGCCCATATCACTGCCAGCGTGTTCATCAACGACGATGAACGGGGCCTGCACGCCGATTACGAGGAATGGCTGGAAGAACTGGCCCCCCACGAGCCGATCAGCCGCTACCGCCACAACCGGACCGGTGAGGCCTGTCCTGAGCGGAGTCGAAGGAACAACGGCGACGCCCACCTGAAGCGCCAGATCATGGGCTGCGAGGTCGTCGTGGCAATCACTGACGGGCGGCTGGATTTTGGCCCGTGGGAGCAGATCTTTTACGGCGAGTTCGACGGCCGGCGCCGGAAGCGCGTTTTGGTTAAGATTATCGGGGAGTAGGAGAACGCTGTCGTGATGCAATCAGGTTATCGGACGCAGATAGACGCCGAGAAGTTTGCCTGTGTGCTAGCCCAGTTCCCCCACTCGTTCCACGCCAACCGGGCCAACCGCGGGTATCTCAAACGCGTCCGGGAGGGATTTGACGATCTGCCCGTCTGGGCGAGAAAGTAATCAGGGACCTACCGAGTTTCAGGGCAGAGGAATATCAACCGGAGCGTCTTGCTCAGCAGATTGTGCAGCAGCCAATACAAGGCGAAGCGAGCGAACGCCCTCCTCAATTGGTACGGCGGTGGGACGATCCTCGCGGATAGCCGCCAACAGATCTAGTGTCTCCGCTAGATGCATATCCTTTTCACTTGCAACTGTCGTCGTCGCCGGCCACTCCTGCCGGGTATGATGAAACACCGCGTGATTGGCGTCCTCAAGATCAGCCGTGATGTCTGGTAGGACCACGCGCATATCGTAATCCCAGCGCTTCGGTATGGCCCCGTTCGTCGCTGCCAGTACGGCTATACCACCAGAATCGAACCGGACGACGGTCCCACTGGCGTCTTCGGCTGTATAATCCGCTGCGTCACGGTGGAACAGGTTGCCCTGCATCGAGTAGACGCGCACCGGCTCACCCAGGAAGAAACGGGCCAAGTCGAAAAGATGGATGACCTGTTCCACCAATTGACCGCCGCTCTTCGTTCGATCCTGCCACCACCAGCTATGGAGAGAGTTGCATGCATATCGGGCGGACATAAACGCCCGTCCCTCAATCTTTGCATCCTGTACGTGTCGCTTGAGCCACAGCGCTGCGTCTCCATAACGATACATAAACCCTACCTGACTCTTGACCTCACTGGCCTTGACGTGCTCAGCCATGGCCTGGGCCAAATCTATCGTCAGGGCGATGGGTTTCTCAATCAAGAAATGGACGCCGTGGCGGCAGGCGAGTTCCACTTCGTTGCTATGCGCGTAGGGGGGGAGACAAATGTACACCAAGTCCAGGTCAAGCTCATCGAACATCTGCTCGTAATCGACGTACACCTGCCCTTTGTCCTGGCCGAACGCGTGGTTGTAGGCGATGGCGCTCTCAACCATCTTGTCGCAGAAACCAACCAATTGCACATCACTTTCTAACGCGGCCAGCCGCTCGGCATGTCGCCGGGCGAAATGTCCACAACCAATGATGCCCGTTCGAAAGGCTTTCATAGCTGTTGCCTCCTCACTTACCATTATAGGTCAGAAGAAGCTTGACCTTGTCTCCAGGTGATTCATCAATCATCGCATAGGCCTCGGCAGCCCGCTCAAAGGGGATTCTCGCACCGATCAACGGCTTAACCTGGAGTTTCTGCTCCTCCAGCAAACTGATCGCCTCGCGCTCAAGCCGGGACATGTCCCACATAGGCTGACAACGATGCGAACAACCCCAAACCGGCATGCTGGAGCGAAGCGTCACCCGATTATGATGCCATTCACTCGACAGGTCAACGCGCCCTCTCTCGTCTCCGTAGAAGCTGACGGTCACCACCAACCCCTCTCTATGCACGCACCGAATGGCCTGTTGCAACGCAGCGTAGACACCCGAAATCTCTATGGCCACGTCAGCACCCGCCCCGCCGCTGGCCTCCTTGATGGCAAGTCCTGCACCACATTCCGCTGGATTCACTGTCACGTCGGCTCCCAACTTTCTAGCCAGTTCAAGGCGTCCTGGAATGGGGTCAACGGCAAAGATTTGTCTGGCCCCATTCAGACGAGCCATCTGCACGGCCAACATTCCGATGGCTCCAAGGCCAAAAATGGCTACCCGGTCTCCCAATTTGATGGCCGCATCGTGGATACCGGCCAGAGCAAAGCGTGCTGGGTCAGAAAACACCATCGTTTCATCAGCCACGCCCTCCTTGATCGGATGCACCCTGTCTTCTGGCATAATCGCAGTCTGACGGTGCTTCCACTCCCCGTGGACGTGGTCGCCAGGTCTGAACCTATGTACCTCAGGTCCCACCTTGATCACCACCCCCCCGGCCCACGACCCCGTCGGATGCGGAAAGAAGGGCGCAGGCCCCTCGTCGTCACGGAGGGATCTGAACAGGCGGAGTGCTGGGTCCCACACTTGATCGGCAAAAGGCACGATCCCTCGATACACGTTGATCTCCGTGCCGTGCTTGATGCCACTGACTGTGGTCTGTATCAGGATCTCGTTACTAACCGGGGCTCTGTCTTCGTATGCCACAAAGGCGACTTTTTTGGGTGATTCGACTACCAGTTCCAAAGGCATATTCTTGCTCCTCGTTCTTCACCTTGCGCACATTCGGGCAGGGTGGCAACTAGCTCCCAGGGGTAGTCCTACGTCAGCATGATACATAGGTTGAAGTGGAAAGTCAAAACTCTATAGTCAGGCCCGTCAATCCCGAAAGTCTTTGCCGCATATCACAAGCAGCGTGTTCATCGATGACGACGAACGGGGCTTGCACGCCAATAACAGGAGAAAGCCATCGGCTTTCTCCTTAAGGGATTGCGCCCAATCCCCAGTGGCCATGGAAGAGCTAGCTTCCCATGAGCCCATCAGCCGCTACCGCCACAACCGCACTGGCGAGGCCTGTCCTGAGGAGCCTCCCGAGTATATCGAGGGGCGGAGTCGAAGGAACAACGGCGACGCCCACCTGAAGCGCCAGGCACTGTAGTGGACTACGGGTCACTGTGATGGGCCGCGAGGTGGTGGTGGCGGTTACAGACGGGCGGTTCGACGACTCGGCTGAGCTCGTCGAAGTCTTTGGCCCGTGGGAGCAGATCTTTTACGGCGAGTTCGACGGCCGGCGCAGGAAACGCGTGTTGGTCAAGATTATCGGTGAATGAAAGACCCAAACTCCTTGATCTGGCATAGATTTGACTCTCCAGCAGAGTTGTAGTAGGATTGAGTAGGCAAGGAACAGGCCCACGGTTAATCATTACCCATTGCTGGGCTTGAGCACTACACCCTATATGGAGTTTGGCGATGAGCACTGTTGGAGACACACAGACTAAGAGACGATCCCCAGAGATTGTACTTCGGGATGGCCGACCTGCGGCAGTGATCCTGGACATTGACGAATACCAGGATATGCTGGAGCGACTGGAGGACCTGGACGATCTGGAAATGCTTAGGAAAGTGAGAGAAAAGCCCCTCAAGTTCAGAAAACTGGACGAGTTCCTGGCAGAGTATCACCCGAATGTATGAGATCTATCTGGAACGGGCGGCAGAACGAGACCTGAGAAAGCTTTCCGCAGAGATATTCCATCGCATCATTCCCCGCATCCACGCTTTGGCCGACAACCCAAGGCCTCCAGGGTGTCGCAAACTCACAGGCTCAGACAATGACTGGCGGATCCGGATCGGAGATTACCGGGTCATCTACGAAATCGATGATGCTACAAGGAGCGTGAGGGTATTTCGGGTCAGACATCGCCGGGAAGCATATCCGTAGAGCCGATGTTCGGCCCAAACAGCACCCAGTTCGTTATTGATCTCCACACGAACCGGTCAGCAACTACCATCACAATCGCACCGGCGAGGCCCGTTCTGCGTGAAACGCAGGGACAACGGCGACGCCCATCTCAAGCGGCAGATTATGGGCCGCGAGGTGGTCGTGGCGATCACCGACGGGCGGTTGGACGACTCGGCCGAGCCTCAGGCCGAGGGCTCGTCAAAGTCTTTGGTCCGTGGGAGCAGATCTTTCACGGTGAGTTTGGCGGTCGGCGCAGAAAGCGCGTGTTGGTCAAGATCATTGGAGAATAGAAGCCACTGACTCGTCGTAGTTGAGCTTCTCTGCAGGGCTGCGTCAGTCCCTATGGTGCTCGAACAGTCACGAGTGCCGCCCCCCGCTCGAGCTGTTGCCGATCCAGGGTGACTAGAGTGTCGCTCAACTGGTCTGCCAGAGCGACATAAACCGCATCGCAGCCACGGATCCGATGCTCAACAGCTATCACAGCAGCCTGCTCTGCCATCGCCAACGTGACTGGGATCAGTTCGATCACCTTTGAGCGCGCTAGTTGCTGCACAACTCGATGGGCCAACGTCGGGTCTCCGACCCCACGACTGAGAGCAGCAGCAACTTCGGATAGTAGGATGACCGGGGCAACGATAGATTCGTCTGCCGCCCGGGCTTGCTCGAACCATGCCCAGCACCTAGCGTGCTCTCTCTCCTTCGCATTGACCAAGGCAATGGTGACACTGGCATCAATGACAGCCATGAGTTACCTGCGCTGTTCAGCAATGAGTTCCACGCCACTCTTTTCCGATGTCCAGGCGGACGCCACCTCCTGGGCCAGGGCCTTCATCTCTGCAAGGGCAGTATCGATCTCTACTCGGCGTAGCCGCTGCGCCTCCTCTTTGGTTAATGGTCGTAGCACTGCCACAGGTTCACCGCGTAAAGTCACCACGTACTCGCTCATCTCCTCTCGCACAGCACGTATGACGCGAGAGGTCTGGTTTTTCAGTTCACGCACACCAATGGTAGTAGGCATCGTCCATTCCCCCTCCGGATGTAGCTACAAGGTAGCTACATTATAGCAGGTAACGTGGACGTTGTCAATCCTGTCCTAGCCTGGAAGCACTGGCTTGCCATTTCAGGATGATTGGCAATCGCCTCACTAGGCAGCAGTAGCTTTTTGTGGTATTCTGAACCTGTTCAGTCTAGAAACAAGGAGCACAGTCGCCCGCGTCCTACAGGCTATCACGTTGCGGAACGGTTACCACTCCGCAACGTGAAAACGATCCCAAGCTACTTGGGCAGGTACTCAGCCGCCCAGCCGATGTCCAGCTCCTGTAGCTTTTCGACCGTGGGCACTCCCGTCTCCCGATCCCACCCCATCATCACATAGTAGGTGTGGATCGCCTCGCGGAGTTCCTCCAGGTCGATGCCGCCCTCAGCGAGGGCCCCGCCCTTGGTCGGGCTGTAGCTGCGGGGACAGAGCTGGTCGTCCTCGACGGTGAACCCCTCGCGCATGTTGAACGTGCGGGCCAATGTCATCGCCCGCTCGCCGACCTTGAGCAGTTCGTACTCGCTGACGTTCCATCCCGTGGCGGCCTTCACCAGGTCGGATATCTCCCACAGGCCCCAGGCGGTGAAGAAGCAGAGGGGCAGGCAGTTCTGCAAGGTCATAAGCATTGTGTGATAGATCGCGGCCCGCACTTTCTCTGGCCCGAGGCTGTCCAGCGCCATGGCCTCCAGCACGCCCATCTCCCGCAGTTGCTTGTCCGGCATAAAACCGTCGTCATCCGGAAAGATAATAGAGGTATCGTGCAGCGAGTGACAGTGATCGGCGCCCGTGGGCGATATGGCATAGCCGATGGCCAGGCTGCGCTTGAGCCGGGGCTCGTGCATCGGCTGGGCCTGTCCCTTGGCGTGCACGGCGAACCGCTCGGCCCCCTGCCCGATCTTGGCCGCCGCCGGCAGCAGCCCTTCGGCCAGGACGTCCCCCAACCCCTCGCGTTTGGCGATCTTTTCCACCATCTGGATCATGGCGTCGCTGTTGCCAAAGCGCAGGTCGATGCCCTCTGTATCCTCCAGGGTGAGCAATCCGTTCTCAAAACACTCCATGGCAAAGGCGATGGTCACCCCAGCGCCGATGGTATCGAGTGAATAGTCGTTGCATAGCACGTTAGCCCTGGATACGGCCACGATGTCGCTCACTCCACAGGTCGAACCCAACGCGCCGATCGTCTCGTATTCCGGGCCACCGTACTCGGGATCGACCTGGTAGGGCTCTTCCGCCTGGACGACCTTTTTGCAGCGCACCGCGCAGGCCCAACAGCCCTCCATGCGAACGCCGATCTTGTCCATGGTATACTCCAGGCCGCTGATCTCGGGGAATTCGCCGTCGCGAAAGTTGCGGACGGGCATATTGCCAGAGGCGATGCCGCCCGCCAACTCTGTGCCGCCGGTGCCTGCCTCTGATGCCCACGCGGCCCTCGTCTTGTCGCGGACCTCCTGGGCAGCCCGGCGAGCCAGGGCGCGGATCGTTTCCGGGTCGGCGCTTGCGACGCGCGTGGTGCCACGCACGGCCACCGCCTTGAGCTTCTTGGAGCCCATGACGGCCCCCATCCCCGTCCGCCCGGCGGCGTCCTTGAGGCCGCTCATCACGCAGGCGTAGCGCACCAGGTTCTCGCCTCCGGGGCCGATCATGGCGATCTCGGCCCGCTCCTCGCCCAACTCCTGGCGGATCGCGGTCTGGGTCTCTTTGGTGCCCTTACCCCAGAGGTGCGATGCGTCGCGAATCTCGCACCGGCCGTCCGCGATCCATAGATAGACCGGCTTTTGTGCCACACCCTCGACGATCAGCGCGTCAAAACCGGCCTGCTTGAACTGGGCGGGCCAGATGCCACCCACCTCGGCCGCGCCGAATCCCCCGGTGTTGGGCGACTTGGCCCCGACAGCATTGCGCGAGGCCCCCGTAACGGGCAATCCGGCCAACACGCCAGCGGCGAAAACGAGTACGTTATCCGGGCCCAATGGATCGGCGCCAGCGGGCACTTTTTTGAGCAGGACGTCGGCGATGACGTTCCAGCCCCCCATGTAGCGCCGCCAGTAGACGGCGCCGGGCTCCTCCACCGTGACCGTACCGTCCGTCAGGTTAACGCGCAGAATCTTGTCGTGATACGAACGATCCATGTCAAATCTCTCCGTCTACGTTGTCTATTCGGCCCTGGTCAGGGCATTGATGATTCTCCTCGTCCTACCGGTATGCGTGTGCGGCCGCGATAGCGATCTTGAGGTTGTCCCAGTCAGCGTCGCCGGGGAGCGTGCAGTCGGCGCCGAGGATGAAGCGCTCTGGCGCATCCTGGAGCACGCCCTGTACCGCTGCCTCGATCTCGTCCCGGCTGCCGGTAACGATCGTCCCGTGTCGGTCAAGCCCTCCCATATAGGGCCGGCCAAACAGGCGGGTGGCCTCCCTCGCCGTCATGGTCCGGGAGCCCACCTTTAGGGGGCAGTTGACTATGTGGCCGGGGTAGTCGAAGAAGGGCGTCAGATCGTCATACCCGCCGTGGTAATCGCAGACGTGGAGGATATTAAAGGGACAGGTGCTGTTGATCTCGTCCATCACCGCCAGGTCGTACGGCTTGACGCACTCGGCAAAGAGGGCGGGGTCCTCAAAGCGGTGGCTCTCCCCGCCCTGGGTGGAGGCGTAAAAGCCGTCGACGCCGAGCTTGATGCACTCACGCACGAACCAGAGTATGCTGTCGGTGATGATCTCCATCCCCCGCTTGACCTTCTCTGGGGCTGTCTTGATCTGTTCCGTGATCATCTGGCGGCTGGTGGTATGCCCGGCCTCCATAAAGGACGAGTACAACGTCTGGATGACCAGCGCCTCTCCGTTGATCGCCTTTACCAGGCCGGCGACGACGTCCAACTGACCCTGGAAGAACTCGCGCCCGTAGGATGGCATCTTGCCCCAATCGTCGGGCGAAGCGATCTCGGGGCGGTGGGGAAAAGAGAATTCGTACTGGATCTTGACGAAATCCATCCCCGTGTGGTGGAAGTAGGAGAGATGCTTGTCGATCGCCGCCTGCCCGCGGTGGCAGTCGGGCGGAAAGTGGAGAAAGAACGCGGCAGGGATGTAGCCCGGCGTCTGGCCGTCGTCCAACAGAGTGAGGACCTTTTCTCGTTTGTTCATAATCAGCTCGTTTCTACAGGATTTATGGCAACTGCTTGAGGCACACGACTATATACTGCACGGGTGGAAAAGTCAAGCCAACGCATTTTGGTGATTACCCATAACTTCCCCCGACGGTTCCCGAAGCCAACGGGGAGACAGTCGCGCAGATTGGGTCGAGACACGAGGCCCAACACTCTCCGCTATGGCGCAACCTCTGCTTGCCTCGGACGGTCTACTCCCCACAGGCAAGCGGCTGATTCTGCAGATCCAGTTGTGAGCAAAGCCGCGCCAGGGTGAAAAACGCCCTCCCATTCCACAGCCACAACGTCAATTTGCTCAACTCTGTGACCGGTAGTACAATCTAGCTCATTCAAGTGTTTCCTTCTGCAGAGTAGAGGAGGAGCGTTCCGTGGGTGACGCGTAGCGGGCCGACCATCTAGACCATCAAGTTATCCTGGTGTGTGCTTGGCTTTTTTGTTGCGCGGATTCCTAGAACGGTATGCTTGAGCGATTTCGCGAGAATGCTGGAGAGCTAGCGAGAGCGTATGTGGGCTGCTGCACAACCTCTCGCTTTTCTGTTAGCAGATCTTTTTTGCGCTTCCTCCTGACTCAAATCGAGAAATGCTTCCACTTCCACCGCTACAGGCCGTCCCGTGATATGATGTGTAACGAATCTCCCACTCTACTGAATACGCAGGAGGAGCAGAGCAGAATGAGAATAGCACACATAGTCACTCGAAACCGTCTACTCGTGGTGACGCTCCTGGTTATTACGCTGGTGACGGCCGGTTCAAATCCCAGCTCGGTGGCTCAAGACACACTATATCTATATACGGTGTCTCCTCCCTACGATCTTGACGTGACGCCTCCGCCGGATGCGCATTTTGAGATTCCCTTCTGGATTGTGCCGGGCGGCATGCGCCAACTCACCATCACGACGTCGTATACCTACAAGTGTTACACCGAGCTTAATCCACTGACGGACAGCGTACAGCTTTCCGCATCGCAATGCGTTCTGGCGACCAGGGACTATGTTCACAAAGGGAATTCCGCTGCCCGCGAATGGGGTCGGAACTATAACGGGATCTTTAGCCAGCACTGGATAACGGTTGCGGGTTCTGATCGGCTTATCGCTTTCGGCGGGGGCGAGAACAAGAACGAGGATATCGGGGGAAACTGCGGGCGTGGGGGAACCTGTTGGCAGAACACCATCCACACAGATGTCTTGTGCAGCGAGTGTGCATCGGGATACTGCAACAACCACTACACCGATTGTTGGGAATCATTCAGTGGGCTGATCAATCTATCGTGGCAATACTTTGATGCCGAACATGAGTGGGGGATGCTCCCCCACAATGAGGAAGGTCCGATCATTTGGCCGTCCAATGGGTACACCTATGGCGGGCAGAGATCCTCCCGGGGTGTTCGCCATCCCCATGGGATCGTCGACCAAGGTTACATCTGGGTCTTTTACGACGAGGCCAGCTACGGTGGTGGGAGTCGTGGCCCTGGCATCAAAGTGGCCAGGGCGCCGGTTGAAAGTGGGGGTCTGCCCGGGAACTGGAAAACGTACTGCGATGGTGGATGGGTGGACTCACTGCCAGCAGGATTCAGCAAGGAGAACATAACCTCTTTCTATTCGGAGCAGGGTGGTTGCACGAATCAGATGATACCGACACCTGGTTTTCCGGGTTTCCAGGACAGTTTTGCCGTTGCAAAGACGGACCAAGGTAGGTACTTTGGCATTGAAGAGCGACATAGCGACGATGTCTGGCAGATCAGGCTCTGGCAGTCGCCGGATTTGCTAAACTGGAGTCTGGTGCAGACGCTGATATCTACGTCTGGGGATTGGTTTGATGGCGCGTTTCACTACCCTGTCTTTGTGTCAGCCGATGGTTGGCACAATGACCAGATTGAAGAGAGCGACTTTTATATCGTGGGAACTAGGTTTGGTGTGCTGAGAGCCGTGCGCGTTCAAAGGTCCCCCTTGATCACCAGGATGTACTTGCCAGCGGTCCTCCGGTAATCCACGACATCCACGGCCTCGATAGACGCTTGCCGATCTGGCAAGAGATTGCGCCACTCCAGCATTGCCCACTAATCTGAGATTGACCCACAAGCGCCAACTAGGGACGTTATTCTCGAAGCAGTCTCTCCAAGCCATTGGAGTGGCTGTACGTTGGGAGGGCAGACCCCGTGAAACGCTTTTGAACCGCTGCCTATGTTAGCACAGAGGGGCTTGGCTAGATGAACTAACAGCGAGGAATGCCTACATAACTTTGACACAGACAGGTGTCGGCACATCCACGCTGTGGCCTGTCGCCACGAGTTCACCTGACGCGGGGTCGAGCCTGAAAGAAACCATGCTGTCCGTGTCCTGATTGGCTGCCAGCAGGAATTCGCCAGCCGGGTCGACCGTAAAGTTCCTGGGGGTTTTTCCCTGCGTGCTCTTATGCCCGACACACGCGAGCATACCGTCCATCTGGTCGACGGCATAGATCACAACACTGTCGTGTCCCCGATTCGAGCCGTAGAGGAACTTGCCCGAGGGAGAGATCTGCACCTCCGCGCAGGTGCTTGCTCCCTCAAAGCCCTCCGGGAGCGTCGAAAGGGTCTGGATTTCCCGCAGGCTCCCGCTATCCCCATCGTATCGAAAAGCCATCATCGTTGAATCCAGTTCGTTAATGAGATACGCGTACCCGCCCAGGGGGTGCATGACGAGCTGGCGCGGGCCAGCACCCGCAGGTACCTCGACCCAGGGCTCTTCGTTCGGTTCCAGTTTGCCCCGGTTCGCGTCAAATCTGTACACCATCAGTTTGTCGATCCCGAGATCGGGTACGAATGCGTAGCGTCCGGTGTCGTCCAGAGTGACAGCATGGGCGTGAGGGCCGGATTGACGCAAAGGATCGACGCTTGAACCTTGGTGTTGTATCACATCAGTAGCGTCTCCCAAAGAGCCGTCCTCCCGGATCGGAAGCACGCAGACACTGCCGCTCATGAAATTGGCGACCAGCACATTTCTTCCTGTCTTGTCAACGGTCAGGTGGCAGGGATCTGTTCCATGGGTCGGCTTTCTGTTGAGGAACCTCAGCTTCCCGCTATCCGAGTTCACCGTAAATGCGCTGATCGCTCCGGTCGGAGCACCCTCGAACTCTTTCAGTTCGTTGACGGCGTACAGGAATCGGTGGGAAGGATCAAAGGCCAGGTAGGATGGGTTCGGCACTCCTTCGGCCAGACTGATTTGCTTCATTGAGCCCGAGGAGATATCCAGTCTGTACACATAGATACCCTTACCCTTCCCCTCGAGGATCTTTCCGGTCCCGAACCGGATCGGCTCGGTATATGTTCCGACAAAAACCAGTCTTTGTTTCGACATATCTTATTCTTCTCTTCCTGTTCCCCTAATTGAGAATGACGATATGCATCCTATGCACACAGCCATCCCCCGTCCACGGGCAGAATATGGCCATTTACGAAACCGGATGCGTCCGAAGCAAGAAAGACAACCGGTCCCATCAGATCCTCCAGGTTGCCCAGCCTGTTCATCGGTATCCGCCCCAGGATCCAATCCCGTTTTACAGGGTCCCGGATAAATGGTTCAGAGATCTTGGTGAGGGTGAATACAGGTGCTATACCATTGACATTGATTCCCCTAGGTCCCCACTCAATAGCCAGGGAACGGGTAAGCTGGTTGACCGCTCCCTTGCTGGGCGCATAAGCCAGGTCCTGAGCGCGTCCCTGGAAGCCGCGTACCGATGAGATATTGATTATCTTCCCGTATGACCGTTCCAGCATCCTTTGGCCCACATGCTTGCAGCAGAGAAAGACCGACTTGACGTTCACATCCATGACACGCTCCCACTCTTTGGTGGAGAAACTCCCGCTCGGCTCAAGATGAACGGTTCCTTGGCTGTTGAGAAGAATATCGATCTTGCCGTACCTCTTGTGAACCTCCTCAACCATGGATGTCACTTGTTCCTCAATCGTCGCATCGGCAGAAACAAAGGCGGCATCGGAGCCTAGGGCGGAAAGCATCTCGGCAGTTTCCTCGAGGCCTTCCGGTCCCCTTCCAACCACACAGACATCTGCCCCAGCGCCGGCAAGCGACAGGGCCATTCCCTGCCCCAGTCCCCTGGTGCCGCCGACAACGAGCGCGGTCTTTCCCCGAAGTGAAAACCGGTCCAGCACCTGTGCTGCGGCGTCTTCTATCCTGCTTTCGCTTCTATGCATTGACCCAAGCTCCAGTCACCTGACATCCTCAAGCCTCTAGTTCTCTATCATAATGCCCAGTTCCTGGCACAGGCCTGAGAGGTACGCTACGCTCAGGAGAACCTCCCGATCCAGGGCTTCTGTTGACGACCGCCCGCGATGCGCGACGCCGGGCACATCCTCCAATTCGATAGAGATCACGTAATCGTAGCCGACGTCCCGCAGGGCCTGAAGCACCCCTTTCCAATCGATCTTGCCTTTGCCGGGTCGCCAGTGAGCGTTGGTGGTGCCGTCGTTGTCGGAGAAGTGGGTGTGAAACACGCGCTCTCCCACTTCGTAGATCACCATCTGTGGGATCTCACCCATAGGAAACAGGTGGCTGGGGTCGAAATTCATCCCCAGCGCCGGCGAGTCGACGTGCTCCAGCAGGCGCACCATAGAGGCAGCATTGCGCATCCAGCGGTAAGGATGCGGCTCCAGGGCGTACTTTACTCCGGCATCCTCGCAGATAGCGCAGCAGCGGCGCGTCACCTCGACGTAATCGGCCCAGTTTCGGGCCCAATCCAGATCCGGGTCAAAGTCCAGCGTCCACTCCTGCGCTACGTGTTTCTGCATGATGTGGGGGAAGTGCAGGTCGAAGGGATTAGGGGCCACCGTGTTGATCAGATCAGTCCCCAATTCTACGCCCACTTCCACCATACGCTTAAACTGCTCAACGGCCCGCTCTCGGACGGCTGGATCAGGGCTGGCCATCCCCGGCGGGGTAGAAACAAACTCTGAGAGCTCCAAACCCAGGTCCGCCAAGAGCGCACGCAGCTCCTTGATCCGCTGAGGTGTGTAATACGTGTCCAACGTCTCCCGATCCCAGGCGATGAGCTCCACGGCCTTAAGCCCGAGACCCGCGATCCGGCGGAGCGTGTCTTCGTAGGGTGGAGACCATTTGAATGGCCATACACAAGCACCGAACTTCATCTTGTCCCTCCTTTTATGACTCTATCGACGGCTGCATCGAAAGCACTACGTCCACAAGGACGCTCTCCTTGCTTGCGTGATTCCCAATCCTTGCTGCAATACCTCCGAAGCTTGCTCTCATGTTATTGTACACGGAAGTGATCCCTGCGCAATTGGACAGTCTTGATGCCACGGGCACCTCCTGGGTCAGAGCCTTCATCTCTGCAAGGGCAGTATCGATCTCCACCTGGCGCAACCGCTGCGCCTCCTCTTTGGTCAATGGCCGTAGTACAGTCACAGGGACGATGTCAACCCTGCTCTAGCCAGGGAGCATTGGCTTGCCACTTCGGGATGATTGGCAGCCGCTCCACCGGGTAGCAGGTGCGTCTTTGTGGCAAAAGGATGACAAGCGCAGCCTGCACGCCGACTACAGGCCGCGAATCTCGCAACCTCAAGACACTGCTATACGTATCGTTGGTGTAACTACTCAGCCAGGATGATTTCTTCCCGTCATTGCGAGGAGCGGAGCGACACTGTCCTGTGCGGACAGTACAGGGCGAAGCAATCTCCACCTCGGAAATTGGAGATTGCTTCCCTTCA
>Ga0315553_10001868_pt1 | contig 17219 bp, 13 predicted proteins | sample SalMarSW160140MG_FD_203099 | JGI IMG/M metagenome (GOLD analysis project Ga0315553, IMG submission 203099) | Salt marsh sediment microbial communities from the Plum Island Ecosystem LTER, Massachusetts, United States - Salt Marsh Sediment SW1601-40 ... | reverse complement strand
TAGAAACGCCCCGAACAGCGCCGTTATCGCCCCGATGAATGCGAGCGCCGGCAGCGCAACCACCAGCGCGACGATACGCGGCAGGATCAGAATTTCCATCGGGTCGAACCCCATGGTGCGCAGCGCGTCGATCTCCTCGCGCATTTTCATCGAGCCGAGTTCGGCGGTGTAGGAGCTGGCGGAGCGCCCGGCGACCATCATCGACACCATGACCACGCCCAGCTCCCGCAGCACCAAAATACCGACCATGTCGATCACATAGATTTCGATGCCGAAGCGGCGGAAATGGAATAGGCCTTGCTGCGCGATGATCCCGCCGAGCAGCAAGGTGATCAAAAAGATGATCGGCACCGCGCGAAGGCCGACGCGGTCGAGATGATGGATCGTTGAGGTGAAGCGGAACGTCCATGGCCGCATCAGGCACCGCGCGCCGGCGATGGAGACGGCTCCCAGCATCTGGATGATCTGGAGAAGATCGTAGCCCAGCGCCAGCGCGCCGCGCCGGAACGCGCTCAATAAAGTCGCGAACATGGGGCTGCGGGCCGATGACGCTTCGGCACGATTGACGTGTTGCGCCTCGGCGATGAGTTCGCGGTAGCGCTCGGGCAGATCGACCACTTTGGTCTCGCGTCCGACCGCCGCAAATCCGCGCACCAGCCGTTCCAGCAGCCAAGCGCCGAAGGTATCGAGCCGCTCCACCCGGCCCATATCGATATTGACGGCGGTCGCTTGCAGCGAGCGTTGGATCGCACCTTCGACGAGGCGCTCAAGATCGTTGGCGTGATCGGCGGTCCATGCGCCGCCGGCGGCGAGCGCAAGCCGCCCGTCTTTCACGCTGACTTCCAACAAGGAGCTGTCCACCGCGCCCTTTCCCTCCTGCCGCCATCGGCCTTGCGCCCGCGTAGAAGGCCTCAGCCGGATACTTGACTCGGGCGCGACGGCCTGTCGAGGTAGTCCCGTCCCGTCCACCTCATCGCCGCGCCGATGCCGATCCGCCTGTCCGTCACCGCCGAGCGCTGGCCGATTGCCGGCTCGTTCACGATCAGCCGCGGCGCCAAGACCGAAGCGGAGGTCGTCGTAGCGACGCTTGCCGACGGCGACCACATTGGGCGCGGCGAGTGCATGCCCTATGCCCGCTATGGAGAAACGGTTGACGGGGTGATTGCGGCAATCGCGAGGCTTGCGCCGGACCTCGCGGGTGGGCTCGACCGCAACGATCTCGCCGCATCGCTCCCGGCGGGAGCCGCGCGCAACGCGCTTGATTGCGCGTTATGGGACATCGCGGCCAAGCGCAGCGGCACGCCCGCCCATGCATTGGCCGGCCTGCCGCCACCAGGTCCGCTGGTGACCGCCTATACGATTTCGCTCGCGACCCCGGAGGCGATGGCCGACGCCGCAGCGGCGGCCTCGGCGCGTCCCTTGCTCAAAGTGAAGCTGGGCGCGCCGGGCGACCCCGCGCGCATCGCCGCCGTCCGCAAGGCTGCGCCAAACAGCGAGCTCATCGTCGACGCCAACGAAGGCTGGAACGCCGCCAATCTGATGGACAATTTCGCCGCATGCGCGGAGGCCGGCGTCCACCTCGTCGAGCAGCCGCTTCCCGCCCGCGACGACGCAGCGCTTGCCTCCATTCCGCACGTAGTCCCGATTTGCGCCGATGAAAGCGTGCATGATCGCGCTTCGCTCGCGGACCTGCGCGGACGCTACGATACGGTCAACATCAAACTCGACAAGGCCGGCGGGCTGACCGAAGCGCTTGCGGTCGCTGCGGCGGCGCGCTCGCTGGGCTTCGACATCATGGTCGGCTGCATGGTCTCCACCTCGCTCGCCATCGCCCCCGCGCTTCTGGTCGCCCAACGCGCGCGCTATGCCGACCTCGACGGCCCGCTCCTGCTCGCGCGCGACCGCCCGGATGGCCTGCGTTTCGATGGCAGCATCATGCATCCCGCTTCGCCAGCGCTGTGGGGCTGAGGCAAGCCGCTCGGCGCGCCGCCTCCAGGCATTGCCTTCGCTAGAGCATTTTTTGGCGAAGTGGGAACCGGTTCGCCGCAGAAAATGCGACCACTCGAGGACAACCAGAGCGAATTCCGATTCGATTGGAATGGAATTCGCTCTAGGTGCGGCCAAGCCGGCGCGCCCCCGCGATGATCGCCGCGCCGGCAAGCGCCGAAGCGGTCATTGCGAGGTAGGCGTAAGCGCCGAACTGCCCGACCAGCACGCCCGCCAGCCCCATCTCCGCCGCAAACACGACCGCGACAACGGTTGAGTAGTCGCCTTGCGCGGTTGCCCCTTGTCGCTCGGCGGCAAAGCCGGCGAGGAAATGCATTGCGCCGAGATGCGTCGCACCGAACGACAATCCGTGCAGGCATTGCAGCATCGGCAACAGGGGCGCCGGTGGATCGAACGCCATCGCCGTCCAGCGCAGAACTGCGCCAATCGCTCCCAGTCCGATCAAGTCGATCGGACGCACCCAAGTCATGACCCGGCCGGAAACCGCGAACAACCCGATCTCGGCCACGACGCCAATCGCCCACAGCGCGCCGATCACGGGACCGTCGAGGCCCTTCGCCTCCCATTGCAGGCTCGCAAAGCCGTACAGCACCGCATGGCTTGCCTGAATGAGGCTGGTCGCCGCGACCACGGCGACGAAGACCGGCGATCGCCACAACGAAAGCGCGCTCTGATTCGACGCGGCAGGGTCGCGGCTGACCGGCGCGAGCGGCATAAGCATGGAGGCGCTCAGCGCGGTTGCCGCAATCGTCGCGACCAAGGCCCAGATCACCTGGCTCGCGCCAACACGTTCAAGCACATACCCGCCGCCGAGGTTGGCGGCGATGAAGGTGACCGAACCCCACAGCCGCACCGGACCGTAAGCGCGCTCGCGCACGGCGAGTCCGCGCAGCGCATAGGCGTCGGCGAGCGGCATAACCAGGGCCTGCGGCAGCGCGGAGATCGCAAAAGTGACAATGATCGCGGCAAAGCCGTCGCTCAGCGCAACCGCCACGAATGTGATGCAGGCCGCCCAGGCGGCGCCGACCAGCGGTCCTTTCGCCCAGCCGCGGCGATCGATGATCCGCATCGCCCCAGGCACAATGACCGGCCGCGCCACCATGGCTGTCGCGAGCACAAGGCCGATTTCCTGAGCATTGAGGCCTTTCGCCTGGAGCCACACCGGCAGGTACGGTATTTGAATGCCGGCAAACGCAAAGATCGCCGCATAGAGCAGCGCCATGCGCAGAGCGAAGCCATCATCGCGCGGGCTCGGTCGGCGAAACGCCATGGGACGGATTGCGCGTTTTGTGTCGCCGTTATTGTCGCGGCCGCAAGCAGCGGGACGCAGGCGACCGGGAAGAAGCCGAAGTGATGGGAGAAACGTATAAGCCCTACGATACGAGCCGGGCAAACAGATCGGCGTCCACATTGCCGCCGGACAGAACCGCGACGGCGATCCTTCCCTCGACATTGACCTTGCCGGAGAGCAGCGCGGCCAGCGCAACGGCGCCGCCCGGCTCGACCACGAGCTTGAGCTCATGGAAGGCAAAGGCGACCGCACGGGCGACCTCGGCTTCGCTTGCCACGACGCCCTGCCCGACCAGCGTACGGTTGATCTCGAAAGTAAGCATTCCGGGCGAGGGCGACATCAGCGCATCGCAAATCGATCCTGTGACCTGCGCGTTGCGCTCGCGCTGGCCGCTGCGGAACGAACGGGCGTGATCGTCGAAATCGGCCGGCTCCGCCGTATAGATCTGTGCCGACGGCTCGTGCGCCTTCACCGCGAGCGCGACTCCGGCGGTCAACCCGCCACCCGAGGCATTGACGACCACGACATCGGGCGAAAGCCCGAGCGCCGCCAAATCCTCGACGATCTCGCGGCCGGCCGTCCCCTGTCCGGCGATGATCATCGGATCGTCATAGGGCGGCACGATCTCGGCGCGCCGCTGCGCGGCGATCTCGTGGGCGATCGCTTCGCGGTCCCCATGCTCCCGGTCGCACAACACGATTTCCGCGCCGAGCGCGGCGGTGCGCGCGAGCTTGCTCGCCGGCGCATCGCGCGGCATTACGATCACCGCCGGCATGTGGAGAAGCGCAGCCGCCGCGGCGACCCCCTGGGCGTGATTGCCCGACGAATAGGCGACGACGCCACAGGCGCGCCGCGCCGGAGCGATGGTGCTGAGCTTGTTGTAGGCGCCGCGGAACTTGAACGAGCCGGTCCGCTGCAACATCTCGGCCTTGAGAAACACCTGGCCGCCGGTCAATTCGTCGAGCACGCCGGAAGAGACGAGCGGTGTGCGGGTGGCGATGCCGGCGAGCCGTTCGGCAGCCTTGTCCACGTCGGCCGCGGTCGGCAGCACGGGCGCGCGTCCGGCGGAGTCGGATGTGGTCATGCGCGAAGCCTAGACTCGCGAGGCGCGGCTCTGCAAGGGCTGCACTTTGGTGTAAACCGGTCATGGGCCAGTCCATTGGGGTGGCAGAATGACCGAGCTCGACATCTACCGGCGGCAAAATTTCGGCAACAGCAGCGGATTCGGCCGACGGCCGGCGCTGCTCATCATCGATTTCCAGGTCGGCTTTGCCGACCCGGCTCATTTGGGCGGCGGCAATATCAAAGAGGCAATCGCGCGCACGACCGGGCTGCTCGAACGGTTCCGCGTCTGGCGCCTGCCAATCGCCTTCACCCGCACCGTATACGCCGAGGACGGCTCCGACGCCGGTGTCTTTTGCTTAAAGGCGCCCGGCCTGCGCACGCTGACCGAGGACGCGCCGATCAGCCAGATCGTGCCGGAGTTGGCACCCCGGCCCGGCGAGCACGTCATGCGCAAGACTCAGCCCTCCGCTTTCTTCGGCACCGACTGCGCGCCTTGGTTGGCCTTCCGGGGCGCCGACACGGTCGTGGTTACGGGTTGCACCACCTCGGGCTGCGTGCGCGCATCGGTCATCGATTCGATGAGCAACAATTTCCGCACCGTCGTCGTCCGCGATTGCGTCGGTGACCGCGCGCTCGGCCCCCACGAGGCCAATCTCTTCGACATGGCGCAGAAATACGCCGACGTCATGGACCGCGACGAAACCCTCGCCGTCCTCGACAAGCTAGTCACCGCCTGATCAGGCCGCCTCGGAACGTTCCTCGGCAAGCCGACGGAACCGTACCAAGGTATAGACGCCGAACGGCTTGACCGGACGACGCTCGATCAGCTCCGCGCCGCCGTGATTGCGCGCCCAGGCGGCGAGCCGGGCGAACGGGAACTCCGGGCGCAGCCCGAGCGCCCGCGCCGGTTGCGCGCACCAGCGCTCGATCGCAGCGGTGACGCCGGTCTCCGAGTAAAGATGATTCACCAGGATGATTTCACCGCCTGGCCGCACCACCCGCGCGCATTCGGTCAGCACGCGTTCGGCGTCGGCCACCAATGTGATGACGAATTGCGCTACGACGCAGTCGAAGACGCCGTCGGGAAAGGCGAGGTTCTCCGCATCCATCACCATGACCGATTTCACGTGGGGGTATTGCCCGCCGGCGAGCCGCGCCCGCGCCTTGGCGACCATCGGCTCCGACAGATCGATTCCGATGATCTCCGTCGTGTGGTCGTAGTCGGAAAAGGACAGGCCGGTGCCGACCCCGACTTCGAGGATACGCCCGCCGACCGCGCGGGCGGCAGTGGCGGCGGCGTGCCGGCCGGTCTCGAAGATCGGTCCGCAGATTGCGTCATAGAGAGGCGCCCAGCGCGCATAGGCCTTCTCGATCACGTGACGGTCGGGATCGGACAATTCGCGCAGACGCACAAGCTTTGCCATGCGGATACTCCGGGCTTCGTCAGTTCAAGCTAATTGAAGGGGAAATCGCGTGGCGCGAATCACGCAGCCTGGGCGGCGACGGCCGCCGGCTCACGCTCATCGAGCCGTTCGGCGCGCGTCCAGGTGATGATTTCGAACTGTCCGTCATGGTGCTCGGCGATGGCGGTGCAGCTCTCGACCCAATCGCCGCAATTGACGTAATGCACGCCGAAGGAGTGATGCATCGTGGCATGGTGAATATGGCCGCAGATCACGCCATCGACGCCGTGACGCTCCGCTTCCGTCGCCAGCGTCCGCTCGAAGTCGCCGATGTAATTGACCGCATTCTTCACCTTGAACTTCGCCCATTTCGACAGTGACCAGTAGCCGAAACCGAGACGGCGCCGGATGCTGTTGAACAGGCGATTGACCGTAATGGAAAAGTCATAAGCCTTGTCGCCGAGCAAGGCAAGCCAGCGGGCCTGGGTGACGACCAGATCGAAATTGTCCCCGTGAATGACGAGATAACGATGTCCGGTCGGCGAGGCATGGATGGCGTGCTCGGCGACTTCAATGCCGCCGAAATGAGTGCCGTAATAGCCGCGCAGGAACTCGTCGTGATTGCCGGGCACGTATACGATGCGCGCCCCCTTGCGGCTCTTGCGCAATAGTTTTTGCACGACGTCATTATGCGGCTGCGGCCAATACCAATACGATTTGAGATGCCATCCGTCGACGATGTCGCCGACGAGATAGATCGTTTCCGCGTCGTGCCAACGCAGAAAATCAAGCAGCCGATCGGCCTGGCATCCGCGCGTGCCGAGATGCACGTCGGAGATGAAAAGCGTCCGGAACTTCCGCAGTCCGGTTTCCACCGTTGCGCTTGCCCCCGTTGAGTCTTCGGTCTGTGTCTGGCAGAGTCCTGTTGCGATTACATGACGGCGCCTTGCGTCGCATGCGGCACGCCAATTCAACGTGACCATTGTCATTGCGCCGTCACACCGGCGTTGTACTCGCGCCGTTGATGACCCTGATGATTCTCGCTGCTCTATTCTGCGGCTTAGCCATCCTCTTTCACGTTCTCAGCATCGTTGCGGCCGCGATTCGCTGTAAGGCGCGCTCGGACGCGCTGCCGGCGCCGATCGATGCGCCGCCGGTGACGATCATTCGTCCGGTGTGCGGCGTCGAGAATCACATCACCGAAACGTTGCAGTCGACCTTCAAGCTCGATTATCCCGACTATGAGACGATCTTCTGCGTCGCTTCGACGAAAGACCCGATCGTGCCCATCGTCGAGGAGCTGCTCCGCAAACACCCGCGCGCCCGCGCGCGTCTGCTGGTCGGCGACGAGCGAATCAGCACCAACCCCAAACTCAACAATTGCGTCAAAGGCTGGAGAGCGGCCACCCACGATTGGATCATCATCGCCGACAGCAATGTTCTGATGCCTCCCGACTACATTCAGCGGCTGTTCGCGCCATGGACGGAGAAGACCGGGCTGGTTTGCGCGCCGCCGATCGGCGGACGGCCGGAGGGCTTCTGGGCCGAACTCGAATGCGCATTCCTCAACACGTATCAGGCGCGCGCGCAGTATTTCGCCGATACGGTGGGATTAGGCTTCGCGCAGGGCAAGACGATGTTCTGGCGTCGCGCCGTGCTCGAACAGGCGGGCGGGATTCGCGTGCTCGCGGCGGACCTCGCCGAGGACGCCGCGTCCACCAAGGTGGTGCGCGCGGCGGGTCGCAAGGTGCAACTGGTCGATCGGCCATTCGTGCAGCCGCTCGGTTATCGTAGCGCGCTCGACGTGTGGCGGCGGCAATCGCGCTGGTCGCGGCTGCGACGCGCCTGCTTTCCGCATTTCTTTCTGCCGGAAATCGCCACCGGCGGAATCTTTCCGATGATCGCCCTTGCTGTGTTCGTCCAGGGGATGGACTGGCCTGCAACTCCCTTCGTTCTTGCGCTCGGGCTTGCGTGGTACGGCGGCGAGGTCGCGCTCGCGCGGGTGGCCGGATGGCATCTGTCGCCGCTTTATCCGGTGCAGGCGCTGTTGCGCGACCTGCTGCTGCCCATCCTGTGGATCGACGGGCTGTTCGGTTCGAAGTTCAATTGGCGCGGCAACGCGATGAGCGTCGCCGTCGACAGTCAGACGGCGTAACGCGACGCTGCCGCCGTCACGGCTCACGCGCCTCCAGCACCGCCTGCAGCGAAATGCGCGACCAGGGCGCGATTCGGCTTTGGAACGCCGCATAGGAATCGCGCACCTTGCGCGCCATGTCGCCGCGCCGTCCGACTTCGGCGAGGATATCGGCCGCCTGCTGGCGCGCCGCAGTCATGATTTCCCCGGGGAAAGTCTTGAGTCGAACATTGTGGCGTTCGACCAGCGCGGCGAGCGCTTCGGCGTTGAGCCGCTCCATTTCGGCGAGCGCGAACGCGGCTTCCGCCGCGCCGGCGTGGGCAATGATCGCCTTCAATTCGGAATCGAGTGCGCTCCACGCCGTCAACGCGACGATGCATTCGCCGGTCCCGTTCGGCTTGTTGAAGCCCGGGCCGTAATAGAGCGGCGCGACTCGATATAGCCCGAGCGCGATGTCGGTGCCTGGTCCGACAAACTCGGCGCCGTCGAGCACACCTGATTGCAGACTGGTCAGGATTTCTCCAGGCGAGGTCGTTTGCGGCGTTGCCCCAAGGCGGCGGTATACCTCGCCGCCGAGTCCAAGGGAGCGAATCTTGAGACCCCTCAAATCAGCGAGGCCATTGAGTTCCTGCCGGAACCAGCCGCCCATGCAGACCCCGGTGTTACCGCCCATGAAAGGCTTCACCCCGAACGGCGCATAAAGCTCATCCCACAGCGCCTGACCGCCTCCAGCCTCGACCCAGGCGACATGCTCGATCGGCGTCAGCCCGAATGGAACCGTGGTGTAGAACGCGGCTGCGGGCTGCTTCCCCTGCCAGTAGAAAGCGGCGGTGTGGCCCATTTCGGCGACGCCGCCGCCAACGGCGTCAAGCACCTCGAAGGCCGGCACCACCTCGCCCGCGGCATGCACGGTGATTTGCAGCCGCCCACCCGACAGCGCCGCGATGCGCTCGGCGATCCGCTCGGCCGACATGCCCGGCCCGGGCAGCCGCTTCGGCCAGGAGGTAACCATGCGCCAGCGCCGCGTCTGCGCGCGCGCGACGGACGGCGCGGCCAGCGTGGCAAGACCACCGCCAGCTGCCGATCGAAACATGCGTCGGCGAGTAATTCCTGGATTGCCGAGTCCGCTTACGCGGCCTTCGCCTCCCCCCTTGCGGGGGAGGTCGGATCGCGCAGCGATCCGGGAGGGGGGTGCTTGCTTGCGTAGATACCCCCCTCCCCAACCCTCCCCCTCAAGGAGGGAGGGAGGAAGGGCTATCGCCTGCGAATGATCGACTGTAAAGAGGATCCGGCCATTTTTGTCGAACACTGCTTGCTCCTGTTCGCGCAGCACTCACCACCAGGCATGCAGATGGTGGACCGGGCCATGGCCCGACCCGATCGCGAGGCGGCCGGCCGCGGCGATCGCTCGGCTAATGAAATCCTTGGCGGCCCCAACCGCGTCGGTAAGCGCGGCGCCCGTGGCAAGCCCCGCGGCGATCGCCGCGGATAGCGTGCAACCGGAACCGTGGGTATTTTCGGTGGCGATGCGGCTCGCCGCAAAGCGCGCAACGCCTGCCCGCTCGACCAGAAGATCGACGCACTCCGCCCCGGAGCCATGGCCACCCTTGATCAACACCGCCTGAGCGCCGAGCGCGAGCAGCCGGTCCGCCTGCGCATGCATCTCCGCCTCGTTCGTGGCGACCCCAGTGTCAAGCAGCGCCGCCGCCTCGGGCAGATTGGGGGTAATCAGGCGCGCGCGCGGGAAGAGCCGGCGCTTCAGCGTCTCGACCGCCTCCGGAGCGAGGAGCCGCGCACCCGTCGCTGCCACCATCACGGGATCGAGCACGATTCTTTTCTGCCCATAGCGATCAAGCCCTTCAGCCACCGCCTCGATCGCCGCAGGGGTCGACAGCATGCCGATCTTGACCGCGTCCACTGCCAGGTCGGAAAACACCGCGTCGATCTGGGCGGCGATGAAGTCGGGCGGAACGTCATGGATCGCGCGCACGCCCTGTGTGTTCTGCGCAGTCAACGCCACGATGACCGACGCGCCGTAGACGCCGAGTGCGGAGAACGTTTTCAGGTCCGCCTGAATCCCCGCGCCGCCGCTCGAATCGGAGCCTGCAATGGTGACGGCGATGGCGGTCATGGTGACATTCTAAAAGGCTGATCGTTCGCATCACGCGAACCTTGCGCGCGCAAGTAAGTCTGTTCGGTCAAGTCTATGTAGCGCGTCGATGATGCCCGTGGCGAGGCTGCCCGGCCCGCGAGCCGTCTCGGCCGCTATCTCGCCGGCAATGGACAGCGCGAGCACCCCGGTTCCCGTCGCCCGCCAAGGGTCGGGCTCCACCGCGAGGCAGGCCGCGACCAAACCCGCGCCGGCGCAGCCCATGGCAGTGACCAACGACATCCACGGATGGCCATTGGCGATGCGGATCGACTTCGCGCCATCGGTGACAAGATCGGTTTCTCCCGTCAGCGCGATCACTGCTCCGACGTCCCTCGCATAGCGAGCGGCGGCCGTCGCAGTGGCGCGGCTCGCAGCGATGGTCAGGAACTCACGATCATTGAGATGCATGGCTGTCGGCCGCATACGCACAAGCGCCTCGGCGAAAATGGCGCGTCCTTGCGAGCGGTCGATAAACACCGGGTCGAAAATCCAGCGCACGCCCAGTTCACTCGCCTTGTCGATGGCGATCCCGATCGCCTCACGGCGTGAGGCGTCGAGCGTTCCGAGATTGACAAGCATTGCGTCGGCGCCTCTGACGAAATCGGCGACCTCGTCGGGCGCGATGGTCATCGTCGGCATGGCGCCAACCGCCAACAGTATATTGGCGGTGAACGTCTGCGCGACCGCGTTGGTGACGCAATGCACGCGTGGGCGGAGCTGGCGCAAGCGTCCAAGAATGTCGGCGGCGATTAACGGAAATTCGCCTTCCGGCGCACGCATCTCAAACTCCCTTCGCCGGCATGACCCGGATCAGGTTCGACGGGTTGGCCAAAGCCTCTCAGCCCGACGGCGAATTCCGTCGGACACCCCGTTGAGATCGCCCGTGAAAGGCTAGTCATATATCTGTTCAGTTGCAAGGGGCCGCGGAGCGCGGGCGGGTCCCGGAGACTTGTCAAAACGCGGGAGTTTTGCTCGATTGCGCGATGTCGCCGAAAAAGGCGCGCGGGAGGCGGAAATGGTTCCCTTTTTTATACAAATCAAGTGCCAGCTCGGCAAAGCCTACCAAGTCGCCAACCAACTCGCCGATGCCGAGATAGCATCGGAGATCTATTCGACGGCCGGCGACTTTGATCTCCTGGCGAAGTTCTATGTCGACCGCAACGTCGACATCGGCCACTTCGTCAACGAGAAGGTGCAGACGATCCCCGGCATTCAGGACACCCGCACCATCATCACCTTCAAGGCGTTCTGACCGGGAACTGCATCTATTTCGGCGGCGGCCGCGGACCCTCGACCGGCGGCAGCGACTTGAGATAGGCCGCCATCGCCGCGCGATCTCCGGATGGAAGCTGCGACGTGTTGCGTACGACGTCGCGCATGTTTCCCCCGACCGAATCCCCCTTAGGCAATTCGCCGGTCTCCAACAGATATTCGATGTCTTTGGCCGACCATTTGGCAAGGCCCTTCTGGGTGATGTTCGGCACCCACCCTTCGCCTTCCAGGTTGGGGCCGCCGGCGAAGCGCTGTCCCCCTTTCAAGCCGCCCAGCACGTCGCGAAAAGCGGCGGCAGCGCCGCATGCGATCACGATGGCGCGACACCTTTTGGCTATTCCAGCATTTTTGCTTGACTTAAAACTACAACGTATGCAGGCGCTTGCGCTCTTCGATCGCAGCCCAAAGGCGCTCGGGCGTCGCCGGCATGTCGACATGGCGAATCCGGTAGGCGCGCCACAACGCATCGACGACGGCGTTGATCACCGCCGGGCACGCGCCGATTGTCCCTGCCTCGCCTGCTCCCTTCACCCCAAGCGGATTGGTCGCGCAGCGCACGTTTCGGGTCTCAAATATGAAAGCGGGCGTATCGTCCGCGCGCGGCAGCGCGTAGTCGAGCAGGCTCGCGGTAATCAACTGGCCGGAGTCGCTGTCATAGACCGTGCGTTCCATCAGCGCTTGGCCGATGCCCTGGACCGCTCCGCCCTCGACCTGGCCTTCGAGCAGCAACGGATTGAGCGTTACGCCGAAATCATCGACCACCACATAGTTCACGATTTCGACAAGCCCGGTGTCGGCATCGATCTCGACTTCGGCGATATGCGTGCCGTTGGGATAGGTCGCCGCATTGGGGGCAAACGTGTCTTCAGTGGTCAATCGCTCTGGACTCGCCTTGGGCGTCTGCGCCAGCTCGGCAAGGGAGAGCGCGCGATCGGTTCCGGCGATGCGGACATGGCCCGCGGCGAATTCGAGATCGGCGATGCTCGCCTCAAGCGCATCGGCCGCGATGTCTTTCAGATTATCGGCGAGCTTCTTCGCTGCGCCTGCCGCCGCGACGCCCCCGCAGGGAATCGAGCTCGACCCGCCGGTTCCGGCGCCGGTCGCGATCAGCCTGGTGTCGCCTTGGATCACCTGCACTTGCTCGGGCGGAAGGTCGAGATGCTCAGCGATGAGCTGCGCATAGGCGGTGTGATGGCCCTGGCCGGTCGACTGCGAGCCGATCAGCACCGTGACGATCCCGTCCTTGCCAAGCGTGAGCTTGGCCGTCTCCGGCCCGACCGCGCCGCACGCCTCGACATAGGTCGCAAGGCCGATGCCGCGCAGCTTGCCGGCCTTTTTCGCCGCGGCCGCGCGACGGTTGAAGCCCTTCCAGTCGGCGATCTCCTGCGCGCGCGCCATGTGTCCGGCGAATTCGCCGGAGTCGTAGACCTTTCCGGTCGCGGTCCGGTACGGCATCGCCTGCGGCTTGATGAAGTTGCGCTTGCGCAGCGTGTCCGGGGCAACGCCAAGATCGCGGGCGGCGGCGTCGACCAGTCGCTCGATCACATAAGCCGCTTCCGGCCGCCCGGCGCCGCGATAGGCATCGACGGGCACCGTGTTGGTGTAGGCCGCCCGGATGCGGATGAAGCAGGTCGGAATATCATAGACGCCCGGCAGCATGCCGGCGCCGACATAGGGGATGAAGGGTGCGAAGAAGGAGAGATACGCCCCCATGTCGCACACCATATCAACCGCGAGCGCGAGAAATCGCCCCTTCTCGTCAAGTGCGAGCTTGGCGGTCGTGACATTGTCGCGTCCTTGCGTGTCGGCGACAAAGTGCTCCATGCGATCGGCGACCCACGCGACCGGCCGGCCGAGCCGCTGCGCCGCGACCGCGCAGAGCGCATATTCCCGATAGGGAAAAATCTTCGTCCCGAAGCCGCCGCCGACGTCGGGCGTGACCACATGCAGACGATCTTCGGGAATGCGCAGGATGGTCCCGGCAACGACCCTCTTCAGCATGTGGGAGCCCTGGCTGCCGAGGGTCAAGGTGAAGCTTTCGCTCGCCGGGTCGTATGCGGCGAGCACCGCCCGGGTGTCGAGATAATTGGTGACGAGGCGCTGGTTGACGAGCCTCAGCGATATGGTCTGCGCCGCGCCTGCAAATGCCGCCGCCGTCTCTGTTTCGTCGCCGAGCGTCTGTTCATAGGCGAGATTGCCGGGACGATCTTCCCATACCAGCGGAGCGCCAGGCTCAAGGGCTGCGACCGCATCGACGACATGTGGCAAGGCCTCCCAGTCGACCTCGATCGCTTCGGCAGCGTCCTTTGCCTGGTCAAGCGTGTCAGCGACGACGAAGGCGATGGCGTCGCCGACATGACGCACGATGCCGCCGACCAGGATCGGGCTCTCCCGCGCATCGACGGTGACCCCGGGCGGTACGCCGAAGCACGGCAACGGACCAAGTTCAGTGATGTCGGCGGCCGTCAAGATCAGGCGAACGCCCGGCATGGTGCGCGCCGCGTCGACATCGATGCGGGTCAGGCGCGCATGCGCGTGCGGCGAGCGGAGCACCACGGCACGACACGTGTCGGGCGGAACGAGATCGGCAACATAACGCCCATTCCCGCGAAGGAAGGCGTCATCCTCCTTGCGGGTGACGGATTGCGAGACGCCGAACTTCATCCGTAATGCTCCCCCTCATGTGCGTCGCCTTTCGGCGCGCCGGCCGATCCATTCACTCCGCCGGGTGGCCGGCAGACGCCCCCGACGCAGCGCGGCGTTTTCGGCCCAGCCCCGCCAACCACCGGCATACGACGTAGAACACCGGCGTGAAGACGAGCCCGAACGCCGTCACCCCGATCATTCCCGAAAATACCGCCGTGCCCAGCGTCTGGCGCAGTTCAGCGCCGGCGCCAACCGCCCAGACCAGCGGCATCACCCCGAAAATGAAAGCAAACGAGGTCATCAGAATCGGGCGAAGCCGCAGGCGCGCCGCCTCGATCGCAGCGGCGAAGCGATCGCGGCCCTGGTCTTCGAGTCGCTTGGCGAACTCGACGATAAGGATGGCGTTCTTGGCGGCTAGTCCGATCAGCACGATAAAACCCACTTGGGTGAGGATGTTGTTGTCCTGTCCGCGCAGGATCACGCCGGTGATCGAAGCGATGAGGCACATCGGCACGATCAGGATGACGGCGAGCGGCAGCGTCAGGCTCTCAAACTGCGCCGCCAACACCAAGAACACGAACACCACCGCCAAGGCGAAGGCGAAGCCGGCCGTGCTGCCGGCGCGAATCTGCTGGAAGGCGAGCGTCGTCCACTCATAGGCGAAGCCCTCCGGCAAGGTCTCGGCGGCGAGCCGCTCCATGATCGCGATCGCTTGGCCTTGCGCATAGCCGGGCGCCGCCGCCCCGTCGAGCTCGGCCGCCGGATAGAGATTGTAGCGCGGCACCCGGAACGGCCCCGACATGTCGCGCACGGTGGTGAAGGAGCCGAGCGGAACGGTCAATCCGGCGGAGTTGCGCACCCTGATCCTGAGCACGTCCTTGTAATCGGTGCGATAGGGCGCGTCGGCCTGCACGGTCACGCGGAAGGTGCGGCCGAGCAGATTGAAGTCGTTGACATAGTTCGACCCGATGAAGACTTGCAGCGCGGCGAACACATCCGCCACGTTTACCCCGAGGAGCTGCGCCTTGGTGCGATCGATATCGAGATAGAGCTCCGGGGTCTGCGTCTCGAACAACGAGAACACCTGCTGAAGGCCCGGTGTTTGCGCCGCGCGGCCGATCATGGCGACCACCGCGCCTTGCAGCGCCTGCGGCCCGTTCCCGGCGCGATCCTCCACCATCATGCGAAAGCCGCCCGCATTGCCGATGCCGGATACAGGCGGCGGCTGCACGACGACAATGAAGGCCTCCTCGATCGCCGCGTAGCGTCCGAACAGCGTTCTCTGGATCGCGGCAGCCGACTTGCGCGGATCCTGCGCGCGAGTCGCCCACGGTTCGAGGACGAGAAAAAGCGCGCCGGCATTCGGCGCCTGCGTGAACGTCGCCCCCGAAAAGCCGACGATGTTGACGGCATGAGATACGCCCGGAACCTGCAGGGCCATGTCGCGCGCGCGGCGCATGACCGCGTCGGTTCGCGCCAAAGACGCGCCCGGAGGGAGCTGCGCCGCCACGATCAGATAGCCGCGGTCGAGTTGCGGGATGAATCCCGTCGGCGTGCGGGAGAACTCGAAGAGCCCGTACCCGATGATCCCCGCATAAAGCACCAGCATCAGGACGGCAAAACGCACGACGCGCGCGGCCATCCAGCCATAGCCGCTGGCAATCGCGTTGAAGCCGCGATTGAACAGCCGGAAGAAAACATGGAGCGGCCACTCGTACCAGCGGTCGCGATGATGCGGATCATGCGGCTTGAGCAGAAGCGCGCACATCGCCGGAGAAAGCGTCAGCGAGACGATCAGCGAGATCACTGTCGCGCCGGCAATGGTGAGGGCGAACTGACGGTAGAACTGCCCCGAGATGCCGGTGATGAACGCGGAAGGCACGAAAACCGCGCACAGGACGAGCGCGATCGCGATGAGCGCCGCGCCGACCTCGTCCATGCTCTTGAACGCGGCGTCGCGCGGACTTAGCCCGCGCGCGATGTTGCGCTCGACGTTCTCGACCACGACGATCGCGTCGTCGACCACAATGCCGATCGCAAGCACAAGCCCGAATAGCGACAGATTGTTGAGTGAAAACCCGAACAGCGACATGAAGAAGAAGGTGCCGATCAGCGACACCGGGATCGCGACGATCGGAATCACCGCAGCGCGCCAGGTCTGCAGGAAAATGATCACGACGAGAACGACGAGAATGATCGCCTCGATGATGGTTTGGATCACTGCATTGACCGACTCCGAGATGAACTCGGTGGGATTGTAGACAATGTCGTATTTGATCCCGGTCGGGAAGCGCTTCGCCACCTGTTGCATGGCGTCGCGCACGCCTTGCGCGGTCGCGAGCGCGTTCGATCCCGGGCGCTGGAACAGCGCCAGCGCCACCGCTTCGTGGTTATCGAGATAGGAATTGGAGGAATAGTCGAGCGCGCCCAGCTCGACGCGCCCGACATCCTTGAGGCGCACCACCGCGTTCGGCGTCTGTTTGACCACGACATTGGCGAATTCGTCGGCGTTGGCGAGACGTCCGAGCGTCTGCACCGCGATCTGGAATGCTCCTTGATTGGGGATCGGCGGCTGATTAATCACGCCCGACGCCACTTGCAGATTCTGCGCCTGCAACGCGCGCACAACGTCGGTCGCGGTCATCTCCATCGATTGCAGACGGTCGGGATCGAGCCAGATGCGCATCGAATAGTCGCGGCTGCCGAATACAATGATGCTCCCGACGCCGTCGACGCGCGCCAGCACGTCCTTGATCTCCAAGGTGGCGTAGTTGGACACGAACAGGATGTCGCGCGACTTGTCGGGCGAATAAAGGTGCACGATCATCATGAGATCGGGCGAGGCCTTGTTCACTGTGACGCCGATATTGCGCACCTCCGAGGGCAGGCGCGGCAGCGCGATCGACACGCGGTTCTGAACCTGCACCTGCGCGATATCGAGATCGGTGCCGAGATCGAACGTCACCGAGATGGAGAAACGCCCATCCGCGGTCGAATTCGACGAGAGATAGAGCATTCTCTCGACGCCGTTGATCTGTTCCTCGATCGGCGCCACCACGGTGGCGGCGACCACTTCGGCGCTGGCCCCGGGATACTGGCCACGGACGTTGATGACCGGAGGCGCAATTTCGGGATATTGCGCGACCGGCAGGCGGAAGAACGAGACCGCCCCGATGATGACCAAGACGATCGACACGACCGAGGCGAAGATCGGACGATCAATGAAGAAATGCGATATGCGCACGGTCA
>Ga0315553_10001867_pt1 | contig 17224 bp, 24 predicted proteins | sample SalMarSW160140MG_FD_203099 | JGI IMG/M metagenome (GOLD analysis project Ga0315553, IMG submission 203099) | Salt marsh sediment microbial communities from the Plum Island Ecosystem LTER, Massachusetts, United States - Salt Marsh Sediment SW1601-40 ... | reverse complement strand
AAGCTGGCATGGAGGTTACCTCCTATCTTCCGGCGGAGCTCGACCGCGCCTAATTAGACGCGACGATCTATCACTTTCGCTGAAATGGCGGCCCCCGCGAATGCAGGGCCGCCATTTTTGCTTTTGGGGCCTGGTCTCCACGCCCCTTCGATCCCGAAACTTGTCGCACCGAGGCGTCACGCCCCTGCAAGCAAGGTGGGGTGACAGGGCGCCTTTGCGAAATTATGGTCCGCCCCGCCAGGCGGCCACGCCACGAAAGGTCCGGCCCCCTCCCCGTCAATCGCGCGAAAGTGGGCGACCCCATGTCTTGGGTTTATCTGGTGCTCGCAGGCCTGTTCGAGGTGGGCTTCGCCTCCACCCTCAAACTCACCGAAGGCTTCACGAAGCTGTGGCCGTCGTTGATTTTCGCCACTTGTCTGCTCTTGGGCTTCGTCTTCCTCGAAAAGTCGCTGAAGGAGATCCCGATCGGCACGGCCTACGCCGTGTGGACGGGCATTGGCGCCGTAGGCACTGCCATTGTCGGCATCCTCGTCTATAAGGAGCCGGCCACGGCGCTGCGGCTGTTTTTCATCGCTACGCTCGTCGGCTCCATCATCGGCCTCAAATACGCAACACCGACACAATGACCAACGCAGACAAGATCGACCGCACCATCACCGGGAACTATTTCGAGGACTTCAAGCTCGGCCAGGAGATCGTGCACGCCACGCCGCGCACGGTCACCGTGGGCGATGTCAGCCTCTACACCGCGCTCTATGGCGGCCGCTTCGCCGTGCAGTCCTCGGATGCCTTCGCGCAGTCGATCGGTTATCCGCGGTCGCCCATCGACGACATGCTCGTGTTCCATTTCGTCATCGGCAAGACCGTGCCCGACATCTCGCGGAACGCCATCGCCAATCTCGGCTATGCCGAGTTCCGCTTCGAGACCCCCGTCTATCCGGGCGATACCATCGCGTCGGTATCCGAGGTGATCGGCATCAAGGAGAACTCGAGCGGCAAGAACGGCACGGTCTATGTGCGCTCCACAGGGCGCAACCAGAAGGGCGAGATCGTGCTGCGCTTCAAGCGCTGGGTGATGGTCACCAAGCGCGATCTCGATGCGCCCGCGCCCGAGACCGTCATCCCGGACCTCGACAAGAGCGTGGATCCGGACTCGCTCGGCAAGGCGCTGCCGCCCTTGAAGCTCACCGTGTACGACTACGCACTGGCCGGCTCGCCGCGCCGCTGGGAGGACTATCGCGTCGGCGACAAGATCGACCACGTGGACGGCCAGACCATCGAGGAGGCCGAGCACCAGCTCGCCACGCGGCTCTACCAGAACACCGCGCGCGTGCATTTCAATCAGCACCGCGAAAGTCAGGAGCGCTTCGGCCGCAGGCTCGTCTATGGCGGGCACCTCATCTCGATCGCCCGCTCCTTGAGCTTCAACGGGCTCGCCAACGCCTTCCATGTCTTGGGACTGAACGGTGCGCGCCACGTGGCGCCGTCCTTTGCCGGGGACACCATCTATGCCTGGAGCGAGGTGCTCGACAAAGCCGAGCTCCCCGGCCGCTCCGACATGGGGGCGCTCCGCTTGCGCACCTTCGCCGTAAAGGACCGCAATTGCGCCGACTTCCCCGGGGTTGATGCGGACGGCAAGCATGAGGACGGGGTCGTCCTCGACATGGACTATTGGGTCGCCCTCCCCCGCTAGGGGCAATCTGCGCTATGATCGGTGGACGGACGCGCGCTGTAGGAGTCGCAAAGTCATGGGACGCAAAGAGATGTGGTGCGCGAGCGCTGTGGCCGTCGCGCTTGCCTTTTCCGCACCGGCCGTCGCGGGCGAGCGCGCCACCGCCGTGCTGAAGGACGCGGATGGCAAGGAGGTGGGCACGGTGACGCTGATCGAGGTGCCGACCGGCGTGCTTCTCGATGCCGACCTCACCGCCGTTCCGCCCGGCGACCACGGCTTCCACATCCATGCGGTCGGCAAATGCGAGCCGCCCGACTTCAAATCGGCCGGCGGCCATTTCAACCCGGAAGAGGACGAGCACGGCCTGATGAACGAGGCAGGCCCCCATGCCGGCGATCTGCCCAATATCCACGTGCCGGAGAACGGCAAGCTCAGGGTCGAGATGCTGGACCAGTTGGTGAGCCTCGACGGCCTTCTCGACGACGACGGCGCGGCCATCGTCATTCACGAGGGGCCGGACGATTACATGACCGACCCAGCCGGGAATGCCGGCGCCCGCATCGCCTGCGGCGTCATCACGAAGTAGGCCATCCCGCCAGGTGAAATAAACCTTCTGTCAAAGGTTTAGGACCCATGCTGGTCCCCGACGATTCGTATGCGTTGGGGGACTTTCAGCATGGCTTTCGAGGGCCCATTCGAAGGTGAGCTGGGTGGGGTCGCTTACATCGTCGGCTCGCATATCTGGGAGTCGGTCGATGGGGGCAACACCTGGATCATGTCCAAGTTCGCGGACGATCTGAACGCCTGCTTCGAGATCGCGGCGCCGGCCTAGGCACGCCCGTCTATCTTTCTTCAGTCGATCCGCCCCAAGACCTGATCGAGGGCCGCAAAGAACCGCGGCCATCCCGCCTTGGCGCCCTGGTAGAAGGCCTGCTGATCGGGCCGGAAGCCCGTTTGCTCCACACGCAGGAGCGTTCCCGTACTCGTCGGCGTGAGAGTCAAGGTGACGACGCTCTCGAGACCCATGGCGTCCCACGTGTAAGACAACGTCTTGTTCGGCTCGACCGTCTGGACCTCAACGCGACGGCGTCCCAGTCTGCACTCAGGTTGAAACGGTGGCCCACGACGGGCGCGAAGTCGTTCTTCATCAGCCACGCCTCGATCAGGTGCGGCTGCGTCAGCGCGCGCCACACCTTCTCGGGCTTGTATGGCAATGTCCGTTCGACGACGACCGACTTCGTAATCCGACATAGCTCCTCACTTTCCGCAAACTTCACCCGCCACTACGAATGCTGCCGCGCCGCGATGCTTTCCAGCCGCTCCAGAATGCGCGGCCAGCCGGCGCCCATGCCGCGATAGCCGGCGTCGTCCTCGGCCCGGAAGCCTGATTGCTCCATGCGGACCAAGGTGCCGGCGTCCGTCGCCGTCAGCGTCCAAGTCACGACCGTCTTGAGGCCGCTATCGGATTCGCTGCCGTCGCCCCACGAATAGGAAAGAAGGTGCGGCGGCTCGACTTTCAGAACGACGCAGTTGGTCACGCCCGACCAGCCGGGCACGGGCTTTGCGCGAAATGTGAAACGATGGCCTTCGACCGCTTCGAAGTCGTTCTCCATCAACCATTCGGCGATGAGTTGTGAGGTCGTCAGCGCACGCCAGATCTTCTCCGGCGTATGCGGCATGAGACGTTCAACGACGATGGAGTGGACTGCCGTATCCCTCATTGGTCCATCCGCTTGAGAAGATCTTCGAGGTGATCGAGCCGGTCCTCCCAGAACGCCGCATAGAAATGTAACCAGTCAGCCAGAGGGGCGAGGCCCTTCGGCCGGACGCTGTAATGTGTCTGTCGCCCCTGGTGCCGGTCGTGCACCAAGCCGGCAAGCTTGAGAACGCCGAGATGCTTGGACACAGCAGGCTGGGACACCCCGGCCTTGTCGGTCAGCGCCCGGACGGTCAGCTCGCCGTTGCGCGCCAGCCGCTCGAAAATCGCCCGGCGGGTCGGATCGGCAAGGGCGGCGAACACCTTGTTGGCGGCGGCAGGCATGGCTAACTCATAACCGTACGGTTATTGATTGTCAAACCCTGTCCACCGACTTGAACGTGATATCCGCCTCGGACCAAAGGAAGCAGGCCGGCTTGATTGCCCCTGCCCGGCGAGTGGGCTATGAGAAAAGCTCACGCCTGGGCAACGACTGCAATTCAAATGACGAACAAGCTAGAGGCGGCGCGGCCGCTCTCCCCGCACCTTCAAATCTATCGGCCGATGCTGACCATGATGATGTCGATCGCGCATCGCATCACGGGTGTGGGCAACGCCGTTGGCTTCGCGCTTTTGACCTGGTGGCTGGTGGCCATCAGCATCGGGCCCGACGCCTATGCCACGGTCGACCACTTCTTCTCGAGCATTATCGGCAGGCTGCTGCTGCTCTTGTTCACCTGGTCGCTGATCCACCACATGCTGGGCGGCATCCGCCATCTGATCTGGGACACCGGCGCCGGCCTCGACAAGGTAAGCATCGAGGTGTTCGCCTGGCTGACCATCATCTCTTCGATCGTGCTCACGGTCCTGATCTGGATCGCGGGCTACGCGCTTATGGGGAGCTTCTAGCCATGGCCACTCCCTTGAAGCGCGTCCGCGGCCTTGGCGCCGCCCATCGCGGCACGGAGACCTTCTGGCGTCAGCGGGTCACGGCAATCGCCAACATCCCGCTCGTGATCTTCCTTGTGCTGTCGATCGTCAGCCATATCGGCGCGGACTATGCGCAAGTGAAGGCCTATCTTGCCCAGCCGATCGTCGCGGTGCTCATGCTCGCCCTCATCCTGTCGGCCGCGATCCACATGCGCATCGGGCTGAAGGAGATCATCGAGGATTACGTCCACGGCGAGGGCTGCAAGGTCGCGGCCATCCTGCTGGCGACCTTCTTCGCAGGGCTCGTCGGCATCGCGTGCACCCTCGCTATTCTAAAGATCAGTCTCGGAAGTTGACGCGTATGCCCCAAGACGCCACGCCACAAAGCCCGCCGCACAACGCCGTCCAAGTGAACGGCCGGGCCTACGAAATCACCGACCACGCCTATGACGTCATCGTCGTCGGCGCCGGCGGCTCGGGCTTGCGCGCCGTGGTGGGCTGCAGCGAAGCGGGCTTGCGCACTGCCTGCATCTCGAAAGTGTTCCCCACGCGCTCCCACACCGTGGCGGCGCAAGGCGGCATCGCCGCGGCGCTCGGCAATATGGGCCCCGACGACTGGCGCTGGCACATGTACGACACGGTGAAGGGCTCCGACTGGCTCGGCGACCAGGACGCCATCGAATATCTCTGCCGCAATGCCCCGCAAGCCGTCTACGAGCTCGAGCATTGGGGCGTGCCCTTTTCGCGCACCGACGACGGCAAGATCCTCCAGCGTGCCTTCGGCGGCATGACCATGGATTACGGCAAGGGCCCGGCCAGGCGCACCTGCGCCGCCGCCGATCGCACCGGCCACGCCATGCTGCACACCATGTACGGCCAGGCGCTCCGCCAATCGGCCGAGTTCTTCATCGAGTATTTCGCCATCGACCTGATCATGGACGACGAGGGCCGTTGCCGCGGGGTCGTCGCCCTCAACATGGCCGACGGCACGATCCACCGCTTCCGCGCCCATCAGGTGATCATGGCGACCGGCGGCTATGGCCGCGCCTATTTTTCCTGCACGAGCGCCCATATCTGCACCGGCGACGGCAACGCCATGGTGTTGCGCGCCGGCCTGCCGCTTCAGGACATGGAGTTCGTGCAGTTCCACCCGACCGGCGTCTATGGCGCCGGCGTGCTCATCACCGAGGGTGCGCGCGGCGAAGGCGGCTTCTTGCGCAATTCCGAGGGCGAGAAGTTCATGGAGCGCTACGCGCCCTCCGCCAAGGACCTCGCCTCCCGCGACGTGGTCTCCCGCGCCATCACCATCGAGATCCGGGAGGGCCGCGGCCACGGGCCCGAGAAGGACTACATGCACCTTCATCTCGACCATCTCGACGAGAAGATGCTGGCCGAGCGGCTGCCGGGCATCACCGACCTCGCCCGCATCTTCGGCGGCGTCGACGTGCGCAAAGAACCCATCCCGATCATCCCGACCTGCCACTACAACATGGGCGGCATCCCCACCAACATGCATGGCGAGGTCATCGCGCCGCGCGGCGACGACAAAGACGCCGTCGTGCCGGGCCTCATGGCCCTCGGCGAGGCGGCCTGCGTCTCCGTGCACGGCGCCAACCGTCTCGGCTCAAACTCGCTGATCGACCTCGTGGTGTTCGGCCGCGCCGCGGCGCTGCGCTGCGCCGAGGTGGTCGGCAAGGACAAGGCCATCCCCGAGTTGCCGAAAGGCGCGGGCGAAGAAGCCATCGCGCGCCTCGACCGCTTCCGCTACGCCGACGGCGGCACGCCGACCGCGGAGCTTCGTATGCGTATGCAGAAGACCATGCAGCGCGACTGCGCCGTGTTTCGCACCAAGGAGGTGCTTCAGGAAGGCGTCAAAGGCATCAAGAAGGTGTGGGACGATGAGGCCGACATCAAGACCACCGACCGCTCGCTCATCTGGAACACCGATCTGATCGAGACGCTCGAGTTCGACAATTTGATCGCCCAGGCCGCCGTCACCGTGCAGGGCGCGCTCGCCCGCGAGGAATCCAGAGGCGCGCATGCCCGCGAGGACTTCCCCAAGCGCAACGACGAGGCCTGGATGAAGCACACCCTGTCTTATGCCGACTACGGCAAGCACACGGTGACCCTCGACTTCCGTCCGGTGCACACCTACACGCTGTCGAACGAGGTCGCCTATATCGAGCCCAAGGAGCGGGTCTACTAACGATGGTCCAGTTCACACTTCCCCAGAACTCGAAGATCAAGAAGGGCAAGGCGTGGAACCCGCCGGCGGCGGGGGACGCCAAGGACCGCTGGCGCGAGTACCGCATCTATCGCTTCGATCCCGAGACCGGCGAGAACCCGCGCGTCGACACCTATTGGGTCGACATGGAGGATTGCGGGCCGATGGTTCTCGACGCCCTTATCTGGATCAAGAACAAGATCGACCCGACGCTCACCTTCCGGAGATCCTGCCGCGAAGGCGTGTGCGGCTCCTGCTCCATGAACATCGCCGGCACCAACACGCTCGCCTGCACCATGCATGCGGACGACGCGAAAGGCATGATCGCCATCTACCCGCTGCCGCATATGCCGGTGATCAAGGACCTGGTCCCCGACATGACGAATTTCTACGCCCAGCACCGCTCGATCGAGCCTTGGCTCAAGACGGACAGCCCCACGCCGCAGAAGGAATGGCGCCAGAGCCATGAGGACCGCGAGAAACTCGACGGGCTTTACGAGTGCATCCTCTGCGCCTGCTGCTCCACCGCCTGCCCGTCTTATTGGTGGAACGGCGACCGCTATCTCGGCCCGGCCATCCTGCTCCAGGCCGACCGCTGGGTAGAAGATAGTCGCGACGAGCACACCGGCGAGCGCCTCGACGATCTCGAGGACCCGTTCCGGCTCTATCGCTGCCACACCATTCTCAACTGCACCAAGGCCTGCCCCAAGGGGCTCAACCCGGCGGCGGCGATTGCCAGGCTCAAGCGCAAGATGGTGGAGCGCTCTTGAGCGCTCAAATAGCGAAGCGGTAGCGCCTCGAAGGAGCGCTCAAATAGCGTAGCGGTAGCGCATCAAAAGGAGCGCATCAGCATGATCGACCATATCGGCATGCCGGTCAGCGACCTCGCCCGCGCCACGGATTTTTATCTGAAGGCGCTGGCGCCGCTCGGCATCGGCATGATCATGCAGGTCTCGGCCGAGCAGACCGGCGAAGGCGCCGCGGTCGGCTTCGGCGCGCAAGGCAAGCCCTTCTTCTGGATCGGCGAAGGGGAGAAAACGGCCGGCCACATCCACGTCGCCTTCGCCGCGACGTCCCGCGCCGAGGTCGATGCCTTCTACCAGGCGGCGCTCGCCGCCGGCGGCAAGGACAACGGCGCGCCTGGCTTGCGTCCGCATTACCACGCGAACTATTACGGCGCCTTCGTGCTCGATCCCGACGGCAACAACGTCGAGGCCGTCTGCCACGCGCCGGCCTAAGCGCTCAAGCAGCGAAGCGGTAGTGCATCAAAAACGCGCTCAAGCACCAAGCGGTAGCGCATCAAAAAAGCGCTCAAGCAGCGAAGCGGTAGCGCATCAAAAAAGCGCTCAAGCAGCGAAGCGGTAGCGCATTTAAAAAAGCGCTCAAGCAGCGAAGCGGTAGCGCATTTAAAAGCGCGCGTCAGCGCGGGCAGCGGGGCAACGAGAACACGCAGGTGGGCACGCCCGCCCGCTTCATCTCTTCCTGCTTTTTCGGATCCTTCTCGTGTTCCCAGTCATAGGCGCTATGCACGTCCCGATGCGCATAGCTCACCTGGACCAGCCGATCTCCTTCGAACGAGAGGTTCGCCGTGCAGGTGAAGGCCTGCTTTTGCTGGCTGAGCCCGCTGAACGGGCCGGATTTCTTCTTGTCTTTCTTGTCGGCTTTGGCGGGCGCCGCGCCGCCGGGCACCGGCCCCGCGCCGCTATAGTGATAGACCAGCATCTCGGAGTTGGCGCCGGTGGCGATGCGCGAGCGCGGCGGCCCCGCGCAATTCAGGACCTCGGCCTTGCTCATGCCGATATAGGGCTTGCCGTAGTCGACGGCGGTCAGCTGGTTGACCATGTCGGACGGCCCGGAATAGGCACAAGCCTGCAGCGCGCCCGCAAGCCCTGCCGCCAGGAGCAGACCGGCCACAAGCGCCGGCCATCCGTGCCGATTTTCGCGCAAGTCCATGCCTTTTCATAAGCTCAGCCAGGGCGTAGCGCCAGATTGCGCGGCAATTGGGGCAATCCAGGCTGACCCCTGGTCGCAGAGCCTGTAGTGCAAGCCTGTGCTAGCCTTTAGCCCATGGCCCTTCTCATCGCTCTTCATGTCCTTGCCGCCGTCGTCTGGGTCGGCGGCATGTTCTTCGCCTATGTGGTGCTCCGGCCGTCCGCCGGGCCGCTTCCGTCCGAGGCGCGGCTACAACTGTGGCGCCGCGTGTTCGCCCGCTTTTTCCCGTGGGTGTGGGCGAGCATCGCCGTCCTGCTCGGAAGCGGCTACGGCATGATCTTCCACGATCTCGGCGGCTTCGCGCATTTGCCTCTCTACATCAACATCATGCAGGCGATCGGCATCATCATGATGCTCATCTTCCTGCATCTCTTCTTTGCGCCGTGGCGCCGCTTCCGCATTGCCGTCGAAGCGCAGCGTTTCCCGGAAGCCGCCAAATCTCTCAATCAGATCCGTCTGATCGTCGCGATCAATCTTCTGCTCGGCTTGCTGACGGTCATCGTTGGCGCGAGCGGCCGCTTCTGGTAAGGCGGACGGTGAACCGCCTGCATCGCCGCCAACTCTCAACATCCGGAGATATTTTGATGAGCTACAAGAAGAACACGCAAGGAAACCGCTTTGGCAAGCCGGCCAAGCGGGTGTTGACGGGTGAGACGCGCGAGGAGGAGGCCGCGCGGCTCGCGCGGGAGATCGCCGCCCATCCCGTCACGAAGTGCGAGCCTGGCGAGTACAGGCCGACCTCATCACGGCCCGGCTGGAGCAACAAGCCGTTCATTCCGCAAAAAGATCAGGTCGTTGCCGAGGGCATCGCCAAGAAGATGATGCGGAAGCCTAAAAAGTAATCCCGACTCCCTTCTTGCCTGTAAGAGGCGCAGCGTAATGCGCCCGTCGCGAACCATGACCCCGGAGGCGGAATAATGGGACGCGAGGCGGTGGCGCCTTACGGTTCCCCCATGCGCGAAACGCAAACTGGACTGACAAGAAATCGCAGTTGAGGGATTGGGGGAGAGGGCCGGACCGGTCTTCTCCCTTTCCGCTTTCGATAGCGTCGAATGCGGCAGGCCGGTCACATTTTCAAGGACCGGCACAAAAAATGCGCCGCCAGACACGTTTTGTAACGTTCGGAAATAGGTCCGACACGTCCGATACCTACCTGGAGAGCAGTCCGCCGAGGAGCAAAATTGAAGAGGTGTAACTATGAAAACGATGCTTCGTAATGGCGCGCTCGCGCTCACCCTGCTCGCCGGCTCGGCTCTTGTTGCCGCTCCGGCGATGGCCGATCACGATCACGGCAATTGGAACCATCACTGGAAAAAATCGTGGAAGAAGCACGGCTATTACAGGCATCGCCACTGGGATCGCGGCTATGCCTATCACCACCGTTACCCTCATAGGTACTACGGTTGGGGCTGGCCGGGCTATTATGGGCCCGGATTCTCGCTCTACATCCGCTAGGACGAATGACGTCTTCGGTGAGCCTTCCGCCTCGGGGCGGAGGGTTCACCATTTTCAGCTTGTCCGTAGAGGCGCGACCCTTAGTCCAGCCGGGCGCCGACATTTGGGGTGACCTTCCAACCCTTGGCGGCGAGCTGTGAGGTGGCAAGCTTGCTTGCCCGCCCCGTGATCCACATGTCGCCGCGCGCGTTGGACGCCAAAGCCTCGATCGGCGCACTCCAATAGAGATAATCGACCGGCAGGATCGACACCGTGCCGCGTGCCGTCTGCACCATGGGCGCGCGCCCGGCGCGGATGAAGCCGCTCACCGGCGCGACCTTTTTGGCGTACTTGGCGATGAGCTCCGACTGGCGCCGGTAGTAGAAGGCCATCTCGATCGAGTCGGCGTGCGACGCGGTCTCGATGTAAATTTCCCGCCCGTTGACATTGCCGAGCGTCTTGAGCGCCACGACGATGACCGCCTTGTCGGTCGGCGTCAGATAGGAATTGGCGTAGAACGCGTCCTGGGCCGCTTTCGAGATTCCCATGGCGGTGAGAAATTCGCGGCCCGTCTGCTCGAGCTGAGCCGCCGTTTTGTCGCGCAGCGCCTCGCGCAGCTTCTGACTGGTGCTGGTGGCGCTGATGGCGATCCCGACGCCGCCGGTCACGAAACCGAGCCCGACATTCACGCCGGTATTTCCGATGGCGCTCGCCGTGGCAAGCCGCGTGAGCTGCTCATCGAGCGGCTTGAAGCTCGTATAGGGATCGACGTTGAGATCGTAAGCAAGCTTGCGGCGCGCTTCCGCGCCGCCGGTGACCGAGGCGATGATACCTTCTTTGCGCGGATCGGTAGCCTCCATGGAGGCCTGCACCCCGCCGAAGAAATTGCCGACGCCCTTGAACGTATCGGAGATCGTCTTGCCGGGCTGGGTGATGAGCCCCTTGGCCGTACCGAGCGGCTTGAGCGCCGTGCGGCCCGCCGCGTCAACGAGCGTCTCGCCCCCGTTGATCTGCTGGAGCTTGGCTGTCGCCTCCATCTCCCGCGCACGCACGCGCAGCAGCGTCGTTCCCTTGATGCGGAACGTGCCCCACTGCGTGTTGACGGTGAACAGATACTGGTAGTCCTCGATCCCCACATGGTTGTCCACCGTGTAGTAGGGACTGGTGAGGAGCGAAGGCGGCAGGACCGCGCGCGCGGTGAAGGAGGGCGGCTGCTCGTATTGCGCGGCGAGACCTGCGGCGATGCCGGCCGCGCTGAAGACGAGCGCGAGCGAAAGACGCGCGGTCCCGCGCGGAGAGAGCCCTTTGAAATGCATGACGATCGGACCCCCGTGACGCCACCGACAAAACCAACCCTTCCCCTCAAGCATAGACGCAAAATCGGGGACCGAGAAGGCCGGCATGAAGCCCCGTTCACGATCCTGCGACACGGTGGCCGGCGCGGAACCTGCCCCACCCTCAATCGTTGGTTCTTCATGAAAAAAGCCAACGAAAGGAGGCTTCTAATGAAGAAGATTATTCGCAATGGGGCGCTGGCACTGTCGGTTATCGCCGGTGCGGTGCTTGTCGCCGCACCTGCCACGACTGCGATGGCCGACACCATCCAGAAGGATGGCTATTTCGGCGGAACGTGGAGCCCGATCGGCCCGCGGAACAACCGCCATGTGCAGAATTACTACCGCCACTACGGCTACTACGGTCCGCGCGGCCGCTATGCCTATTACGGCCCGCGCTACGGCTACTACGGTGCGCCTTACTACTACGGCAGGGGCCCAGGCTTCAGCATCATCATCCGCTAACACGGCCACCGGAACCCCCTTCCCCTCGGGAGGGGGGTTTGCAATTCAGGTCAGGCCTAGTACGCGATCGCGTAGTAGATCACGTAGAGCCAGCTGAAGAACCCATGGATGATGGCCCACAGGATTGAGTGGTTGTTCGTATAGGAAATGGCGATGGCGAGCGCCGTGCCGAAGCCGATGCCGTACTGCGCGCCTGTCCAGGTGTAGGTCATTGTCCTCTCCATGTGTTGCCGCACATTGTCAGCGCCACGCTATCCTCCCATAGGCTAGACTGCCACGCATGACACAAACGCGACTTGGTCGGCTCCCGGCCGTCTTTCTTGTTCTCCTCGCCCTTCTCGGTTGTCCGCCTGTGTTCGCGCGAGAGCCGGGCGTCGCCGAAGGCGTCACCCATGAAGAGTTGTCCGTCGAGCCCCTTGCGGGCGATCCCAGCAAAGAGGTCGTGACGGACGTCTACAGCTTCCCGCCCGGGACCGTGCTCCCCTGGCACATCCACCCCGACGCCCATGAGATCAGCTATATCCTGTCGGGTGAGCTCACCCTCGAAATCGAGGGTGAAGGGACCAAGCATCTCAAGGCGGGGGAAAGCTTCTATCTCCACCCGAACAAGGTCCATCGCGGCCTCAATGAAGGCGCTTGCCCGGTGACGCTGTTCGTGGTCCGCATCAAGCCGGTCGACAAGCCTCTGACGGTCGAGGTCGAGCCCGGCAAATCCGACTAGTCAGACGCTGCGCTTGCCGAAAAGCCCCCAAAGTCCAGCCGCCCAGGCGAAAAGGACCACGACCCAGTAGAACACGATGGCAGGCAGGCCGAGCGCCATACCAAGTGCGGAGCCGGCAAAGGTGCCAAGACTGGCGACCAGCGTGTAGAACGCGGCGAAGGCCAGCACGAAGGCCGTGGCGAACTTCGGCCGGAAAAATCCGATCAGCGTACCCGTCAGCCCCCAGATGAAATCGACCCCGGCCTGGAGCGGGTCGAGGCGGAAGCCGGGCGGGAAGCTGTGCGGGTCGGTGTCGAAGCCATAATAGAGGTACGACAGGAGCATGAGGCCGCCGAGCGCCAGGAAATAGGCGCTACACCGCGCGGCCCAAACCACCAGGGGCAGCGGCGGGGTCTTGTCCAGCTCCTCGTCCGTCGGCTCCGGCCTCTCGGACTCCTTTGCTCGCCGCATCTCCCCCATACGATCCCTCGCATCAAAGCGCCAAAGACGACCCTAGCCGATCCCGCCAGTGCTGGTCCATGCCGGCCCGGGCCAAGACCAAATCCGAGCCGTTTCCTGCAAATCCCGACCTTGCGCGAACGCCCGATTGCATTTAACCAACCCCCAAGTTCATGCGGCGCCGCTGGCGCCATGCGGCTTGTTCTTGGAGGGGATTTTCATGGCGCGGAGTAAGATTGCATTGATCGGCGCTGGCCAGATCGGCGGCACCATCGCCCATCTTGCCGGCATCAAGGAGCTCGGCGACATCATCCTGTTCGACGTGGTCGATGGGGTCCCGCAAGGCAAGGCCCTCGACCTGTCCCATTCCGCCCCCGTCCATGGCTTTGTCCCCAAAGTCACGGGCGCCAACGAATATGCCGAGATCAAGGACGCCGATGTGGTGATCGTCACCGCCGGCGTGCCGCGCAAGCCCGGCATGAGCCGCGACGACCTGCTCGAGATCAACCTCAAGGTCATGGAGCAGGTAGGCGCCGGCCTCCGCAAATACGCGCCGGAGGCCTTCGTGATCTGCGTCACCAATCCCCTCGACGCGATGGTCTGGGCGCTCCAGAAAACCTCCGGCCTGCCCCGCAACAAAGTGGTCGGCATGGCCGGCGTGCTGGACAGCGCCCGCTTCCGCTATTTCCTCTCAGAGGAGTTCGACGTCAGCCCGCAAGACATTCACACCATGGTGCTCGGCGGCCACGGCGACACCATGGTCCCGCTCATCCGCTACTCCTCGGTGGCCGGCATCCCGCTTGCCGACCTCGTCAAGATGCGCTGGATCACCCAGAAGCGCCTCGACGAGATCGTCCAGCGCACCCGCGACGGCGGCGCCGAGATCGTCGGCCTGCTCAAGACCGGCTCCGCCTATTACGCCCCGGCTACGGCCGCGCTCGACATGGCGGAGTCCTATCTCAACGACGAGAAGCGCGTGCTTCCCGCCGCCGCTTATCTGAACGGCGAATACGGCGTGAAGGGCATCTATGCCGGCGTTCCCGTCATCATCAGCGCGAAGGGCGTGGAGCGCGTCATCGAGCTCGACCTTTCGTCGGCCGAGAAGGCCGCCTTCATGCATTCGGTGGAATCGGTGAAAGCCCTCGTCGAGCTTTGCCAGAGGATCGCCCCCAACCTCGCCTCGGCCTAAGCCGGAACGCACGTACAGAGAGTTCCATGAATATCCACGAATATCAGGCCAAGGACCTGCTCGCGGCCTACGGCGCGCCTGTCGCCAAAGGCACCGTCGCCACCACTGCCGAGGAAGCCGCCGAGAAGTCCAAGACGCTGAGCGGCGACGTCTTCGTGGTGAAGGCGCAGATCCACGCCGGCGGGCGTGGCAAGGGCGGCGGCATTAAGCTCGTCAAGACGCTGCAGGAGCTGCACGCCGAAGCCGACCGCATGCTCGGCAAGCCCCTCGTCACGCCGCAAACCGGGCCCAAGGGCCGCATCGTCCGCAGCGTCTACGTGGTCGAGGACACGACCATCGCGCGCGAGCTTTACCTCTCGCTCCTGGTCGACCGCTCGACGGGCCGCGTCGCCTTCGTCGCCTCCACCGAAGGCGGCGTGAATATCGAGGAGGTCGCCGCCAACACCCCGGAACTGATCACCACGATCGACGTGGACCCGGCCTCGGGGTTGAGCGCGTTCCACGGCCGGGTGATCGCCGCGGCGCTGAAGCTCGAGGGCGACCTCGCCAAGCAGTGCGCCAAGCTGGTGAAGACGCTCTACCAGCTCTTCATCGAGAAGGACGCAAGCCTCATCGAGATCAACCCGCTCGTCGTCACCAAGGAGGACAAGCTCGTCTGTCTGGACGCCAAGATGGGCTTCGAGGATAACGCGCTGTTCCGCCATCCCGACATCGCCGCGCTCCGCGACATTCACGAAGAGGATCCGGCCGAGGTCGAAGCCTCCAAGCACGATCTCTCCTACGTGAAGCTCGACGGCGCCATCGGCTGCATGGTCAATGGCGCCGGCCTCGCCATGGCCACCATGGACATCATCAAGCTGTATGGCGGCGAGCCCGCGAACTTCCTCGACGTGGGCGGCGGCGCCACCAAGGAGCGCGTCACCGAGGCCTTCAAGATCATCCTGTCCGATCCCCACGTGCAAGGCGTTCTCGTCAACATCTTCGGCGGCATCATGCGCTGCGATACCATCGCCGAAGGCATCATCGCGGCGGCGCGCGAGACGAACATCGCCGTGCCGCTCGTGGTGCGCCTCGAAGGCACCAATGTGGAGCGCGGCAAGGAGCTGCTTGCCAATTCCGGTCTCGCCATCATCCCCGCCGACGACCTCGACGACGCCGCCAAGAAGGCGGTGGCTGCCGTCAAGGCTGCGGCGTGAAATTTGCAACATCCCACTCACTAGAAAATCATGTCCGTCCTCGTCGATAAAAACACGCGCGTCATCTGCCAGGGCTTCACCGGCGCCCAAGGCACGTTTCACTCCGAGCAGGCCATCGCCTACGGCACCAAGATGGTCGGCGGCGTCACCCCCGGCAAAGGCGGCACGGCCCATCTCGGCTTGCCCGTGTTCGACACGGTGCGCGACGCGGTCGAGGCGACGGGCGCGGATGCGTCTGCCGTCTATGTGCCGCCGCCCTTCGCCGCTGACGCGATCCTCGAGGCGATCGATGCGGGCGTGCATCTAGTGGTGTGCATCACCGAGGGCGTGCCCGTCCTCGACATGGTCAAGGTCAAGCGCGCGCTGTGCGGCTCGGATACCCGCCTGATCGGGCCGAACTGCCCGGGAATCATCACCCCCGGCGAGTGCAAGATCGGCATCATGCCCGGCCACATCCACATGCCCGGCAAGGTCGGCATCGTGTCGCGCTCGGGCACCCTCACCTACGAGGCCGTCGCCCAGACGACCGCCGTCGGCCTTGGCCAGTCGACCTGCATCGGCATTGGCGGCGATCCCGTCAACGGCACGAACTTCGTCGATGCCCTGAAGCTCTTCGTCGAGGACGACAAGACCGAGGCGATCATCATGATCGGTGAGATCGGCGGCTCGGCCGAGGAAGAGGGCGCGGAGTTCCTCGTCAAAGCCGGCAACAAGAAGCCCGTGGTCGGCTTCGTGGCCGGCACGACGGCGCCGCCCGGGCGCCGCATGGGCCATGCCGGTGCCGTCATCTCAGGCGGCAAAGGGGACGCAAAGAGTAAAATTGAGGCAATGGAGGCGGCTGGTATTGTCGTTTCGCCGTCACCTGCGGCCCTTGGAACAACCCTTGCACGAATATTACATGACAAGTGATCCGGGCGCCCAACGCTTGCCTTGATTGCGCGGCACGCCGGTGATTCAGTATTTACCGGCAGGGTTGGTCCGATGACACGACACGAACTGAACGATGTGTTTGCCCGCACGTCGTTCCTGGATGGCGCGAACGCCGCCTATCTCGCGGAGCTCTACGCCCGCTACGAGCAAGACCCCGGTTCGGTCGATCCCGAATGGCAGAGCTTCTTCGCAAGCCTCGGCGACGATGCAGCCGACGTGCTCGCCGATGCCCGCGGCCCCTCATGGGGCAATGGAAAGCCTACGCCGTCGGCCGCGATCGCCCCGCGCGGCGCTCTCACCCAGGAGCAGTCGCTCGATGCCGCCCGCGACACCTTGGGCGCGCGCCTCCTCATCCGCGCCTACCGCACCCGCGGCCATCTCATCGCCAAGCTGGATCCGCTCGAGCTCGTCTCGCGCCGCGAGCATCCCGAACTGAGGCCCAAGACCTACGGCTTCACCAAAAGCGATTACGACCGGCCCATTTTTATCGGCGGCGCGCTCGGGCTCGAATTCGCCACCTTGCGCCAGGTCCTCGATATCCTGAAGCGGACCTATGCCGGGACGATAGGCTTCGAGTACATGCACATCTCCGATCCCGAGCAGCGCGCCTGGATTCAGGAGCGCATCGAGGGCATGGACAAGGAGGTGCGCTTCACCGAGCAAGGCAAGCGCGCGATCCTCACGAAGCTCATCGAGGCGGAGGGCTCCGAGCGCTTCCTCAACGTTAAATATACCGGCACCAAGCGGTTCGGCCTCGACGGCGGTGAATCCATGGTCCCGGCCCTTGAACAGATCATCAAGCGCGGGGGCCAGCTCGGCGTGCGCGAGATCGTCATCGGCATGCCGCACCGCGGACGCCTCAACGTGCTCGCCAATGTCATGGCGAAGCCCTACCGCGCCATCTTCAACGAGTTCCGCGGCGGCTCCGCCCAGCCGGACGACGTCGAAGGCTCGGGCGACGTGAAATATCACCTGGGCGCGTCTTCCGACCGCGAGTTCGACG
>Ga0315553_10001866_pt1 | contig 17246 bp, 11 predicted proteins | sample SalMarSW160140MG_FD_203099 | JGI IMG/M metagenome (GOLD analysis project Ga0315553, IMG submission 203099) | Salt marsh sediment microbial communities from the Plum Island Ecosystem LTER, Massachusetts, United States - Salt Marsh Sediment SW1601-40 ... | reverse complement strand
GTGTGATCGTCCGCTCATGCATGCCATTCAAAGAAGCGATGCAGACATGTTCGTGGTCATACACGAGGCGATCGTAGATCTCGTCGGAGATTACCAGCAGGTCGTGCTCCTTGGCGACCTCGGCGAGGGCTTGCAGACGCTCGCGGCTCATCACTGCGCCGGTTGGGTTGTTTGGATAACCGAAAAGAAGAGCCTTGGTTTTGGGTGTTATGAGCGCTTTGAGATCAGACGCCGAAACCTGGAAGTCATCCTCCACACGGGTTTTCAGGGGTATAGGCGTGCCGCCGGCGAAGATTACCTCTGGCTGGTAGGAAACAAAACAAGGGGTGGGGACGATGACCTCATCCCCAGGATCAAGCACTGCGGCAAGAGCCAGGTAAAGAGCCTCGGATACACCAACGGTGACGAGGATCTCGTCCCCTGGATCATAGGTTACATCATAAAGTTGGTTCAAGTGCTCTGCGAGTGCCTGACGAAGCTCGGGGATACCCGAGTTGGATGTGTAGTGGGTCTCGCCCTGCTCCAGGGATTTTATCCCCGCGCTCAGAATGGGTTCCGGTGTGACGAAGTCAGGTTCGCCAATACCCAGCGACACCACATCATCCATCGTGGCGGCAATGTCGAAGAAACGGCGTATCCCTGAAGGTGGAACGCCGGCGATGCGGCGAGCGACGAATTCACGCATTCTATTTTTCTCCTTCTTGTTTAAGAGCAAGGGTCTAGTTTTGTTGCCTCTGCTTACTTCTCCACTACGGGATCATGATTCTCAAGTCGCCGATTGATAAGTGGAAGATTAATAATTCTCATAAGAGCGAGACCTGCCACTCGTCCTGTAGTTCGCTATAGTACAGTTCGAAAATCTGACCATTTTCAGCTTGAACCTTGAAACGACGTCCGCTGGGACTGCGCCACCGGGCTTTGATCTCAACGATGTTTAATCGTTCCCCCTCCCACCAAAGAGCAATCGGGCGCTCGGCGTAGGTATGGCCCGAGAGGCATTCGACGGGATTGTGTTCCATCGGCATAGGTCCTATGTTGTTCACATCGTCGGATAATTCGTATTGGGCTGCCAGTGGCACTTAGCCCTGCGAAGGGCGATGATCTTCCCGATCCCGCAAGCGCTATGGTTCAGAATTTTTATGCCGCAAAGGGCCTGTACCAGGTGAGTTTCTTCAGTGATGACCCCAACACTTTTGCGAGCGAGCGGCTATAACACATCTACTTGTGAGGTATCCCCGATATTCAGCATATTGAATCTACCGGTGACCAGGGCGCCTCGCCCGACGAGAGATTCGGAGAGCAGGGCATTTTCAATGGTTGTCTCGTTCTCAATAATCGAGTCCTGAATGACGGAGCGCTGGATGACGCACCCGGATCCCACCGAGACATGTGGTCCAATTACCGCTTGGGATATCTCGGCGTTGGGATGGATAAATACCGGAGGGATGATGAGCGTTCCATCTCGTTGTTGAGCATCTGCGGTGTTATCCCGACCGTTGTCGAGTAAATAGCGGTTTGTTTCGAGCAAAGCATCGAGTTTTCCGCAATCTTTCCAGACCTGAACGGTCTCGACGCGCATCTTGAGTCCATCTTCAAGCATAATGTTGATCGCATCGGCGAGGTAGAACTCCCCACCAAGCTGGTCACCTTGTTCCATCTGTTTTTCGATCGCCGAAATGAGATCCTCCGCCTTCTCAAAGTAGTAGAAACCGGCCAGAGCGAGGTTATTACTCATATCATCCGGTTTCTCAACCAAGCGACGCACCCAGCCATCATCACTGACTTCGGTCACGCCGAAACGACGGGGATCTTCCACTTCTTTGACCCAAGCTACCGCACCTGCCTTCTCGCTCGGCAGGAGATGGAGATCGATCTCGATAAGCGTATCCACGAAGGCCATACACATCGGACCTTTGAGCCCCTCACGGGCGAGCCATATGGCATGCGACTGCCCGAGCATTTCCTCCTGGACAACATAGCGAGCGGATATAGCGGGGTAGACCTCGCTGACGTATTCCTCGATTTGCTCACCAAGGTAACCAACGATGAATACCACTTCATCGATGTCGGGCAGGGTTGAGAACATATCGAGGACGTGACCCAGGACGGGTTTGCCAGCCACGCTGATAAGAGGTTTAGGTCTGGACCAGGTATGAGGTCGTAAGCGTTTGCCGAAGCCAGCCATAGGGATGACGATTTTCATGTTTGCTTCCTTCCCTTTAATGCTAAAGATCTGGTTTACGCAGGTGCCAGTCCGTTTGTGTTTGGTAAGCGTGAACAGCGCGGAAGAGCGCCAATTCATCTAGATGGGGAGCATTCAATTGCATCCCAATTGGCAGGTCGTTTCGATCGAATCCTACCGGAAAAGCCATCCCCGGTACCCCGGCAAGATTGGCGGGCAGCGTGAAAACGTCCTCCAAGTACATTGCCAGTGGGTCGTCGCCATGTTCACCAATGCGGAAGGCTGTTGTCGGAGCCACGGGACAGGCGATTAAGTCAACTTCCTTAAAAACGGTTTCGAAATCGTCCTTAATCAGCGTCCGCACCTTTTGTGCTTGACCGTAATATGCATCGTAATACCCGGCAGAGAGAGCATAGGTCCCGAGCGTGATGCGGCGTTTTACCTCAGGACCGAAGAGTGCACCCCGGGTTTTTAAATATTGGTCCCATAATTTTTCTGATTTGAGGCGAGGACCGAAGCGAACCGCGTCGTAACGGGCAAGGTTGGCAGATGCCTCTGCGGGAGCGATCAGGTAATACACCGGCAGGGCGAGGTCCGTATGCGGCAGGCTGACTTCTTGGATTTCAGCGCCGAGCGCCTTAAATACTTCTACAGCGGAGCGGACGGCAGTTTCCACTTCGGCCTGTATACCTTCTATAAAGTACTCCTTCGGTACACCGATGCGGACGCCCGCCAGGTTGCTGTCGTCGAGGCGTATTTCAGGGACGGGGTCCGGCATGCACGTTGAGTCCAAAGGGTCATGGCCTGCCATTGCTGTGAAGAGCGGAAGAAGGTCGGACGCGGTGCGCGTCAAGGCTCCAACGGTATCGAGCGACGATCCGTATGCGATCAAGCCATAGCGGGAGATGCGTCCGTAGGATGTTTTGAGGCCTGTGATCCCGCAGAAGGAAGCTGGCTGGCGCACGGATCCTCCTGTGTCTGTCCCCAGGGCCGCGAAACACATACGCGCTGCAACCGCTGCCGCAGATCCTCCAGAGGATCCACCGGGCACCCGGTTTAGATCCCAGGGATTGTGAGTCGTGCCATAAGCCGAGTTCTCCGTAGATGATCCCATAGCGAACTCGTCGGTATTCGTCTTGCCCAGAACCACCACTCCACCGTCGATCAATCTTGAGACGCTTGTAGCCGAATATGGAGGGCGGAAATCTTCAAGGATGCGGGAGCCGCACGTGGTCGGAACGCCCTCGAGGCACAGTACGTCTTTGATGGCGACCGGGATGCCGTGGGTGAGGGGCAGAGGTTCTTCCGGTTTTTTACGCCACTCTTGCAGCTGTTGATCTGCGATTTTCGCCTGAGAGATTGCCAGATCCGGGGTTTGAGCTAGGAATGCATGGAGCTGCGGCTCAAGAGCCTCTATGCGCGCCAAACAGGCTTCCGTCAGTTCCGTGGAGCTAACATCTCCTTTACGCAAAGCGGAAGCGGCTTCCAGAAGGGAGAGGTCAGTCAGAGCGGTCATAGTTTCGAGTTATGGAGTACATGGAAGTGAAAGACCTGGGAAGCATCTATTCCAACACAGGAGGCACGCGGAACATCCCCGCTTCCGATTCCGGTGCGTTTGAGAGAATCTTTTCTCGCGGGGGGCAGGGGCGCGGGATATCGGGGCGCAAAGGCGCCCGCAGGGGGAGGACAGTTGCCGTGGGTGGAATTTGCGCAGTATCGACTTCGAGCAGGCGAGCGGCATATTCGAGGATGGAGGAGAGTTGTCCCGCATAGCGGCGCTCCTCCTCAGGTGTAAGCTGCAGCCTGGCCAGATCTGCGATGTGGCGAACTTCTTCAACGGTCAAAGACATCGTAAATGAATTATAGCAGAGGCAAGACAACTAAGAGAGTTATTGTCTCAACGAAGATCATAAAAAAAAACGGGGAAGGATTATTCAGCAAGTAATTGATTCAGGATCTGGTCGAACTGCGGGAGGGTCTGGGTATCGCAGAAGGACTCATCGAAGGCTCGGCGAGCATTGCTGCTCATAACTTGAAGCTTTTCAGGCTGAGTTCGGAGTTCGTTGATGAAGCGGATAACTCCATCAACATCCCCATGCCGCAACGATACGCCGGCATCAAAGCGCTTAAGCGCTTCGTCTACGTTGCTCCCCTCAGGGCCAATATAGAGAGTGGGGAGGCTCATCGCCATGTAGGCGTGCAGTTTGCTGGGGCTGATTACGCCCAGCGCCGATTCGTTCATCGTAATAAGAGCGATATCCGCCACTGCCATGGCTGAAGGAATGATCTCTCTTGGGATGTAGCGGAAGAGATGGATGTTCTGCAGGCTATTCGCGTCAATTGCTTGTTCGATCCAGTGCCACTTCTCACCACCGCCAATGAAGAGGAATGCGATGGGTTCGTCTGCCAGCCGTTTTGCTGCCTCAATGACCGTCTCGAAGCGGTGCCCGAATCCCGCATTGCCCATGTAGAGAATGACAAAATCAGCATCTGTAATTGATATTGTATCCACTCCCCAGGGATCTGGAGCGAGATCAGGGGGAAACCGAGAAGATTTCTCCCAATTCGGGATGACGCATGTTGCAAGAGCCTGCTCGGTTGAAACGTATTGGGATACGAGAAGATCCAACATGGCGTTATCGAGACAAACGAGTTGGTCCAGGCGTTTAAACAATCCGTGGTTCAATCTCCGGAAAAGCCGGCTGAAGAAACCGCCTGTCACAATCACGCCAGCTCCCTCGGCGATCTCAGGGTAGCAATCCATGTTCCATAGAACAACTTTTGTGGACCGATGTAAAATTTTATGGCAGATAGCCGCCCAGGCGATGAAGGGCGGAGTGGTCAGTGAAATGATGATGTCCTGCTTTGGAAGAGTGACCGAGCGGATGAAAGCTAAGATGTAAAAAGAGACATAATCCAATATCCTTGCGAGCACCGAGCCCTTGCCCAGCCGCGGTGTCCATAGGCGATACACTCTAGGATTTGTCGACTTCGATCCAGAAGCTGTGGTCGATTCGGAAACATAACCACCGCTGCTGGTGATGACAGTAACTTCGTCTCCCTGTTCCGCGCGGTGTGCGGCCAGGGATGCGGCTATATGCCCCGTTGGCGCAAAATCCGGTATATAAAACTGGTTAATGATGGTTAATCGCATACTTAAGGTTTCCGGGTTAGTGCTGATGTTTCCAAATAGAAAAGACCATCTTATCCAACTATGGATTTGACAGGAACATTCTAAGTGTTTTGACGCTCTTTTGAAAGAGATACTAGAGGGTCTGAGAAATCGAGTGCGGGAGGGTAAGCGTCAGGGTTTATTTAGCTTGCGGAAAGTGATAGTGGTTGAGATGGATGGTCATTCTGCGTTGAAGCACAGCGAAAGCGAAGAGCCCAGATATTCATTTGAGATAGCTCCTATCTTGGAAGATCGGGACCCTTCGTCGCGAAGGTTATTGTCATTAGGAGCGCCGGAAAGATGTCCGGGTTCATATGCTAATGCGTAATAAGCTAGACTTACTACATTGATGAGGGGAGTGAAAGGAACTTGAGGATGTCTGATTTTGGAGAAGGCAATGCTATGACCACAGATATAAGGAGCGATGCTATTCCAACCGAGTATGGGACATATTCCTGGTTTGAAGCCTGGCGGATGACCCTCACACGCCCAAACGAGGAGACGTTCCGCAGTTTAGTGGATGACCCGAACGGATCGCTCGGTCGGGCGTTGAGTTGGATCGCCATTACAAGCGCGATTTCTTACCTCATCAGTGCATTCGTGCAGTTATGGTTTTCAAGCCTCTTTGCCGGACCAGGTTTAATTGAAGCGCTCGAACAGGAAGCAGGCTTGTTGCTCCCAGGGGGATTGATGATTGCCGGTGTTTATGTCTGTGGTCTGCCTATGGTTGTTTTTATCAGCGCTGTTGGCATGCTCCTTTATTCCGGTGTGGTGCAGTTCACAGCGAGCGCCTTAGGGGGAGAAGGAACCTTCACTGAGATGGCGTATGCGCTGGCAGCCTTCACCGCACCTCTCACGCTCCTCAGCGGCTTAATCGGTTGGATCCCCCTGGTAAATTGCCTGACGATTCCACTCGGGGTTTACAGCCTGTTGCTCACCCTTCTGGCCGTGAAATCTGTCAACCGCATATCCTGGGGAAAGGCAATTGGCATTTTCGCCGTCCTGCTCCTGGCCGTTGTATTATTGGTCGTCGTTTTGGGTTTGTTGATCTGGATTCCGTTAAAGGATACCTTGCTGGCCCCTGGGGGATTGTATGGAGTTCCCTATTGATACGGCGGGATTATCTAACCGCGTTTCCCATAAAGGGCTTAACCCTTGTCAATAGATGGAAGGCCACTCTCTGAATCAGCGAGATCGAATTGCCCGTTGGAGCAGATCACGTGTCCCTGGGAACTCAAGCGGTTCACTAATTCAGGTTGACGCCCGAGCCGAGGGAACCGCAGCCTGGGGGTGGCTCCCAGCACGCAGACGTCAATGATTGCCTTTTCTATTACGGATTCGTCCTCGAGAAAAAGCCGGTTCGGTTCACCTGCGGTTGGCCATAAGCCGTAAAGTAAATGGCCTGAGCCGTCTGGCAGGCGCCCATAAGACAAGTTGTAGGCGCGCACACGCTTGTAAGAGATCTGATCGATCACACGTGTATCGGGCGAGAGAATACGAACAGTATCTCCTCCATCATTTAACGCAATGTGCGTGCGCGACCGGAAAAACGCTATGAATTCACCGGGTTGAAGTGTGGACCCCGGGAGTTCGTACGGCTTCGATCCTGCGCCGGCAATGTCATCTAACCACCAACCTCTCAGGTTGACAGCGAAGGGACCGAGGTTGAGCAGTTCGATGAATTCGTCCTTCGTGTCAATTCCACCTTTTCCCTCCCAATCATAATGCGGGCGAATCAGCACTTCGTTGATTACGATTTTCCCGGGGACCCAGGTTGGCACAGGCGTGGGGAACAATACAGAGTTGGGCTGGCGGGGTGTCCCTTGGATCTGCTTTCCCTGAGCGTCATGTCCGTTTCCTCCCCAACCGGTAAAGGTTCCCCAATTCCCGCGTCGGTCCTCGCCTCCTCGGCGCTCCATCGTCCTGTGAGTCCCCGCATTGCCTCCGGGCCAGGAGTCTCCATTCAGGTTAGCGTTGTCGATCATCTCTCCGCTCGGACTTTGTAACCATAGAGACTCTCCATCGTTTCTCAAACCGCCGTTGTAGATCTGATCGGCGTTGATATCGAGGACTGTTTCATCGTCGGTTCGTTCTAGAAGGTAATAGCCGTGGGCTGTAATCGTGCCCGCGAGATTGACGCGCAGATCGCTGCTGTCAGAAAGTACCCAACCCGTGAGGTCTATCGAGGTCGTCCCCGGGTTGTGCAGTTCGATCCATTCATCATTCGCTGAGGCATGAGTGCCTGCCCAGGCGACCTCGTTAATCATCACAGCTAACGGCGGAATGACGCTTGGTTGAGAAGTTGGCGTTGAGGAGGGTGGGGCGAGGAAAGGAGAGTTCATTTGGCGTGGTGTGCCCGGAACGGGACTTCCATGAGCATCGAGACCACCCCCGCCGCTTCCATCGTAGGAAGTCCAATTGCCAGGGATATCAGTGCCCCCGAGTCGCTCCATGCTGGTATGCGTGCTGTGGTTGCCTGCAGGCCAGCCGCTTGATCCGTCTGCGCTATCAATTACCACACCAGAGGGAGCGCACAGTTCTATGCGCTCCCCATTGTTATTGAGATTTCCTGAGTAGATCAGGTCAGCTGTGATGTTTGAGATAGTGTGATCGTCCGTTCGCTCCAGCAAGAAGTAGCTATAAGGGGCGATGCTGCCAGTGAGTATGACATTAAGATCCCCGTCGTCGCTGAGGGACCAGCCGGTAAGATCAACATGGACTGCATTTGGGTTGAAGAGCTCGATCCACTCGTCGCTGGAGGAGGCGACGGTTCCAGCCCAAGCGACTTCATTGATGAGCAGATATTGTAGAGGGTATTGGGTGTCTTTGGTCGGGGTCAAAGTCGGAGTTGGGGAGGTGAAAAAGATGGAGTTGTGTTGTCGGGGTGTGCCGTGGATCGGGTTGCCATCGCTATCATGGCCGTGCCCACCCCAGCCAGTGAACGTCACCCAGTTTCCGGATTGATCTTCTCCCCCTCTACGTTCCATGCTGTAGCGCAGGTCCGAGTCTCCGGCTGGCCACGAGCCGCCCACGATATTTGCGCTATCTACGGTAGACCCGCTGGGGTCGAAAAGGCGGATGGTCTCACCATCGTTACGCAGATTCCCCGAATAGATCTGGTCGGCGGGGATATTGGCGATGGTGCTGTCATCGGTTCGCTCAAGGAGAAAGAAACTTTGGGGAGCGATTGTGCCTTGCAGGTGAAGTTGAAGATCATCGCCATCCGTCAGGAGCCACCCCGACAAATCGAGGTTTTCCTCCGTTGTGTTGAGCAACTCGATCCACTCATCGCTTGAAGAGGCAAATGTGCCCGCCCAGGCGACTTCGTTGATCAAAACGCTGAGCTGGGGATAGGTTCGAGGAACTTCCGTGTTGGTTGAAGAAGGCGTTAGATGTAGCGTGTTTGTCGGTGTTAGCGAGGGAGTAGCCGTCTCGCTCGGTGTGGGCGAATACGGTAGATGTGTGGTGGAAGAAGGCGGTAGAAGCAGCGTGGCTACTGCTGTCGGCGAAGGAGAAGCTGTGTCGCTCAGCGTGGGTGTATAGGCCGGATGTGTGGTTGAAGATGATGTTGGTGTTTTGCTCGCGTCGGCGGATGGGGTCGATTCGACGGTAACGGTCTCACCAGGAGTGAAGGTTAGGGATGGAGTGGGGGATTGTGTCGGTGTAGAGGGTGTTTCAGTGGAACAAGGCACAGTGCCGGGTGGACTATCGAGCCACGGCATAGCACTTATTCGTCCGGGAAATGAAAAAGCGGACAGAAAGAAAATCAACCCGGCCAGCAGAACAGAGCGGGCCGGGCAGTTGGTACTTGCGTGATGGGTCATCACAATCCCCCGAGACCCTTGGTTTCGTAATTATCTTAGCACGCCTGTTCTATAAAGTCAATATGAGCAGATAAGGTGCCAACGGCGAATAATATCTCTTTGAATCAGCTCACAAGTGTAATTTCGCAACGATCACTGAAACTGAAATCGAATTTGTCCCGGAGATGCTCAACAACCGACCCAGATAATGTCTTGGTTTAAAACCGCCGAATCAGGTATTCTTCAATCATTCATCTGTTTTTGAACTTAGGAGTTGAATCCAAGATGTTTGATTGCTGACTCCTGACACATGAGCGACCAATCTCCGTATTATTCCCTTACCCCTTCGATGGTGCTCAGAGACTGATCTGGATGAGGGAGGTCTGAAGAGACCACTGTGGTATGCAGTGGTCTTCTCATGAGTGTGGATAGAATAAATATCCTGCTTTGGAACGATGCCTGCTTTGTACGGCAGGTCTCGCCAACTAGGTGAAGACAAAATACAGGCGCCTCATAGTTGGTAAAAACATCTCGATGAAGGCCACGTTGTCCTGCAGAGAGGTTACAGGTAGAACGGCAATCAGCGTCTGCGGAAAGCTTGGAAGACGCCCACTCCCAGCAAGGCTAACCCAATGCCCGCAGAAAACGCTAGCAGGACCAACGGCCAGCTGAAAGGAGCTGCTAGGCTGGCCGCGCTGGGTGGCTCTGTGCTGCCCACGACACGCATCGGAACAGCGGACGAGACAGCAACTAGCACACCTTGAGACAACGCAGAACAGGGCTTAAGGTTGAAATGGATCGGGGTGGAGGCATCACCCAGATAACGCAGCTGATAGCTGAACGAGGCCGTCTCGCCTGGAGCCAGACTATCGATCAAGACCTGCCAAACCAGGCGCGAGTCGCTTTCCTGGTATGTCTCGAGGTTGAGGCTATCCTCATCGTCGACCGACTCGTAATCCGAGGGGATATAGTCATCGCGCAGGGTGAGATTCTCCAGCGTCTCTTGGCCCTGGTTCTCCACCACGATCGTGACCTCAAACACGGTGTTTGGCTCGTTGATCGTCTGGACGGACGCGGATTTTTCCAACCGTAGGCTGGCCTCGATCAACGTCCAGCGCAGGCTGAGCGAGGTGGGATACAGGTCGAACTGCTGCCACAGGTACGCGACACGATCATCTTCCAGATGCTCTTCTTCGATATAGTCCTTATTTGAGCCCAAAAGTCCGTCAATTCCAGGCGGAAGTACTACACGGGCGCTAAATTCGTTGACCCGGGCGAGATTGCGTAGACCATTGAACGTCAAGCTGGGATCGAACGCGAAGGACTGCAGTAGGGTGCCATCGATGACGTCTTGGTACTGCACCTGGATTTCCTTGATCTCGCCGGGTTCGAAGGTAACCGGGTTGCTCATCTCCAAACCCGCCTCTATCAATGGGACCATCGCGTCGACGTAGCTCAGCTCGACGGTCTCAAGCTCCTCGCCACGATTGACCAGGACGTAGTGTATCTGTACCTCGGCTTGGTTAAAGAGTACCACCTCGGCCGAGACGGTGTCGATCACTACCGGGCCTTCATAGAACAGTTGCTGGGCTTGGGCTGTGTTTGCACCCCAAAAGCCCAGACACAGCAACACAAGCCACAACCCTCGTTTCTTCATCATCATCCCTGCCTTACGGACAGGTGTCCGCATAAAATGTGTCCTGTGAATAATCAATGAGTATCCGCATTCCCATGATTTCGATCTCGTATGGAGGAGGGCAGATCGGCCCGCTGAAGTAGTTCTGGGTGTAATTCTCCGGGTGTCTTCGGCTGCAGCCGGCGTCAAGATGCCCGTCACCCAGGTTGTCTTTCCAATCAGGGCACCAATGCTCGCCGTAGTAGTCATTCCACACATTACCAACGACGTGGGCGGACCAGCGGTCATTGAAATACCAACCGAGAACGTGGTAATCCATGATGCGCCACTTGCCCCGGTAGTGGACCAAGTTGAAAGCATGCCCGCCGCCCCAATAGCCCTCGTAGTAATCGGCACAGAAAACACAATCGCGGGGGATTCCGAGTGAACGCAGAAGCGCGGCGCGCAGAATCGCGTGGTCCTCACAATCACCGCAGTAATCCGCAAGCTGGTTGGCGTGACCCGGGGTAGTTGCCTTATCCGCTGTGCACCCCCGATTGCCGCTGGTTTGGATGGTGTAGGCCGCGCTCTGGATCTCGGGTACACCCGAGGGTCGATTGTCGTCTAAGACATAGCCCATGTGTTCGGTCACGTAGAAGGCCACGGCCTCCATCATGGCGTTGGGGTCGTTCGTGATGTCGCCAGCAGTGATCTCGTCGTAATTTCCCTTGAAGAGGCTTGAAGCCTGCCAGGGGAGCGTTGCCCGGCATAGCGGATCCCGCAGGCAATCGGCATATTCCATCATGGCGTCAATCGCTGTGCTCAGCACTATCGGATCGTTGAGCGAGAAGCGCCCGGCTTCATCGCCGCCACCCATGGGATTGGGACCCCACCAGTTGCAGTCCTTGCAACTGGCTGGGCAGTTGCCGCCGCAATCGACTCCTGTCTCCATCCCGTTTTGAATCCCGTCGGAGCAGGTTGCGTTGCAGGCTCGGATGGAAGCGTTGCAGCCCGCCGGACATTTGTAGGAGTAGTACATGGTATAGCAGCCTGTGGGGGTCAATTCGTTGTAAGTTTCAGCCAGCCAATCGCCGTTGATGCAGTAATCTTCTTGGCCGCCATACGTCACCCCGTATTCCCAGGGGTTAATCCCGCCATCGGTGTCCTCACAATGCTGGCAGGCCCCATTCTCACAGAAATTGCAGCCGTTGTCCTTTTCTCGCAGTTCGCCACCCGAACAATAATACTCATGCAGAAGCGTCGTGGAGGCACAGTAATCTGCTCTCCCCAAGGGGTCATTCTCGACCACGCCATACTCCCAGATGCGGTACCCCCCGTCGCTTTCAGCGCAGGGCAGACAGGCTCCATCGTCGCACAAGAATGGACAGGAATAGCTTTCCTGCGTAACGCTAAGGCCTTGACAGTAGAATTCCAGTAGATCCTGGTCGCTGGTGCAGCGGTCCTCGTAGGCGCCTGGGGTGTCATCGTCGAACATTGAATCGAATGCAGAAGTGTCAAAAGCGAATTCCAACTGCACCGCGTTTTGATATTCACAGGAAATTTCTACCTCGCTGCGAACATCGTAATCCGGTGAGCTGGGTCCGGAACAGGTCTGGGAAACACACGGCCCTAGCCCGATCACCTCTGGGCAAAGCGGACAGAGCTCGAAGTCACCGATGGCGCCATAGTCAATGCTCATCGACTCGCCTTGAACGTAGATATTGCCTGGAAATACGGGGTTCCCCTGCTCATCCCTTCCTAGAGCCTCAAATAAGTCGACACCATCCGGGTAAGGACCGCCTTCACCTTGGCACTTGGAGCCTTGGCAGGTTTGCAACGGCTCGCCATTGACCCATAGGGTCAGTTCGGCAAGGTCGCATCCCGGGGCTGCCGCGGCATTGAATCTCACTCGCTGGTTCTCAAAGGGAGCTGGTGGATCAGCTACCAGTGTAAGGGTTGTCCCAGAGCAGTCCCTTGTAGGTGGCCTCGTGGGTGAGGGGGTGGGGGTGGGCGAACCCGTCCTAGGCACGGCGGTTGTGGATTTCGGTTTTGGGGTGTTAGTGGGCGTCTCCGAGCTGGGCACAGCGGTGGTAGGCTGCGGTGGGGGACTGGGCGGCTCAAGGCGGTCGATGCGTGGATTCACCCAGACCGCACGATCCTGTGTATAGGGGCCTTCGGTCTCGACTCGCAGGATCAAATTCCCGCGCTGCCCAGCGTATGCGCTCAGGTCCACATCCACGGAGACAAGGTTTTTGTTGTAGCTTTTTCTGGTATCGAAGAGCGTCTTCTCGTCGCCGGACTCGACTGGGTCAGGATCGTAGATCAGAATAAAGCGTGCCCGGGCTTCAGTCATCCCTTCCACGAATCCCACCTTGGCCTTGAAGTGGTCGCCGGACTGCAAGGTGACCCCTAAACGATTGAAGTCAAAGGTCCCTCGAATAAAACCGTCAGGCTGCATGGTGGGATAAGTCTCGATCGTACGAGCCCCGTCCTGTCCATTTTCGAGCTTATCGCTACTGCTTAAATGGCGCACAAAGCCATTGTTGTCCCCGGGTGCGCCGGGGCAAGGGAGCTTTTTAGGCCATTCGGGGAAAGGTGCGCCGCTGAAACCGCCATACCATTCACCCTGGCACAACTGATCGAAGAAGGAAAGTAGTACCTGGGCTTGCGGCGGAGCTGCTTCGACTTGCGGTGGTCCGATCAGCCCTCTGCCAAGGATTATGATCAGCAGTAGCAACAGACCGAATCGACCCGTGGCTGCAGACGACGCGCAGTCCGACCTCGCTGTCCTGGCGGTTTTTATCATATTCATGAGTACCACCCCTGAGACTGCAACCCGGCGAAACGTTTCCAACCTCATGCCCAGGTCCAACAAACATAGCTTATAGCATTACAGGATGTGTATCAAGTGTATTCGTTCAGTATGAGCAGATGAGGCGTCTAATATGGGCTGACATAAGAGAAGGAATAGGGCATAAGGGATTCGAGAGAGGAAAGTGAATACCTGCTGCCCTTAGGGCATCCCAGCCGGGGCGTCAGGAGCAACATCGATGGCAGAGAGAGCCGCTTCGTCCACCCAGCCGATGGCTCCAGAAAAATCAACCTTCCACCAAAAGGCACCTTTCGCGAGCACTCCGTTTAGTCTATTCCATTGGTTAATAACAGTTCCTGGGGTTTCCGTATCTACCGAAGTCAGGGCAGGGAAGTTCGTTCCGGGACCGAGATGTATGTTTGTGGGGTATTGAGCGGTGACCTGTATCCCGGGCGAGAAAGCCGTTGACTTCTCCATCGGCTCGACGATAACCATCATCACCCCGTTAGCCACTTTGCGTTCATGGCCATCGGAAGGTCGGTTCACCACCTCGCCGTTCACCCACATTGTAGATGAGCCGCCGCCGTCGAGGTTGATACCCTCAGTGGCATGGAGCTTATCCTTACAGAAATTAGCCAACTCGAGAACGGTCATCCCCACGCTATATGCATCATCACGACCGTCGACGACGACGAAGTATAAATAGTCCTGGTTGTAACAGATTGCCGTTCGTGGATGTTGCAGCATGGCGCCGGCCTGCGCGAATTCTTGGATCTCGCCTTCGAACAGGAAGATAATATTTCCTGCGACGCTCGCGTACGACTTGGTCCACTCCTCTGATTCCGCGTACTTACAATCCTTGTCAAGGTGAGTGATCTCGAGCGATAGACCGACGGCATCCCCCTCGGTTAGAAACTGCATCAAATGGTCATCGGTAACTCCCCATCCGCTAAGAACCACATAGTCGAAAGGGATGGGGGTTGAGCCAGGAGCGATCCGGATCTCTCGCACGATGCCGGTGACCATATGTGGGTAGGGCATCAACATGGCGGGTCGGGTCAGCTCTACCAGAACGTCGATGCCCTTAGACCCTCTTTTGCTGTCGCGGTCGAATTGCGGTGTGAGCAGGATTAACTGATCTCTCCGGGGACGGGTGTTTATTCCGTTGATCTCCATGTGGTTCCCGGTTGTGAGATTCGTAAGCACTTGCTTCTCCGGGTGGTGGACTACACACTGACCAAGGAAGACGCTGTGATCTGCTTTCCATGACAGGCCACTGATGCCCGAAAGCTCGTCAAACCATTTTGAATACCACCCAGAGTGGATCATGCCTCCGTGGGGAATACCCGTCTCGGGGTCGTAGAAGGATCCATTGATCGCGACGATGACATGATTGCGGGCACCCCACGAATCATCCCATGCGTTGATACCATCATCGTAACGCTCGGCCATTCCGCTGACAGTCTCCAGCCCTCCGGAAAGCCTGCCCTGGGCGATACTGCTCTCGAGAATGACGTCCGACTGTTCTCGATCCAAGCGGGCAACATAAGCACGATTCGGGCCCGGAAGCCAGAACATCTGGAAATCGACCCCCATGGCAATACGCTCCCAGCCGGACGAAGCGCTTTGTGCTGCCTGAGCTGCGGGGCCCAGGGCCAGGGCGATAAGGCAGAGGGAAAAAAAGACAGATCGAGTTAGGGTATGCTTGTCCATTATCGATATAACCGGTAGGTGGTTTTTCCATCATACTTCGCATGGCAATCGTTGTCGACAGGACTTGAGTGTCAACACACACGGAACCGAAGCTATTTGCGAAGGTGTACATGGTTAAAAATAACCGAATCATGTACTATCCTCCGCTCATCCAGTTGTAAATGACACAAGACATGAGCGTAAGGGGTGCTTGCAAATATGAGCATGTAAGGGATAAGCTTGAGGTTATGAAGACAATAAGCAAATTTGCCCTCCTGATCTTGGTCCTCGTTCTCATAGTCCTCCCGGCTTGTACACTTCCTGATGGAAGAGACGAGGAGGATCCAATGGTGGTCACACAAACTTACCAGGCGCTTGATGCCATCGCCGGAGCGACGGTCCAGGCCATCCGCTCAGAGGAGGCGCAAGCGACGATCCAAGCATCCATTCCCTCCCCAACCTTCACTCCCGGTCCGCCGACTCTCACGCCAACTCCGCCTCATACTTCGACACCTGTGGTACCAACCATCGTGGTCAGTGTGGACACCAACTGTCGGTCGGGTCCGGGGAAGGTGTATGACATGCTGGGAGCGCTGCTAGTGGGGGAAACGACGGAGATACTGGCCCGCGGCAGTGTTCCGAACTATTGGGTGGTGGACAACCCCAATTATCCCGGACATGAGTGCTGGCTCTGGGGGAAGTATGCCACGGTGAGCGGTGATACCCATCATCTGCCAATTCGCACGGCGGCTCCGACTCCCACTCCCGCCCCAGGCTCAATTCGGGGTTATGTCTACATTGATGGAAACCACAACGGACAGCGCGGTGACCCGGTCGATGGTCACATATCAGGTGCGAATCTCTTCCTTAAAGAGGGAGCCTGCCCTGGAGCTACGACGTTCGCAACCAAATCATCAAGCTCCGCGGATGGCAGCTATAGTTTTAACAATGTCCCGGCTGGGAGGTATTGCCTGTGGCGTGATCTGTCCCAGCAAACGCTTGACCCGGATTTCCATGGCATAAACCTTGAACCAGGCGAAGATCTCACCGAGGTGAATTTCCGCTACTTGCCGTAGGGAACGCATGGGCGCCCTCGTTTGACTTAGCAAAGGATTTCTCCTCGATATAGAAACTGATCAACGGGAACTAAAAGCTGAGCCATCCTTCATCTCCGCTTTTAGAAGGGTATATTGGTCCCATATGTTCATCTCCCTTGCTTCGACGCTGTTAACGATGATCCCAGCAACATCTTAATATCGCCGCTTTCCAATCAGTGGTATTCTAGATAACCAAGGGGAAGACAAAAAAATGGATCTGAACGATATCTTCAACCGCCCACCCCGCGTCCTTGTTGCCGACGATGATTGGCTGAATCGGGACCTGTTAAAGGCTTACCTGACTTCGTCAGGGTGTGATGTGGTAACGGCGGTTGACGGAAAAGCTGCTCTGGCGCTGGCGTTAGATGAGCCCCCCGATCTGGCTCTGGTCGATGTGCAGATGCCGCACATGGATGGTTTAGCGCTCTGTCAGGCGCTAAAAGATACACCATCAACTCGATTTGTCCCCGTTGTCATCGTCACTGCGCTGGACAGTGAGGATGAGAAACTCAAGGCGCTCGAGGTCGGGGCTGATGATTTTGTGACCAAGCCCTACAGCTCGATCGTTCTGCTAACGCGTGTGCGCTCGCTGCTGCGAATGAAGAAGCTGCATGACGATATTGAAGCTCGAAATCGCCTCTTAAGACAGGTCCTGGACCGCTTCCTGGCGGAGGACGTCACCGACATCATCCTTACCGACCCCGAACGCTACTTGCGTTTGGGAGGGGATAGCTACGAAGTGACGGTTATCTTCGCGGATATTCGCGGCTTCACGCGCTTCACATCCGAACATACCGCCGAGCAAGTCATTGAAACGCTTAACCACATTTTCCAGGCGCTGAGCAAAGTGGTCTTCAAGCACCGCGGAACTTT
>Ga0315553_10001865_pt1 | contig 17248 bp, 12 predicted proteins | sample SalMarSW160140MG_FD_203099 | JGI IMG/M metagenome (GOLD analysis project Ga0315553, IMG submission 203099) | Salt marsh sediment microbial communities from the Plum Island Ecosystem LTER, Massachusetts, United States - Salt Marsh Sediment SW1601-40 ... | reverse complement strand
GAGGAGATCCGCGACATCGTCAGCGAGATCATCCAGATCAAGAACGTCGTGATGTCGATCGCGGAGCAGGAGGAGCTGCTCGAGGACATCTGCAATGACGTCTTGGGGTACGGGCCGTTGGAGCCGTTGCTGGCGCGCGACGAAATCGCCGACATCATGGTGAACGGAGCGGATACGACCTACATCGAGGTCGCAGGCAAGGTACAGAAAACCGGTGTGCGCTTTGCCGATAATCTGCAACTCATGAACATCTGCCAGCGCATCGTCAGCCAGGTGGGCCGGCGCGTCGACGAGTCGAGCCCGATCTGCGATGCGCGTTTGCCCGACGGCTCCCGCGTCAACGTGATCGCACCGCCGTTGGCCATCGATGGACCGGTGCTCACCATCCGGAAATTTAAGAGAGACCGTCTCAAGCTTGAGCAGTTGGTCCAACTGGACACGATCGCGCCCTACACCAGGTCGATCCTCGAGATCATCGGTCGCGTGCGCTGCAACGTGTTGATTTCCGGCGGCACGGGCTCGGGCAAGACGACGCTGCTCAACTGTCTGACCGGCTCCATCGACGATGACGAGCGCATCATCACCTGCGAGGATTCGGCCGAGCTGCAGCTGCAGCAGCCCCACGTGGTCCGTCTTGAGACGCGTCCTCCCAATCTGGAAGGCGAGGGCGAGGTCAAGATGCGTGACCTCGTGAGGAACTGCCTTCGTATGCGGCCCGAACGCATTATCGTGGGCGAGGTGCGCGGTCCGGAAGCCTTCGATCTCTTGCAAGCGATGAACACGGGCCACGACGGCTCCATGGGAACGCTTCACTCCAATAGTCCGCGCGAAGCCATAAGCCGTCTGGAATCGATGATCATGATGGGCGGCTATCAGCTCCCCGTGCGCACGATCCGCGAGATGATCATCGGTTCGATCGACATGATCGTGCAGGTTGCCCGCCTGCGGGACGGCTCGCGCAAGGTCACCCACATCACCGAGGTGCTTGGCATGGAGGGCGACGTCGTCACTCTGCAGAACCTCATTGTCTACGAGGTCCTGGGAGAGGACGCGAACGGCAAGATCTTGGGCCGCCAGCGCTCTACCGGCATTGCCCGTCCTCAGTTCTGGGATCGCGCGCTTTATTATGGCGAGGAGGGGCGGCTCGCGGAGGCGCTGGCGCAGGCCGAGGTGCTGGATGCCAACGGCAATCCGCTCGGAGACAGCAATGTTTGACGGAAATCTTCCGGCTCTGGCCGCGGCCACGTTGGCCGCATTTGCCGTCTCTACGCTCGTGTTTGTGGTGCTCTATCCGTACTTCTCGGCCGATCGGCAGAAAGAAGTACGCTACCGGCTCGTCGCCGAGAGCAGAGCAACCAGGGTCGCAACGCAGGTTGCAGGCGAGGCTGCAGCGCACCGCCGCAAGGCCGTGGCAGACACCCTGAAAGAGCTGGAGGACCGCCAGAAGGCTGCGGAGAAGGTGACGCTGCGCCTGCGGCTGCAACGGGCCGGCCTCAAGATGACACCGAAGGTCTTTTGGCTGGCGAGCGTGGTGTGCGGGCTGAGTCTGGCTTTCATCGTCGATGTGACGCTGCCGCCCACGGGATCACGGCAGTTCGTTGCGATTGCCGCCGGGCTCGTGGGCACGTTCGGCGTGCCGCGCTGGATTGTCTCCAAGTTCACCAAACGGCGCCAGAACAAGTTTCTTGCCGAGCTCGCCAACGCCATCGAGATCGTCGTGCGCGGCGTCAAGTCCGGCCTGCCGTTGAACGAATGTCTTTCGACTATCGCGAGCGAGAGCGCGCAGCCGTTGGCGGGCGAGTTCCGCGAAGTCGTCGAGCAGCAGCGGGTCGGCGTCTCCTTGAGCGAGGCGCTGGAGCGCCTGACGACGCGCATGCCGCTGGCCGAAGTCAAGTTTCTCACGATCGTCATCGCCATTCAGCAGCAGGCGGGCGGCAACCTCTCCGAGGCGCTCAGCAATCTCGCGGGCGTGCTGCGCGACCGCTTCAGGCTGAGGATGAAAGTGAAAGCGCTAAGCGCGGAAGCGAAGGCCTCCGCAGTCGTGCTCGCCTCGTTGCCCCCTGCGGTCATGTTCATGGTGTACGGCGCGGCGCCGGACTACATCATGCCGTTGTTCGCCACGCGCACCGGTAACCTGCTGTTGTTGTTCAGTGCGTGCTGGATGCTGATCGGCGTGCTCGTGATGCGCAAGATGATCAACTTCAAGTTCTGAAGGTTCGGACAAAACTCTTTGGTGGTGCTGCGGAAATGGACATACTGGAGACCTTTACCAATCCGACCTTCATCGTGACGCTGCTGACGGCCGTATGCGCCTTCGCCACCGTGCTGACGATCGCCATGCCGATCTTGGAGCGGGATCGCATGAGCCACCGCATGCGAGTCATGGCGATCGAGCGCGACAAGATGCGCGCCGAACGTCTCGCCGAAATGGCAAACAGGGACCGCCAGACGGCGAAGCTGCGGCAGAAGACGTCGAAAGGCTTCATGCAGCAGATCGTCGACCAGTTGAAGCTGCGGCAGATGTTCGACAACAATGAATTGCGCGACAAGCTGAAAAGAGCGGGCCTCAGAGGGCAGGCCCCGCTCGTCACCTACATGTTCTTCCGCGTGTCGATTCCCGTCATCGTCTTCGCGGTGGCGCTGTTCTATCTCTTCCTCTTGAACGCCTTGTCCTATCCGCCAATGATCAAGCTTTTGATTGCGCTCGGGGCGGCGTTCGTTGGCTCGTACCTGCCGAACCTGTTCATCGAGAACCTGGCGCAGAAGCGGCAGAGCTCTATCAGAGTTGTCTTCCCCGACGCACTCGACATGCTGCTCATTTGCGTGCAGTCGGGTATGTCGGTTGAGGCAGCATTCGGCCGCGTGTCCAAGGAGATGGCGAGCCAATCGATGGAGCTTGCCGAGGAGATGAGCCTCACGACCGCCGAGCTGTCCTATCTGCAGGACCGGCGTCAGGCGTTTGATAATCTCGGCAAGCGCACGGGCATTCCCGGCGTCAAGGCCGTGACGACGGCGCTGATCCAGGCGGAGCGCTACGGCACCCCGGTGGGTCAAGCCTTGCGGGTGATGGCCAAGGAGAACCGCGACATTCGCCAGTCGGAAGCCGAAAAGAAAGCGGCTGCTTTGCCGCCCAAGCTCACCGTTCCCATGATCCTGTTCTTTCTGCCGGTGCTCTTTGTCGTCATCCTGGGTCCGGCGGGCATCCGGTTCTGGGGATTCAGCTGAGGCTCAGAACGCGAGATTGCGGAACTGTTCGGCTGGCTGCGCGGCATACGGCGCGACACGCAGCTCGGGTAGGGTCCTGACCCACGTCTGCAAAGACAAAGCCGCCAGCTGGGACGCTCGGCTGCGCGCCATGCTCTTGAAGGGGCTTAGGGCCGGCGACAGCGGGTGGAGACGGACAACCGCCCCCTTCCGGCAACGTCGGTCTAACGGTCGCTCGACTTGTGCGGGTTCGAAAGGGCAATCTGCGGTGTCCAAGCCGGGTCCAGCGGTGTCCAAGCCGGCTCCCCGAGCGCTTTGTCGGCGGGAATGGACGCCTTGCGCTTGGGCGCATGGCCGCTGCGCTGCGCCAGCTTCGGCTCGGGCACGGCCTCGGGGTCGATTTGCGGCGCAGCCGTGTTCTCGCTGACCGCCAGCTCGGGCTTGCGCGCCGGCAAGTCGATCGGCGCAGCCGTGTTCTCGCTGACCGCCACCTCGGGCTTGCGCACCGGCAAATCAATGGGCTGCTGCATGGCCTTGGCGACCAGCGATTCACCGCTGTGCTGCGCCAGCTTCGGCTCGGCGGTCTTGGGCTTGTTCTCGCTGACCGCCACCTCGGGCTTGCGCACCGGCAAATCGATCGCCTGCTGCGTGGCCTTGGCGACCGGCATTTCGCCGTTGTGCTGGGCCAGCTTCGGTTCGGCGGCCTTATGCTTGTTCTCGCTGACCGCCACCTCGGGCTTGCGCACTGGCAAGTCGATCGCCTGCTGTGTGACCTTGGTGACCGGTGCGGCGCCTATCTGCGTATTTGCTGCAACCTTTGCGTTCTCGGCAGCGGGGGCTTTCGATTTGGGCGCCTCTTGGCCTGTATCGGCACTCGCAACCTCTGGTGCGGCCCTGGTCGTCGGCGATGCCTTTGGCTTCAGCTTGACGACCCGGCGGATATAGTTGGTGTTCTCTGCTGCGTTCTTGGCCGGCATATCGCGCGAGGCGATCACCTTGGCCTCATCGTACTTGCCCTGGAGACCAAGCACGAGGGCGAGGTTCTGGCGGATCTTCTGCGACGAGGGGTCGCTAGCGGCCGCCTTGCGCAGCATTGCCTCCGCCTTTGCAGGCTCTCCGTCCATCGCATGAGCAAGGGCGAGGTTGCTGAGAAGAGAAGGCTGATCATGGGCGAGCGTCAACGCGCGCTCATAATAGGGGATCGCCTCGCTGTACTTGCCTTGCTTGGCGAGAACGGTGCCGCGCGCGGAAATGATGCGCCAGTCCGGATTGCCAGGGTCATCGGCGGCGGCGAGGAGGCGGGCAGCGACGTTGACTTGATCCAGCTCGAGGGCAAGCCGGCCGTACTCGCTGGCGAGCGCACGGCTCTGCCCATGAAAGACCGAAGCCTGCTGAAGCACCGCTAAGGCCCGCCGATTCTCGCCCAGGGCCTTGAGATCCATGGCATAGTTCAGCGCCGTATTGAGGTCGCGGGGGTTCTGGGCGTACCGCTGGCCCCAATATTCGGTGGCCTTCTCCAGAGCGGCTTTGGATTGGCTGGGTTCATCGGATGTGGCAGGGGCATCATTGCCGGCGAGCAGTTCTGTCGCTTCAAGGTTGGGGCCCTGGGCACACGCACCAAGCACCAAGCAGGCCGCGAGAGCGGCGAGCCCGCGGCATTCCGCAAGCCTGCCAAACGCGGGATGCTGCTGTCCGACGAGCGCCATTCTTGTCTCCATGACCGGTCTTGGGACCCGAATCTTCCCTCTGACCGTCAGCTTGTGAGACACTCGTCAACAAACCATTAACCTGTTGGTACCCCTGAAAGGCCCGCAAACACTAGTCCGCGGCGACCATCTCGGCGCGGGCTCCGTCCGCCCAGGCCTCCATTTCGGGCATGGCGAAAATCGTCTCCACGTAGGCCTGCGCCGTGCCGTCGTCGCCGAAGGCGGCAAGGTCCGGCACGTAGGTGCGCAACCGCGAGGCGACGGGGCCATACATCGCATCGGCCGCCGAGAACGCGGAGAGCAGGAAGGGGCCCTCGCCGCCAAACTTCGTGCGGCAATCCTGCCAAAGCCCAACGACGCGCCGAATGTCAGCTACAACCTCGGGCGGGAAAGACGCCAGCGGCGAGCGCGCCAGCACATCCATGGGGCAGTGCTGGCGCAGGGCCGCGAATCCAGAATGCATCTCTGCCGAGATTGAGCGCGCCGTTGCCCGCGCCGCCGGCTCCCGCGGCCACAGTCGCGCTTCAGGGTGCTGCTCGGCCAAATATTCGAGGATGGCGAGGCTGTCCCAAATGGCGAGATCGCCGTCGAGCAGCGTTGGCACCAGCCCCGAAGGGCAGTGGCGCAAGATTTGCGCCTTCGAATCCGGGCGCCGCAGACGGATATTGATCTCCTCGAACGACAAGCCCGATCGCTTCATGGCGAGCCAGGGTCTCAAGCTCCAGCTCGACCAGTTCTTGTTGCCGATGACGAGACGGTAGCCTCTGGCGGTCATGCTCTTGCCTTGGCCTCGATGATCCTATTTCGTGCCCCGCGAATGGCTTTGGGAAGCCAGTGATGGCGCTTTTCTACCAGGGATCGGACCAACCTTCATGACCAACGCCCTACGTGCCGACGACGTGTTCGTGACCGATGACGCCGGCGGGCCGGGTGTCCCGATTTGGCTGGTGGAAAAAGGTGCCTCCCTTGCGGCGATCCCGCTCACCGACGCGCAGCGGGCCTGGCTTGCGGCGACCGGCTTCAAGGGGCTGGCCAAACAGCAATCGCTGGTGCCGGGCCCGGATGGCCGGATCGCTGCCGTCCTTTTTGGCGTGGGCGAAGGCCCGGCGGGAGAGCCGTGCGGTCCCTCCGAGCTGCTCATCGGGCAATTGGCACAATCGCTGCCGGCCGGAACGTATCGGCTGGAGAGGCCCACCAACCCGACGCTTGCAGCGGTGGCCTGGGGTCTCGGTGCCTATCGCTTTGCCCGCTACAAGAGCGCAGACGATGCTGACCCGCCGCGGCTGCGCATTCCCGATGGCGCCGACAATGACTCGGCCCGCACCACCATCGAGGCGGTGTGGCAGGGGCGCGACCTGATCAACACGCCCGCGTCCGACCTTGGCCCCGCAGAGCTCGAAGCGGCCGCCCGGGCCCTTGCCGAACGTCATGGCGCCGACATCACCGTCATCGAGGGCGACGAGCTGCAGGCGCAGAATTTTCCGCTGATCCATGCCGTCGGGCGCGCGAGCGCGCGCGCTCCGCGCCTCATCGACCTGAGCTGGGGGCGCGCCGACGCCCCCGCCACCACGCTCGTCGGCAAAGGCATCTGCTTTGACACCGGCGGTCTCGATATCAAGCCGGCAAGCGGCATGATCCTCATGAAGAAAGACATGGGGGGCGCGGCTGCGGCCTTGACGCTCGGTCACTTGATCATGGGCCACAAGCTCGACATTCGCCTGCGGATTCTGATTCCCGCGGCGGAGAACAGCATCTCGGGCAACGCATTCCGTCCGGGCGACGTGTTGAAGACCCGGACCGGCAGCACGGTTGAGGTCCGCAATACGGATGCCGAAGGACGGCTGGTCCTGGCCGATGCGATTGCTTTTGCCGATGAGCAGGCCCCGAATAACCTGTGCGTGTTTGCAACCCTTACGGGCGCGGCGCGGGTTGCGCTGGGGCCGGATGTGCCGGCATTCTTCACCGATGACGAGGCGTTTGCGGCCGAAATGATGGCCGCGTCGGCAAGCGTCGGAGATCCGGTGTGGCGCCTGCCGCTCTGGCCGGGCTACGACTCAAAGCTGGAAAGCCAGGTCGCCGACTTGAACAACATCTGGGAGGCACCCTTCGCTGGCGCTATCGTAGCAGCGCTGTTCTTGAAACGATTCGCCAAGCGGGCGCGCCGCTTCGCTCACTTCGATATATACGGGTGGCGGCCGTCGGCGACGGCGCTCGGGCCCAAGGGCGGCGAGCCGCAGGCGGCGCGGGGACTGTTCGCCGCTTTGAAGGAGGAGTGCGGCCCATGAACAAGGAAGCGGTGGGGGTCACGAGCACGGCGCCGCCAGCACGGTCGGCAGGACCGCTCGATGCGCGCCGGAACGTTTTCCGCCCCGATCTGGCGTCCAAGAGCCTCTATGGAAAAATCAGCGCACCACGCTACGTGCAAGGGTTTGCCGCACAGGTGGTGCGGGCAGCCGTTCCCTTGCGCAGCCGCCCGTCGACATCCCATAGCTTTGCGACGGAGGCCTTGTTCGGAGAGATGGTTACCGTCTACGAGGAGCGGGACGGCTGGGGGTGGGTGCAGCTCACGCGTGACCGCTACGTCGGCTACCTGCCCCTCGACACCCTTTCGCGCGACGTCTTTACTCCGACGCATCGGGTGCGCGCGCTGGGCACCTTCGTCTACCCCGTACCCGACATCAAGTCGCCGCCCACCATGCACCTGAGCTTGAATGCCGAGCTCAGCGTAGCGGGCGCCGACGAGCGGTTTTGTGCGCTGGAAAGCGGCGGGTTCGTCATAGCGCGCCACATCACCGAGCATGACCGTTATGCGAAAGACTTCGTGGAGATTGCCGAGCGGTTCATCGGCACGCCCTACCTGTGGGGCGGCCGCACGCGGCTGGGCCTCGATTGCTCGGGCCTCGTGCAGGTTGCGCTGGAGGCCACCGGCATCCCCTCGCCGCGCGATACCGACATGCAACAAGCGGAGCTTGGCGAGAGCGCTCCGGTCACCGATGTGCACGAGGGTTTGCAACGGGGCGACCTCGTCTTTTGGAAGGGTCACGTCGGCATCATGGCGGACGGCGTGACGCTCGTTCACGCCAACGCCCATCACATGGCGGTCATGGCGGAAACGCTTCCTGAGGCCGCCCAGCGGATCGCCAAGTCGGGGACCGAAATCCTCGCCGTCAAGCGCTTGCCGGGTCTGTGCGCCTGAGAAGCGCGGGCGACCACCGCTAGCGGCGGTAGGGCAGAAACCGGCGCTCGCGCAATTCGGTGCCGTCGTCCTCCAGCGACGGCATTCCCTGCGCGACGCCTCGCGCCTCCCGCCAGATGCCGCCGCTTGCGAGCGTGACGAGCGTCTCCACCGAGCGCTCCAGCCCCGTGAGCCGGCTGATCCAGTGGCGCTGCACCACGCTGCCCTCGGCGATCGCCTCGACAAAAGGCAGGAAGAGATCGAACGTCTCTATGGGAAGGCTCTCGTATGTCTCTTCGGCAATGGCAATGTCATAGCGCTGATCGAAGTGCAGGATGAGCTCGAATGGGCAAGCTTTGGAGAAATGCGGCACCACTGCGATCTTCCAAAAATTTCCCGATTCGGCCTCCTCGACGCGTGCCGCGTCGGCGATCGAAGGGGCCCAATAGCGCAGGACCGTAATCGTCGTCTGCAGTCGGGAGCGAAAGACGTCGTCGGGCAGCATGGCGGTGGGACGATGTGGTTGGGTCGCGGTCACGATGACGCAAAGGCGCCGACTTGCAAGCGGATTGTCAGATGATCAACCGGTAAGGCGCCCGCGGCCACTTTGCGGTTGCAACGCGAGGCGCACACAAACCGGCACCCGCCCATGTGCTCAACCGGCGACGGCATTTCTGTCGGTCACGGTGAGGTTTAAAGCAGCGGCGAGAAGGGCGCGCGTGTAGGCCTCTCTGGGATGCGAGAAAATCTCTTCGGACGGTCCTTCCTCGACCGTCTTGCCGTTCTTCATCACAATCACATGATTGCACAGGGCCCGGATCACTTTGAGATCGTGGCTGATGAACAGATAGGCGAGGCCGCGCTTCTTCTGCAGATCGCGCAAGAGATCGACGATCTGCGCCTGCACCGACATGTCAAGCGCGCTGGTCGGCTCGTCCAGCATGACGAACTTCGGCTCGAGCACCATGGCGCGGGCGATGGCGATGCGCTGGCGCTGTCCGCCGGAGAACTCGTGTGGGTAGCGGTCCTGCGCATCCGGGTCGAGCCCGACCTCCTCGAGCGCATTGGCGACACGCGCGCGCCGCTCGGCGACGGTGAGTTTCGGCGCCTGAATGAGCAGCCCTTCCTCGATGATCTGCCCGACCGAGAGCCGCGGCGACAGAGACCCATAGGGATCCTGAAAAACGATCTGCATGTCCTTGCGAAGGGGGCGCATCTGGCGGGTCGAAAGCCCGTCGATGCGCCGTCCGACGTAAGCGATCTGCCCTTGCGATGCGATGAGCCGCAGGATGGCGAGCCCTAACGTCGTCTTGCCGGAGCCCGATTCGCCGACGATGCCAAGCGTTTGGCCGGCGCGCAGCTTGAGCGAAAGGCCGTCGACCGCTTTGACGTAATCGACGGTGCGCCGCAGGGCGCCCTTCTTGATCGGGAACCAGACCTTGAGGTCGTCGGTCTCGATCACCACGGGTGCGCGATCGTTAGCGGCCGGCGCAGTGCCCTTGGGCTCAGCGGCCAGAAGGTGGCGCGTATAGGCGTGTCGGGGCGAGGTGAAAATCTGCTCGGTGCGGCCGTCTTCGACGATTTTGCCGCCTTGCATCATATAGACGCGCTCCGCCATTTTGCGCACGATGCCGAGGTCGTGGGTGATGAGTAGCATCGCCATTCCCATCTCACGCTGCAGATCCTTCAAGAGCTCCAGGATCTGCGCTTGAATGGTGACGTCGAGCGCCGTCGTCGGCTCGTCGGCGATCAGCAGATCGGGCTCGTTGGCGAGCGCCATTGCGATCATGACGCGCTGGCGCTGGCCGCCCGAGAGCTGGTGGGGGAAGGCGCCAAGCCGCTTCTCCGGCTCCTGGACGCCGACCTTGCGCAGCAGCTCCAAGACACGGGCGCGGGCGCGCTTGTCATCCATGTGGCGATGCAGCTTCAAGACCTCGCCCACCTGCTTCTCGATGGTGTGCAGCGGATTGAGCGACGTCATCGGCTCCTGGAATATCATGGAGATGCGATCGCCGCGGATCGCCTGCATGCGCGGTTCAGGAAGCTTGAGAAGGTCGCGGCCCTCAAACCAGACCTCACCTGAAGGGTGCGCGGCGGTGGGGTAAGGGAGAAGCCGCAGGATCGAGAGCGCCGACACGGTCTTGCCCGAGCCCGATTCGCCGACGAGCGCCACGGTTTCGCCCTTGCCGATGCGGAACGAGGCGCGGTCGACGGCCAACAACTTCGCCTGTCCGGCACCGAAGGTGACCGAGAGGTCTCTGATGTCGAGCAATGGGCGTCGGGGTGTCACGGTGGGGCCTCTAGCGGAATGTTTTTCGTGGGTCGAGCGCGTCGCGCACCGCCTCGCCGATGAAGACCAGCAACGATAGCGTGACGGCGACGGAGAAGAAGCTTGTGAGGCCGAGCCAGGGCGCCTCGAGATGCCGCTTTCCCTGCAACAGGAGCTCGCCCAGCGAGGGCGAGCCGGGCGGCAGGCCGAGCCCGAGGAAGTCGAGCATGGTGAGGGCTGCGATCGAGCCCGAGAGCAGGAAGGGCAGGAAGGTGAGGGTCGCCACCATGGCGTTCGGCAGCATGTGCTTCCACATGATCTTGACGTGGGAGAGACCGAGCGCGCGTGCGGCGTTGATGTATTCGAAATTGCGCGCCCGCAGGAACTCCGCGCGCACGACGCCGACCAGGTTCACCCAGTAGAAGAAGAGAAGCACCGCGAGCAGCGTCCAGAAGCCGGGTGCCAGCACGGAAGACACGATGATCAGCACGAACAATGACGGGATCGAGGACCATATCTCGAGAAAGCGCTGGAAGATGAGGTCCGTGCGTCCGCCGAAGTAGCCCTGCACGGCGCCGGATGTGACGCCGATGGCGGAGGAGATAGTGGTCAGCAGAAGCCCGAACAGCACCGAGATGCGAAACCCATAGATGACGCGCGCGACTACGTCGCGCCCCTGGTCGTCGAGTCCGAGCCAATTGCGGTTGCCGATCGCTTCATAGCGGGCGAGCTGGGCGGGCGGGGCATCGCATACGGGTGCGCTCGAGCTCCACGGCGGCGGCGCCGGGTAGCCGAGGCACAGCCCCTCCTGGCCCTTGCGGCCGGGATAGTCCTTGTTGATCGTGTCGTAGGAGTAGCCGATCGGCGGCCACAGCGCCCAGCCGTGCTCCTTGATCTCGTCGAGGATCACCGGGTCCTTGTAGTCGGTGACGGCCAGAAAGCCGCCGAACTTCGATTCGGGATAGTCGACGAGGACGGGAAACAGGATCTCGCCCTTGTAGCTCAGCACGATGGGCCGGTCGTTGGCGAGAAACTCGGCGTACAGCGAGAGCACGAACAGGCACAAAAAGACGATGAGGCTCCAGAAGCCGCGCTTGTTCGCCCTGAAGTTCTCCCAGCGGCGCTTGTTGAGCGGGCTCAGGTCGAAAAGGAGATGCAGGCCGGTTGCGCGCAGAAACCACGGCGGCGGCGTGTGTCCGTCTTCCTCCTCTGGAGGCGGCTGGGATTGCGGCAAGGGCGTTTCGAGCTCGCGCAGGTCCACTTTGTCAGACCTCTCGGCTCTCGAAGTCGATTCTGGGGTCGACGAGGGTGTAGACGAAATCGGAGATGAGGTTCACCACGAGACCTATGAGCGAGAAGATCCACAGTGTGGCGAACACGACCGGGTAGTCCCGCTTCTCGATCGACTCCAAAGACAGCAGTCCCAGCCCGTCGAGTGAGAAGATGGTCTCGATCAACAGCGAGCCGGCAAAAAACGCGCTGATGAAGGCACCGGGGAATCCGGCGATGATCAGCAGCATTGCGTTGCGAAACACGTGGCCATAGAGCACTCGCCGCTCGCTCAGACCCTTGGCGCGCGCCGTAATCACGTACTGCTTGCGGATCTCATCTAGGAAGCAGTTCTTGGTCAGAAACGCCATGGTTGTGAACGACGTGACCGCCATGGCGATGATCGGCAGCGTCAGATGCCAGAAATAATCGCCAACTTTGCCAAGAAGCGAAAGCTGGTCCCAGTTGTCGGAGGTGAGCCCGCGGGAAGGGAACCACTGGAAGAAGGATGAGCCGGCAAACAGGATCAACAGCAGCACCCCGAAGAGAAACCCGGGGATCGCGTAGCCTATTACGAGCACGCCGCTCGTCCAGGTATCGAACGGCTGGCCGTCGTGCACGGCCTTGCGGATGCCGAGCGGGACGGAGATCAGGTACGTGAGCAGCATCATCCAGATCCCCAGCGAGATGGAGACGGGCAGTTTCTCCTTGATGAGCTGCAACACGGAGACGTCGCGGAAATAGCTCTTGCCGAAATCGAAGGTGAGATAGTTCCTCATCATGATGACGAAGCGTTCGTACGCCGGCTTGTCGAAGCCGAACTGCTTTTCCAGGCTCTTGATGAACTCCGGATCGAGACCTTGTGCGCCGCGGTACTTGGACGTCACGGACTCGGCGCCCTGGCCCATCTGTGCTTGCGCGCCGCCCGACAACGCGTCGCCCCCGCCGCCGCCGATGCGGGTGACGATCGAGGATTCGTGGCCCGTCAGCTGCGCGATAATGCGCTCCACGGGCCCGCCCGGCGCAAACTGCACGACGATGAAGCCGATCAGCATGATGCCGAACAGCGTCGGGATGACCAGCAAGAGGCGCTTCAGGAGATAGGCGACCATTGGGGGGATCTCAGTTCTTGGTCAACTTGGCAGCTTTTTCAGGATCGTACCACCAGGTGGCAATCACGCCGCGGTCGTACTTCGATTTTGTTGTGGGCCAGGAGAACTTGTTCCAGAACGCCAAATGGTGCACGGCCTTGTACCAGTGTGGCACCCAATAATGGCCGGCGCGCAGCACCCGGTCGATGGCGCGCGTGGCCGTGACGAGCTGTTGGCGCGACGTTGCCGCGACGACCTTGTCGATAAGTGCATCGATCACCGGATCCTTGATGCCGGCGAGATTAAAGCTGCCGTCCAAGCCGGCGGCTTGCGAGCCCCAATAGCTCTTGAGCTCAATGCCAGGCGTCAAGCGCAGCGTATAGCGCTGCGTCGTCATGTCGAAGTCGAACGACTTCACGCGCCGTTCGTACTGAGCGGGATCGACGCGCCGGAGCGTTGCGTCGACGCCGATCTTCTTGAGGTTGTCGATATAGGGAATGATTATCCGCTCAAAACTCGGAGAGAAAATCAGGATCTCCATGTCGAGCACCTTGCCTCCGCTTTCGGCGCCGCCGTATCCGGCTGCCGTCAACAGCTCCTTGGCGTGGCGCAGATTGTTCCTGTTGCGTCCGGTTGCGTCGGTTGTGGGCGGTGAGTACGGCTCGCCGAACACCTCTGGGGCAAGGCGGTCGCGGAACGGCTCCAGGAGTTTCAATTCCTCCGGGCTCGGCAGCCCCGAGGCCTTCATGTCGGAGTTCTCAAAGAAGCTTGACGTGCGTTCATAGAGGCCGAAGAACAGGTTCTTGTTCGACCACTCGAAGTCGAAGGCGAAGTCGAGGGCCTCGCGCACACGCGGATCGGCGAACTTCGCGCGCCGCGTATTGATGAAAAATCCCTGCGCGCCAGACGGGCTATCGTCCGGCAATGTCTTGCGCAGGATGCGGCCTTCCTTGACCGCCGGCACGTTGTAGCGGGTCGCCCAGTCGAGGGAGGTGAACTCCTCGCGCAGGTCGAAGGTGCCGGATAAGAGGCCCTCAAGCTCGAGGTTGCGGTCGCGGAAATACTCGTAGCGCAGCTCGTCGAAATTGAAGCGGCCACGGTTGACGGGCAGATCCTTCGCCCAGTAGTCGGGGCGGCGCTTGTAGGTGACGTAGGTGCCGGGCTTGAAGGCGGCGATCTCGTAAGGCCCGGAGCCGAGCGGAGGATCGAGCGAGGTCTGCTCGAAGGGGTGCGCGGTGTAATAGGCCTTCGACAACACGGGCAGCGCTGCCACGAACAACGGAAGATCGCGCGTAAGCTCGCCTTTGAAAGCGTAGCGCACCGTGTGCGCATCGAGCGTCTCGGCCCTCGTCACGTCGCGCAGCGGCAAAGCGTAGCTGGGATGCCCCTTCTCTTTGATGGTGTTGAAGGAGAACACGACGTCGGCGGCGGTCAGCGGCGAGCCGTCGGCGAACTTGGCCTCCGGCCGCAAGTGAAACACGACGGACAGGCCGTCGGAGGCCACCTGGGCGCTCTCGGCGATGAGACCGTAGACGGCGTCGGGCTCGTCTTGTGCGCGCGTCATCAGCGTGTCGAACAGGTATTCAAGGCCCTGGGCCGCGTCGCCTTTGAGGATATAGTTGTTGAAACTGTCGAAGGTGATGAGCCCCGCGGTGCCGATCATCGACAGCCGACCGCCTTTCGGCGCGTCGGGGTTCACGTAGTCGAAGTGCTGAAAGTCGGCTGGGTATTTGAGGTCGCCAAAGGCCGAAAGGCCGTGGCGCGGCTCCGCGGCGGCGGGCATCGTCGCCAGTGCCAGGGCGGCAATTGCCAGCGCCAGCGCGCGGGCCGCATGGGTCACCGGTCGACGTCGTGGCGTGTTGCGCACCCTCATTTGCCGCGGGCGATCGCCAACGCCTTCTGCTTTTCGGGATCGATCCACCAGACCTGGGACAGGGCCGCCGTCTGCGAAGGCAGCGTTTTTGGTCTTCCGAAGATGTCCCAATACGCGAGCCGCTCGTAAGGGTAGTGCCAGTGCGGCACGACGTAGTAGTTCCACAAGAGCACGCGGTCGAGTGCATGTGTCGCCGCTATGAGCTCGGCGCGGTCTTTCGCAAACACGACCTCATCGATCAGCTTGTCGATCGCCGGGTTCTTGATGCCGGCGGTGTTGCGCGAGCCGTCTTTGTCCGCTGCGGCCGATCCCCAGAATTCGCGCTGCTCATTGCCGGGTGAGTTCGATTGGGCAAAGTTGTCGATGATGATGTCGTAATCGTGGGCGTCGGTTCGGCGCTTATATTGGGCGCTGTCGACCATGCGCACGCCGGCCTCGATGCCGAGCTTCTGCAGGTCCTGCACGTAGGGCAGAACGATCTTCTCGAAATCGGGCGAATCGAGAAGGAACTCGGCCGTCAGGACATTGCCGTCGGCATTGCGCAAGACGTTCTCCGTGGGCGCTGAGGAAAGTCCGACCGTGCGCAAAATCCCGCAGAAAAAGCCGCAGTTGTCGTTAGCGGCCGTTTGCTGCTGCAGTGTCCAGCCGGCCGCCGCCAGCAGCCTGGAGGCTTCGCGCATGTGATTGCGAAAGTCCTCGCGCGTGCGGTTGACCGGGTTCTTCCATTCGGTCGTGAAGACCTCGGGCGGAACCTCGTCGCGCACCTTCTCCAAGATCTCCAGCTCGCGGCCTTGCGGTAGGCCCTTCGCAGCAAGCTCGGAGTTGTCGAAGTAGCTGCCGACGCGCTCATAAAGATCGTAGAACAGCTGCTTGTTCGCTTCCTCGAAATTGAAGGCAAGGCTGAAGGCCTTTCGCACGCGCGGGTCCTTGAACTGTTTGCGTCGCTGGTTGAACACGAACGCCTGCATGGGGGGGACGCGCTCTATGGGGATCGCCTCCTTCTTGACCCAGCCTTTTTGCACCGCGGGGAACCCGAAGCCCGTCGCCCATTGGCTGGCAACGCTCTCCCTCCAGTAGTCGAGCTTGCCCGATTTGAACTCCTCGAAAGCCGGCGAGCGGTCGCGGAAATAGGAAAACTTAATCTCGTCGAAGTTCCATTGGCCCTTGGAGATGGGCAGGTCTTTTGCCCAGTAGTCCTTCACCCGTTCATAGGTGATGGAGCGACCCGCATCATACTCCTTGACGCGGTAGGGACCGGACCCGAGCGGAACCTCCATGGTGGTCTTGGTGACGTCCCGCTGCTGGCCGTCGGGACCGGTTCCCTCCCAAAAATGCTTTGGCAGCACCGTGAGCTGACCGACGATCTGGGGCAGTTCGCGGTTGCCCTTCACATCGAAGGTGAAGGTCACCTCGCGATCGCCGGTCTTTTCCGCCTTCACGACGTTCTTGTAGTAGAAGGCATACTGCGGGTGCGCCTTCTTGAGCGCCTCCAGGCTGAAGACGACGTCCTCTGGCGTGATCGGCTTGCCGTCATGCCAACGCGCCTCGGGCCGCAGGCCGAACGTCACCGATGAATAATCGTCGGGATGAGAGACCCACTCGGCAATCTGTCCGTACTCGGTCGACGGCTCGTCGGGGCTGGAGGCCAGGAGCGCATCGTAGGTGAGCCCGAGGCTCGCGGCCGGCACACCCTTGACGGTGAACGGATTGAGACTGTCGTAGGAGCCTTCAACGAAGCTGCGCAGCGTACCGCCCTTAGGCGCATCCGGGTTGACCCAGCCGAAGTGGTCATAGTCCGGTCCGTACTTGGGCTCGCCGACCAGTGAAAGCGCGTGGTGGCGCTTTGGGCCCACAGTTTGGGCCGGCGTCTCGGTCGCAGCCTGCGGGGCCTGCGTCTGCGCCAAGGCCGGCAGGCAAGGGAGGGCCAAGCACGCCAGAGTGGCGGCGAGGGGGGAGAAAACGACAAGACGCCAGGACACTGGGCTTTTTTCCTTCCTCTGCACGAACAGTTGTCGGCGGCCCGGCGGATGCCCTTGCCATGTCGCACGCACGAGCCATGCCACGCCCCGTAAAGTCGCAAAATCCGCGCCCGACCGCGAGTTACGATGCTGTCATGACGGGGCGCGGCACTACTTCAAGGTGTTGAGATAGGCCAATAGATCCGCCAAATCAGTAGGATCGGAGATCCCGGGGAAGAGCATCTTGGTGCCTGGCACGAACTCATTCGGCTTGTGAAAAAAGGCGGCCAGGTCTTCGAGCTTCCAGTCGCCGCCCTTGCTCTTCATGGCCTCCGAATAGTTAAAGCCCTCATGGCCGCCCTTTGGTCGGCCGACGACCCCCCACAGGTTGGGTCCGACCTTGTTGGGGCCGCCCTTCTCACCCGAATGACAAGCCAGGCATTTTTTGAAAATCGTGGCGCCGTTCTCCGCATTGGCATCGGCGGCGGCTTTTGCCACCTCGGCGGGATCGAAGGTCGCGGGCAGAGCCACGGGGGCCGGCACCGCTTGTCCGCCTTCGGCGGGCGCGCCGCCTTCCGCCGGCTCGGCGGGCATGGGAAGCGTATATCCGGTGACCTCCGGCTTGTGATCGATTTCGGCAATCTCAAGCGCCGTGCGGAAGCCGACGATGACGATCAGCGCGGACAGCACCGCGCCGGCGATC
>Ga0315553_10001862_pt1 | contig 17270 bp, 12 predicted proteins | sample SalMarSW160140MG_FD_203099 | JGI IMG/M metagenome (GOLD analysis project Ga0315553, IMG submission 203099) | Salt marsh sediment microbial communities from the Plum Island Ecosystem LTER, Massachusetts, United States - Salt Marsh Sediment SW1601-40 ... | reverse complement strand
ATCGCCGGGCTGATCGCCCGCCGGATCATCACCTTCGTACGAGAGGGGCAACGGGTCGAGGCGGGCAGCCGCATCGGGCTGATCCGGTTCGGCAGCCGTGTCGATATCTACATCCCCAGCGCCAAAGGCGTTCTCGTTGCCGAAGGCCAGCGCGTGATCGGCGGCGAGACGGTACTGGCGGATATGCGCTCGAATGAAAACGGGCGCGAAGTGCGATTGAATTGAGCCGGCGCCGCGCTGCGTCGGTCATCCGCGCCCTCCTGGGAATGACGTGGGTTTGGCAAGCACCGCGTCGGACAGAGAGACGACCAGGCCCCGCCTCGGACGGCCCGGGTAACGCAAAACGTCTCTTGCAGAATTTCCCATCGGAAAGATGATCAGCGCATTCTACGAAGTCGTTTCCGCTGGAACCGATCGCGCTAACGTCCGAACGGGTTAAAGGGCTCGCGTTTCGGCAGCTTGATGTCGGGGCGGCGGGGCGGTCTTGGAATTGAGACAGTCTGCGGCGTTTGCTGCGTATTTTCGACTGACTCGCTGAGAGTCGCTTGCCCGTTGCTGTAGGTATGGGCCGGCCGGACTCGCTCCTGGCCAAACCGGTGCAGCAGCGAGATCGTCGGCAAACCCGTGGGCTTCAATCCCACCGAAGCCTCGAAATCGACGATCGCACTTCGCGTCCCTCGACCGAGCACTCCATCGATCGCACCGGCATACAGGCCTCTTGCCTGCAATTCGGACTGCAATCGCACCATGTCTTCGCGATTGGTGATGAAAGCGTTATTTTCGAGTTCCGAGATGATGTATTTGAAGGCGTTCCCGTTGACGCCGGTATTTGCAATAATGTCGGGATCGAGCTTTTTCACGATCTCGCCCTGGCGCAACAAGATCCGTGTTCTTGTGTAAGTTCCGACATTGATCGCAATGGCTGAGGGCGGATTGGGCGGATCGTCTTGGAGAAGAATCGGCGAACCGGAAGACGCGCCGCCCGTATCACAGGTGTGAAGCAGAAGCTGGTCAGGATCGATGAAATGCTTTTTGATCAAGCGCCATTTGATCTGATCAAAGTCGAGCTGAATACGGCATGGTCTCGAATAAGCAAGCTGCCAATGTTTGTAGTCCCAATGGAAAGCGACCTGGAAGACCTTATTCTCTTTTGATTTCTGGATAAGCTCCGAAACCGGCCTTGCTTCAACCTTGAGCGATCCGAAGCGGCAGATCGGGTTCTCAAGCCTTACCAGAGCCCAGTCGCGCGGCGCGGAAAGAGGCGGCTCATTGTTGAAGGCCGTCGTGCCCACCGCGACGAAATGCTTGGTGAACGGCGTTCGGCGCGCATAGATGCCCGTGCTCTGATGGGTGGTCCCGTAATTCAGGCGAAAGGTCACATCGCTAAGATCAGGCAGCCTGCCATTCTTCGGCTGGAACAGGCAGTGCGCGGCCGTTGCGATGATGTCTTTGGCGACACAAAACGCCGTACACAGGGTCTGGGTCGACTGCTCGTAGAGCATGCCGATCTTGCCCTCGAGGCCGCTCAGCTCCTCCGGGAGATCCCGTCGATCATCGGTGCCAAAGACCGCAACCGGGGTGACGAAAGGGTTGGCGGGCGCTTTGAGATGCGCCACAGCGAGAACGCCCGCATTGGCACCGCCGGCCGGAAGCATCCAGACAGCGAGGTGGCAAACAACGAGCAGAGCGCGGTACCGCCGCATTACCAACATGCGCCCATTTGATAGAAGCCCCTCCGCCATGCGTCCAGTCTGGTTTTCTTGGTCAACAACCGACATTACCAAGTTTTAACGCGCTGGAAAGCTCGGTGTAACGTCCTAATGTTTATATTTTCCAACACCAATGGTCCAGATGCAACAATTGAAAGGTGACGGGATGTCGATCCCACAAAAGATTCAGCAGAACAAAGCTGGAACCCGGTTTTCGATGCGAGTGACCGGCAAGCGAACGCTGATCGCCCTTGGATGTGCGGGTGCGCTCGGTATTGCTGTGATCGGCTCGTCCGGCATCAGCTTACTTCAAAGTCAGCCTGCCTTCGCGCAGGACTTCAGTAGAACTCCGGCGACATTCGCCGACGTTGCCGAAAAGGTTCGTCCGGCCGTCGTCAGCATCTTTACGAAGGGAACCGCCATCGGCGAAGTGTCGGAACGCGATTTTTCGATACCTGACCTGCCGAAGGATCATCCGTTCCATGATTTCTTCGATCAGTTCCGCAAGAATTTCCCCAATGGCGGGCGTCCCCAGCAAAGACTTGAGCGGGCCCAGGGATCCGGTTTCCTGATCTCGCCCGACGGCTATGTCGTCACGAACCACCACGTCGTCGACAAAGCGGCCGAGATTTCCGTGACGTTCGAGAGCGAGGACAAATATTCGGCGACGGTGGTCGGGACCGATCAGCGGACCGACCTTGCATTGCTGAAAATCAAGGGTGACCACAAGTTCGACAACTATCTGGAATTCGCGAAAGTAAAACCGCGCGTCGGCGACTGGGTGCTTGCGGTCGGAAACCCGTTCGGCCTCGGCGGAACCGTGACAGCCGGCATCGTTTCGGCGGGCGGCCGCAGTATCGGCTCCGGTCCCTATGACTTCCTGCAGATCGACGCCGCCGTGAACCGCGGTAACTCCGGCGGCCCGGCGGTCAATCTGAACGGCGAGGTGGTTGGCGTTAACACCGCGATCTACAGCCCATCCGGCGGCAATGTCGGCATTGCATTCGCGATCCCGGCCAAGCTCGCGGACAAAGTCATCAACGAGCTGAAGTCGGCGGGCAAGGTGAGTCGCGGCTGGCTCGGCGTCACGATTCAGGACGTCAATGAGGACATCGCGGAAAGCCTTGGAATGAAAGACGCCAAGGGCGCCCTCATTACGCGGATCATGGAGGACGGTCCTTCGGCCAAATCGGACCTGAAGGTTCGAGACGTCGTGATCGAGGTGAACGGCGAGAACGTCGAAGGCTCACGCGATCTGGCGCGCAAGATTGCCGATCTGAGCCCGGATAGCGACGCTAAGCTCACCGTCATGCGCGACGGAGAGCAGCAGTCCCTGACCGTCAAGCTGGGCGCCTTCCCGAGCTCCGACAAGCTCGCAGCCTTGACCGAAGACCGCGGAGAGAAGTCGGACCGCGAGCAAATGAAGGATCTCGGCCTGACGCTCGCTCCTGCCTCTGAAGTGGAGGGTGCCGGTGAGGAAGGTGTTGCCGTGACCGATGTCGATCCGACCTCGGAGGCGTCCGAAAAGGGTCTCAAAGCCGGCGATGTGATCCTCGAAGTCGGCGGCAAGGCGGTTTCCGGACCGAATGATGTTGCCGATGGCGTGCGCGAAGCCACGCGGAAGGGCCGCAAGGCGGTTCTGCTGCAGGTCCAGTCCAATCGCCAGACTCGCTTCGTTGCGCTGTCCCTGGTGAAGAACGACAACTAACCTTATATATAGCCATATATAAAGGTGAGAACTTTGCAGCGTGGCTCGACGAGGGCCACGCTCCATTTTATAAGCCACAATCGAGGAGACATGGTTTTTCGAACGGAGACGCGCCATGCGCGTTCTTGTGGTTGAGGACGACGCCAAGGCGGCGTCCTATCTTGCCAACGCCTTGCGCGAAAGCGGCCATAGCTGCGAGCTGGCGACGGACGGCGATAGGGGGCTGGAAATGGCCCAGTCCGATCAGTTCGACGTTCTTATTCTCGATCGCATGTTGCCGCATCGCGACGGGCTGGCGATCGTCGAGGAACTGCGTGGCGGCGGCGACAACACGCCGGTTCTGATCCTTAGCGCGCTCGGCAGCGTTGACGACCGAGTGACCGGCCTCCGCGCCGGCGGCGACGACTATCTGACCAAGCCTTACGCCTTCTCCGAGCTGCTCGCCCGCGTCGAGGCGCTCGCCCGGCGCTCCTCCCCCGAGGAAGCCAGCACCAAATATGTGGTCGGCGAGCTGGTCCTCGATCGACTGGCTCACAAGGTGACGCGCAACGGCGAGCCGATCGTGCTTCAGCCGCGCGAATACCGGCTTCTGGAATATCTGATGAAAAATGCGGGACAGGTGGTGACCCGGACGATGCTGCTCGAACATGTCTGGGACTATCATTTCGATCCTCAGACGAACGTGATCGACGTCCATATTTCCCGCCTGCGCGCGAAGATCGACAAGAATTATGACAAGCCGCTCCTTCATACGGTGCGGGGAGCCGGATATATGATCGGTGACGGGGCTAACTAGATTATTGCGGACGACGGCGTTCCGCCTGTCATTGATCTATCTCGGTCTTTTCGCGACCGCGGCGGCTGCGGCCGTCGGCTATATCTATTACAAGACCAATACCCTTCTCACCGAGCAGCTCCAGGACGCCCTCCAGGCCGAGTTTGACAGCCTGAACGATCGCTATCGTCAGTCCGGGCTCGACGGTCTCCGGCAGGCCATTGCCAACCGAAGCGAGACGCCGGGCAACAGCCTCTACCTTATCGCAAACGCCGAAGGCCGCCATTTGGCGGGCAATCTCAAAGCCGTCAGCGAGGAGCTCTGGAATTCGACCGGCAATGTGGCGTTTTTCTATAGACGCGCCTATGACGACAAGGTGGAGCGGCGCTTCGCCTTCGCGGTCGTCCTGCGCCTTGCGAACGGCTACAGGCTCGTGGTCGGCCGCGATATCGAGGATCAGAGGCAATTCGGCCAGGTCGTCCGCCGCGCATTTCTCTGGACGCTCGCGGGAATGATCCTTGTCGGACTGGGCGGTGGCGTGTTCATCGGCCGCAGTCTGCTGAACCGGATCGAGACCATGACCGATGCGACCCGCAAGATCATGGCCGGTGACCTTTCAGGACGGATTCCGCTTTCCGGAACCGATGACGAGTTCGACCGTCTCGCCACCAGCCTCAACGCGATGCTGAGACGCATCGAGGAGCTGATCGCCGGGTTCAAAGAGGTGTCGGACAATATCGCGCACGATCTGAGGACGCCTTTGAACCGGCTGCGAAACCGTGTTGACGCGGCGCTCCTGGAGCGCAACGATCCGCAGAGCTATCGCGAGGTGCTGCAGGCGACCATCGAAGACGCCGATGAACTCATCAAGACCTTCGATGCCCTTCTCAGCATTGCGCGGCTCGAGGCCGGCGCAGCCCAGACCACCAATGAGCGCTTCAATCTTTCGGCGGTCGTGACCGATGTTGCCGAGCTCTATGAACCGGTTGCGGACGAGCGCGGCCTCGCCCTCAAGATCGAGGCCGACGGGCAGACCATGATGGACGGCAAGCGCGAGCTGGTTGCCCAAGCCGTCGCCAATATTCTCGACAATGCGATCAAATATGGCGTCCCCGCCGACGCCACGACCCGCAAGGGCGTCGACAACAGCATCCTTGTCAGGCTCGTGCCACGGGACAATGTCGCCGAAATCCTCGTGGCCGATCACGGTCCGGGCATTCCGCCCGACGACCGCGACCGCGTGTTCAAGCGTTTCGTCCGGCTGGAGGCGAGCCGGTCATTGCCCGGCAGCGGGCTCGGCCTGAGCCTGGCGGCGGCGGTCGCCCGCCTGCATGGCGGCAAGCTCGTTCTGGCGGATAACGGGCCCGGTCTGGCGGCCACCCTTTCCCTGCGCCGGTGGGCGGGCGAGCCGGAAGCCGCGGCCTGATCCGCAATGATCCCTCTCTATATCCATCGGGAGTCGCTAATCCATCGCCTGTCCGCGGGCGCAAAGCTTCTGATTTCGCTCGCCGCGAGCACCGTGATTTTCTTCATCGAGCCCCTGTGGCTTCTGGCGGCGGCGGCATGCGGCATTGCGGGGCTCTATCGGGCCGCCTGCTTGCCGCTTGAAACCCTGGTACTCGCGCTCCGCCCGGTTCTCATGGTTGGCGCCCTGATTTTCGTGCTGCAGCTTGTCCTGGCAGGGCTGGCGGAAGCGGCAGGAACCCTGCTCCGCATTTATTCCGCGATCCTTCTCGTCTCGCTGGTCACGCTGACCACGCGTTTTTCGGACATGCTGAATGTGCTGACGCGCCTTGCCCGCCCCCGCTCGGCTCTGTCGGCCTCGACCCTCCGCGGCTTGCCCTGGCGGTTGGCCTCACCATCCGGTTCATTCCCGCACTCCTTCACGATCTGCAGGAAATCCGCCAAGCGAAGCTTGCGAGGCGCGCCAGCGGCCTCCGCGCTTTCGGAGCCGGCCCGCTCATCATCAAAATTCTGCGCATGACAGAGGCGCTCGGAAACGCTATCGCTGCCCACGGGTTCGAAAACCGCAAATAGCGGCGAAGCGATGGGGGCGAAGATGAAAATTCAGGACATCGTCTATGTCGCTCTCTTCGCCGCGCTGACTGCCGCGCTTGGCGTCATACCGCGTATTGACCTCGGCGTCGTGCCGGTGCCGATCACGGCGCAGACGCTTGGCCCGATGCTTGCCGGTTCCATTCTCGGAGCGAGACGGGGCGCGACCTCGCAAATTCTGTTCCTGTTGCTGCTGGCGGCGGGGCTTCCGCTGCTCGCCGGCGGCCGTGGCGGCAGGTGGCGTCGGCACCGCCGCGATTTTCGAAACGAAACGAAGCTAAAGGCTTTCCTCATCTCAAATTTGTCATTTGTCGCCCCTATTCTATGCGTCCGGCTGAATGAGTCCGTGTTACGAGGGTGTTGTGGTTCTGACGCTACCGGCTTCGCGCGTGAAGGACGATGGCGAAACGCGGTGGACAGTGTTAATTACCGCAATTGTGAATTGGGGGCGTTGAACTTAACCTCCGACCGGATGTTTGAGTCGTGCGAACGGCATCGCCGGGCCGGGATTTCCTGGCATCGCATTGTCACTCGGGGCGCTTTGGGCTTGGATGTTAGCGAATGGATCATCCAACGAATAATTTCGTATTAGGGTGGCGAGAGTGGGTCTCCATGCCCCAGCTCGGCCTGCCGGCAATCAAGGCAAAGATCGACACCGGCGCGCGCACCTCGGCGCTTCACGCCTTTTCGATCGAAACCTTCGGTCCGGAGCATCAGCCAAAGGTGCGCTTCGGTGTGCATCCCGTGGAAGGGCGGGACGACATCGAGGTCTACTGCACCGCGAAAGTCCTGGACCGGCGGCAGGTGATCAGCTCGAACGGCCAGTCCGAGATGCGTTATATCATCGAGGCGACGATCGGGATTGGCGATCGCGAATGGCCGATCGAAATCTCGCTTTCCAATCGCGAGACCATGGCGCACCGCATGCTTCTGGGCCGCACGGCTCTGGAGCCGCAGGAGGCGGTGGTCGAGCCATGGGCCGAATTCAGGCAGCGCCATCTCAGCTATGACATCTATAAGGTCAAGGCCGGCCAGCCTCCGGTTCGCCGCCCGCTGCGTATTGCGCTGCTCACCATGGAGCCCGACAATTATTCCAACCGCCGGATCGTCGAGGCGGCGGAGGCGCGCGACCATGTGATCGAGCCGATCAGCACGGCGCGCTGCTATATGAATATCAACACGCTGGCCAGCACCGTCCATTGCGACGGCGCAGCATTGCCCTATTTCGACGCCGTCATTCCGCGTGTCGGCTCGTCCATCACGGCCTATGGCACGGCGGTGGTCCGGCAGTTCGAAGCGACGGGCGCCTTCTGTCTGAATTCGGCGACGGCGATCGGCAATTCCCGCGACAAACTCCTGGCGCATCAGCTCATGGCCATGAGCCGCCTGCCGATGCCGGTCACAGCTTTTGCCAACTCTCCGCATGATACGGACGATCTGATCGAAATGGTGGGCGGCCCGCCGCTGATCGTGAAGCTGCTTTGCAGCTCGCAAGGCAAGGGCGTCGTCCTGGCGGAGAACAAGAAATCGGCCCAATCGGTCATCGATGCGTTCCGCAATGCCGAAGCGAACTTTCTGGTTCAGCAATTCGTCGCCGACGCAGCCGGGCAGGATATTCGCTGCATCGTGCTTGACAGCAAGGTCATCGGCTCGATGTGCCGGCAAGCCCCGTCGGACGATTTCCGCGCCAACCTCCACAAGGGCGGTTCGGCGCACGCGGTGAAGATCACCTCCGAGGAGCGTAAGATCGCGGTGAAGGCCGCGCGGATCATGGGGCTCAAATTCGCCGGCGTCGATATTCTGAGGTCGGAGAAAGGCCCGTTGCTGCTGGAAGTGAACTCCTCGCCCGGTCTCGAGGGGATCGGGAAGACGACCGGCGTCGATATCGCCAGCCATATGATGGACTATATCGAGTCGCGCACCTTCCAGCCGCGCACTCACATTCGCCGCTCCGCCGCTGTTGCTGCCGCGTAAGTTCGGCAGGACTTGTTTTGTTATCGCGAGGACTGCGAAGCGCTGCGTAACAGGACGAAGCAATCCTGGATGATTCCGGTCCTGGTTCTTGGCTGGATTGCCGCGCGCCTTTGCGGGCGCTCGCAATGACGAGCCCCGGATCGATGCGAAGCCGTTGTGCCTATAGCGCGATCGGTTTCATCGGAGACAACAGCTCCGAAATGCCCGCGAAGCTTGTCCCCGCGGAGGCGGGGAGCGGGCATCCAGTATAGAGCTGTCTCTGCAGAGTCCTGGATCCCCGTTTTCGCGGGGATTTCGGCTGAATTTGGGGGAACCGCTTCCGTTCAAATTGATCCAGCGCTAAGACAGCGCGCGGACGCGGAAGGGGAGCTGGCCCTTCTCTGGTGTCAGCGTCACCGTCGCGCTGATGCCCGCCGGCGCCTCGCCCGCATATTCGGGACGGAAACGGCGCAGGAGCTGCGTCAGCGCCAGCGTGTTCTCCACCAGCGACAAGGCCCCGCCGATGCAGGAGCGCCGGCCGGCGCCGAACGGCAGATAGCTGTATTTCGCGCGCTTCGTCGCATTCTCCGGGGAGAAGCGGTCCGGATCGAAATTTTCCGGGTCCTGCCAATATTTCGGATGGTGATGGACGATATAGGCGCACATCACCATCTTGTCGCCCGGCTTCACCCTATGCCCGCCGATCTCGTCTTCGGCGACCGCCTGCCGGATGAAGCTCCAGATCGGCGGATAAAGGCGCATGGTTTCCTGAATCACCGAGCGCGTATAGGTGAGGCCGTGAATGTCCTCCCAGGTGGGCATGCGGTCGCCATAGGTTTCCTCGCCCTCGCGGCGAATGCGTTCGGCGACGTCCGGGTGGAGATGCAGGAGATAGAAGCACCAGGCGAGCGTCAGCGCCGTCGTTTCCGTGCCGGCCCACAAATATTGCTTCATCTCGTCGATGATCTGCGCTTCGGTGAATTCCGGCCGTTCCGGATCGTCGGCGGCCGCGCGCATCATGGAGAGCAGTGTCGCCCCGCGCCCTTTCTGATGCGCGGGGGCACCCAAGACGGAACTCGGCACCGACAGCCATTTCAGGATCGCATCGGCCGCCGCTTCCTCCTGCGACACCTCCGCCGCGCCGTTGCGCTTCTTCAGGCGGATCGAGCTATGCTGCCCGACATCGGTGTAGGTCTTCACCGCGCGGAAAATCACCTGTGGGTTGAACGGCACCTCACGATTGAACAGCGCCTTGCAGATCATGCTGGCCGCCAGACCCCAGGTCTCCTCCAGCATGTTGATGGTCTCGCCGCTTTCGGCGAATTTCCCCCATTCTCGCGTCTTGTCCTGCACGGAGGAGAGGAGGAAGGGGAGATATTCGGTGAACATTTTCGGCGTGAAGGCCGGCTGCTGCGGCATACGGATCTTCTGCCAGAGCGCGCCGTCGATCGTGATCATCGAATTGCCGAAGATCGGGCGCAGGCCGTCGAAATATTTGCCGTATTTGTCGGCGCCCTTGACCATCACCTGCTCGAAATATTCGACGTCGCTCAGGAAAAAGATGCGTTCGTCCTTGAGGTTGATGGGGACGCAGCCGCCATAGCGGTCGTTCATCCGCATCAGCACCTGCATCGGGTGGGTTTCTTTGGTCAGAAGCCCAAGCTTGAACCAGACGCTCTCAGCCTCGCCGAGCGATTGCACATGGCTGTGCGCAACGTCCATGAAATCCCCCTTCGCCGGGCAGCGGCGGCTCGAATGCGGCCGGATCGCGTGATCGCCGGGAATTAGTTAAGCGGCAAAAGAGCCGCCACTTTTCTAGCGCTAGATACAATGGTGCGTTGGCTAATGTCCAGGCATCAACCGTTCATGTCACCGACTGCATGTGTCAATAAAGCATCAACCTGTTGATGAAAAGGGAGCTGGACAGCGCCGCATTGGAACATTCTTTACCCTCCGCGGCTAGTTAGGCTATTGCCTTAAGGCATCGTCGGCGAACTCGGGGGAGATATGCGCCTTCTATCGACATCGCTTCTCGCGCTTGCGGTTTCCGCGCCGCTTATCGCCGCGCCGACGGCCGCAATCTCCGCCGATCTCGGCGAGGGCGGCTATAAGGATGCCGGCGCGCCGGCGCAGGACTGGGCGCTTGAGAGCGTCAAGTTCGGCGGGATCGTGGTCATACAGCCGACCTATGAAGGCTCGGACGAATATGAGGTCTTAGGTTTCCCCTATCTTCTTCCGGTGTTCGCGGGCGGGCCGGGCTTCTTCAGCCGGATCGACGCGCGCGCGCTCGATGATGTGCGCTTCGAGCTCGTCCAGTATGACGGCTTCATCGCTGGTCCGCTGGCCGGCTACAAATTCGGCCGCGAGGAGGATGACGGGGATCTGCTGGTCGGTCTCGGCGACATCGACGATTCCTTCGTTGCCGGCGGATTTGTCGGCTACCGCTGGAACGCGGTGCAGTTCGACGTCTCCTATCACCATTATTTCGGCGATGTGGACGGCTATCAGATCCGCTTCGGCGCGGAGGTCGAGCGGCCCGTCAATGAGCGCGTGACGCTGACCGGCCGGATCGGGGCCACCTATGCGGACGAGAATTATACCCAGGGCTATTTCGGCATCACGCCGGGGCAGGCCGCGTCCTCTTTTGCGGCTGGCGTCGATCTCCCGGTATTCGACGCCGATGCCGGCTTCAAAGACGTGCATGCGCAGGTCGGCATCAAGACGGACCTCGACGAGCGCTGGTCGGCCCGGGCGAGCCTGCTTTACAGCCATTTGCTGGGCGATGCGGGCGACAGCCCGGTCGTCGAAAATGAGGACCAGTTTACCGGACTCTTCGGTCTCTCCTACCGCTTCGGCGTCGGCTACTAGCCGGGCGCTCAGCTTACTGCTACCGCTGAAGATATCTTGGACAGTGACGTCGCCTTGGCCCAAGGGTGAGCGCTTGTCGCGATGTCTTGCTGATCGCGACTAGACAAGCGTCGCTCACCGTAAAGGTTCGCGAGCCGGGGCCTACTCGCTCGCTTCTCCGTCCGGCCCGGTGCTTGCCGAACTGCGAGTGGCTCCCGGATAGCCCTTCGGGCTTCCGGGACGACGAAGACGCCCGGGAAGGGCAAGCCTCAACGATTGAAAAACGCCTCGAACGCCGCCTTCGCCTCGGGCGAGCGCAAGCGCTCCTGAAAATATTCTATTTCCACCTCCATGCGCTCCTTGATCTGCGCCTTGTTGCGCAACAGCCTTTTCGTGATGCGCATCGCCTCGGACGGGCGTTTGCAGCATTCCTGCGCCATGAAGCGGGCACGCGTCTCTACTTCCCAGTTGGGAAGACATTCGGTCGCAATACCGAGCGCAACGGCATCTTTGCCGCTCAATGGCTGCCCCAGCGCCAGCATCATAAAGGCGCGATTATAGCCGATCTGCGCAGGCAGCAGCAGGGAAGATGCCGCCTCGGGTGTCAAGCCGAGCTGCGTAAACGGCAAAGTGAGCTGGGCGCTGCTCGCGATCACGACAATGTCGCAGTGCAGCAGCATCGTCATGCCGATGCCGACACCATTCCCCGCCACGGCCGCGATCAGCGGTAATTCCATCGTCGCGAGCATATTGAGGAAACTGTTGACGTGCAGCGCGTCATCCGACAGGGCTTCGCTCCCCATAGCGGCGAAGTCGGCAAGGTCGTTGCCTGCGGTAAACATGTCGCCTTCGGCGCTGATCATGACCGCGCGGACGCTTTCTTCCTTTTCCGCCGTTTCCATTGCCTCGGCCATCGCGGCATACATTGCCTTTGTCAGGGCATTTTTCTTCTCCGGGCGGTTCATCCGGATCTCCAGAACCGGCCCCTCTTGTCTCACAAGAATGTGCCTATTCATGCATCGTCCTCCTCCTAAACCTGATTTCCCTCGACAGTCCGCCAGGTTCGGTTGCGCCCCGCGCAGATTGATCCCATTCGCCTTCAGATAAGAAGCACTATACATACGGCATGATAAAGTCGCTGCGTCTTGAGATGCGCCGGCTGCACTTGGCCGATGGGCGGATGCCGTCGGAGAACCGAAAGCAACGCTGAGCGGAACATGACAGAGCACCAATGGAATTTCTGGGTCGATCGCGGCGGGACTTTTACCGACGTGATCGGACGCGCGCCGGACGGAGCGTTGCGTACGGCGAAGGTTCTCTCCGAGGCCACCCCGGCCTATAGCGACGCCGCCGTGCATGGCATTCGGCAGATGCTCGGCCTTGCCCCCGGCGAGCCGATCGCCGCCGGTCGGATCGGCGAAGTCCGCATGGGGACGACGGTTGCGACCAATGCGCTGCTCGAGCGCAAGGGCGAGCGCACCGCGCTGATCACGACGAAGGGCTTTCGCGACGCGTTGCGGATCGGCTACCAGGCGCGGCCGGACATTTTCGCCAAGAAGATCGTGAAGCCCGAGCAGCTTTACAGCCGCGTCGTCGAGCTCGACGAGCGCATCCTTGCGGACGGCACCGTCGAACGCGCGCTCGACCCGCAGGAAGCGCAGGCGGCACTGGCGGCGATCCAATCCGAGGGCTTCGAGGCCGTTGCCATCGTTCTGATGCATGCCTATCGCTATTCGTGGCACGAAGCCGCCGTCGCGGAGATCGCGCGGGCCATGGCGTTCCCGCAAGTCTCCGTCAGCCATGAGATCAGTCCGCTGATCCGATTTGTCGGGCGCGGCGATACGACCGTTGTCGATGCTTATCTGTCCCCGATCCTCGGCCGCTATATTTCGAAGGTCGAGACAGAGCTGGAGGTCGAGCGCACCGGCGCACGGGTCAAGTTCATGATGTCGTCCGGCGGGCTGACGGCGGCGAAGCTGTTTCAGGGCAAGGACGCCATCCTGTCCGGCCCGGCTGGCGGCGTGGTCGCCATGGCGAGGACGGGCGCATCGGCAGGCTTCGAAAAGGTGATCGGCTTCGATATGGGCGGAACCTCCACGGACGTTACCCATTTCGACGGCGCATTCGAGCGGACGCACGAATCCGAAGTCGCCGGCGTGCGTCTGCAGTCGCCCATGATGCTGATCCATACGGTGGCGGCAGGCGGCGGCTCGATCCTGCATTTCGACGGCGCGCGCTTCCGTGTCGGACCGGATTCGGCCGGCGCCAATCCGGGACCGGCCTGCTATCGCCAGGGCGGCCCGCTCGCCGTCACGGACGCCAATCTGATGGTGGGCAAGCTCCTGCCCGACTATTTTCCGGCGATCTTCGGGCCGGAGCAGGACCAGCCCCTCGACATCGACATTGTGCGGGAGAAATTCGCGCGTGTCGCCGGGGAGATCGGCGATGGCCGGACACCCGAGGACGTCGCCGACGGTTTTCTGAAGATTGCCGTTGCGAATATGGCCGAGGCGATCAAGAAGATCTCCGTCCAGCGGGGCTACGACGTCACGAAATATGTGCTGAACGCATTCGGCGGCGCCAGCGGGCAGCATGCCTGCCTCGTCGCCGATGCGCTGTCGATGAAAAAGGTGCTCATCCATCCGCTCTCCGGCCTGCTGTCCGCTTACGGAATGGGGCTGGCCGAAACGCGCGCTGTTCGGCAGAAGGCGCTCGAAGCCGCGCTCGACGATGCTTGCCTCGGGAGGATCGCGGGGCTTGCGTCGGAGATCGGCGCGGAAGCACTGGCGGAGATCCGCAGCCAGCAGACCGCCGAAGCTGCCCTCACCACCTATGTCGCGGCCCACATCCGCTATGCCGGCACGGATACGACATTGGAGGTTCCGGCCTTCAGCGCCTCGCCGGACGTGAAGATACCGGACGCAGCGCAGCATATGAGCGTCACCGGGATGCAGTCCGCCTTCGAGGAGGCCCATCGCGCGCGCTTCGGCTTCATCGACCGCACAAAGGATCTGATCGTCGAGGCGGTCTCGGTCGAAGTGGTCGGCGGCGGCGCGAATTTCGAGGAGGAGACGCTCCCGGCGACCGTTGAGCCGCTGCCCGCGCCGCGGGAAGCGACCCGCTTTTTCTCGAATGACGGCTGGCGTGAAGCCGGCGTCTTCACGCGGGACCAGCTCGAGCCGGGGCATCGGGTCGAAGGCCCGGCGCTCATCGTCGAGGATCACCAGACCGTCGTCATCGAGGAGGGCTGGCGCGCGGAGCTGACACCGCTCAATCACCTGTTGCTCGAGCGGGTCGTGCCCTTGCCGCAGAAACATGCGGTCGGCACCGAGGCCGACCCGGTGATGCTGGAGATCTTCAACAATCTCTTCATGTCGATCGCCGAGCAGATGGGCGTGACGCTCCAGAACACCGCCTATTCGGTCAATATCAAGGAACGGCTCGATTTCTCCTGCGCGGTGTTCGACAGGGAGGGCGCTCTGGTCGCCAACGCGCCGCATATGCCGGTGCATCTCGGCTCGATGGACCGGTCCGTCGAAAGTATCATCCGCAATAACCCGGTGATCCATCCGGGCGACGTCTTCGCCATCAACGCGCCCTATAATGGCGGCACGCATCTGCCCGACATTACGGTGTGTACTCCGGTCTTCGACAAGGCCGGGCAGGCGCTTCTCTTCTGGGTCGCCTCGCGCGGCCATCACGCCGATGTCGGCGGCATCGCGCCGGGCTCCATGTCGCCGCTCGCCCGGACCATCGAGGAGGAAGGTGTCTATATCGACAATTTCAAGCTGGTCGATCGGGGCGCGTTCCGTGAGACCGAGCTGATCACACTGCTGACCGGCGCGAAATACCCGGTGCGCAATGTCGTGCAGAACGTCAACGATCTGAAGGCGCAGGTCGCGGCCAATGAGAAAGGCGTCGCGGAGTTGCGCCGGATGGTCACCCAGTTCGGGCTGGATGTCGTCGAGGCCTATATGGGCCACGTGCAGGACAATGCGGCCGAGAGCGTCCGGCGGGTGCTGGACAGGCTGCCCGACGAGGCCGCGTTTGCTTACGAAATGGACCAGGGCTGCGTGATCAATGTGCGCATAGCCATCGACAAGCACAAGCGCGAGGCGGTGGTCGATTTCACCGGCACCTCGCCGCAGCGGGACGATAATTTCAACGCGCCGGAGCCGGTCGCACGGGCTGCCGTCCTCTATGTCTTCCGCGTCATGGTCGAGGACCGCATCCCGATGAATGCCGGCTGTCTGCGCCCGATCCGGATCATCATCCCCGACGGGTCCATGCTGTCGCCGAAATGGCCGGCGGCTGTCGTTGCCGGCAATGTCGAGACCTCGCAGGCGATCACCAATTGCCTGTTCGGCGCGCTCGGTGCGCTTTCCGCTGCGCAGGGCACGATGAACAATGTCAATTTCGGCAATGACCGCTATCAATATTATGAGACGATCTGTTCCGGCTCGCCCGCAGGCGAGGGATTTGACGGGGCCGACGCCGTTCACACTCATATGACCAACTCACGCCTCACCGACCCCGAAATTCTGGAGTGGCGTTTCCCGGTCGTCCTTGAGGACTTCCATATTCGTGAGGGTTCGGGCGGCAAGGGCCGATGGCACGCCGGGGACGGCACCAGCCGGACGATCCGTTTCCGCGAACGGATGGATTGCGCGATCCTCTCGGGCCATCGCCGTGTCCGGCCGTTCGGGCTGAAAGGCGGCGAGCCCGGCCAGCTCGGGCGCAACACCGTTCGGCGGCTGAGCGGGGAGGTGGAGGAGCTGAAAGGCTGCGATCAGACCGTGCTCGAAGCGGGAGAGGCGCTCACGGTGGTGACGCCGACAGGCGGCGGGTACGGCTCAGGCGGGGATGGAAAGGAATAGGAAAGCGCGTTTCGGCGCAAACAAGCGATGAGGCGAAGAAGATCGGCTATTTCGGCGCGCGCTTCGCCAGAATGCGCTGCAGGGTACGGCGATGCATGTTGAGACGGCGCGCGGTTTCCGAGACATTGCGGTCGCATAGCTCGTAGACGCGCTGAATATGTTCCCAGCGGACCCGATCCGCCGACATCGGATTCTCCGGCGGTTCGGCTTTCTGGCCGGGCGGGGCGATCAGAGCCGAATAGATGTCGTCGGCATCGGCCGGCTTGGCAAGATAGTCGACGGCGCCGAGCTTCACGGCGGTGACGGCGGTCGCGATATTGCCATAGCCCGTCAGAACGATGACCCGCGCCTCCGGCTTGATGGATTTCAGCAGAGCGATGACGTCGAGCCCGTTGCCGTCCTCCAGCCGCATATCGACGACGGCATAGGCGGGAGGCTGGCGCTGGATCATTCCGAGCCCGTCCTGCACCGTTTCCGCGACACGCACGTCGAAACCGCGCGTCTCCATGGCACGGCTCAAGCGGTTTGCGAATGGCTTATCGTCATCAACAATAAGCAGCGTATTATTGGGCGCTGAAACCGCGGCACCTGCGTGATCGACCACCGGTTCTTCTCCTGCTTTTACGCTACGCACTATAGGCAGCATTTTCACTTACACCAAACCTTAAAATTAGAATCGTTTTAAGATGCACCAATTCCCCATATCCCGTCTCCCATATGGCGTTTCAGCGTCACATAGACAATTGCCCCGGACTTCGGAAACTCTCGATTTTCTAGAGTTAATGTCCCTCCGGAGCGCTCGATCAAAGTCTTCGCAATAAAAAATCCAAGTCCCATGCCGCCGGAGTTGTTGTCACTGTCTGCTTCCGAAAGGCGCGGCCGTGTCGTGACATAGGGCTCGCCGAGCCGCCCGAAGATGTTCGTCGCGAAGCCGGGGCCATCGTCGATGATGGCGAGCTCGATTTCGTCCCTGGTCCACTTCGCGATGATCTCGACCTCCGACGCCGCATAGTCGACGGCATTCTCCACCAAATTGGTGAGCGCATAGATAACGCCCGCATTCCGGGCGATGACCGGCTCGCTCTCGATCTTCCCGTTGCTTGCCGCGGGCGGACGCAGTTCGACCTTGATGTCCTTATCGAAAATCCGGAAGGGCTCGACAACCTCCTCGACCAGATGCCCGAGCGACATTTTCGAATAGACGGCGTCGGTCTCGCCGGTGTGCTGCGCAAGCGTGCTTAAGATGTCCCGGCAGCGCGCAGCCTGGCTCCGCAGCAGGTCGATGTCCTCCCTCAGCGGACTGTCTTCGGGGACCTCGCGTTTGAGTTCCTTGGCGACGAGCGCGA
>Ga0315553_10001861_pt1 | contig 17278 bp, 16 predicted proteins | sample SalMarSW160140MG_FD_203099 | JGI IMG/M metagenome (GOLD analysis project Ga0315553, IMG submission 203099) | Salt marsh sediment microbial communities from the Plum Island Ecosystem LTER, Massachusetts, United States - Salt Marsh Sediment SW1601-40 ... | reverse complement strand
CGCGATGGTGTGATCTCAGATTTCGATATCACCGAAAGCATGCTCGAATACTTCATCGCCAAGGCTCATGAGCAGAGCATCGTACCTGTCCCCCGCCCGCGCGTTGTTGTGGGAATCCCGAGCGGTGCAACTGAGGTGGAGAAGCGCGCAGTCTATGACGCAGCCATGGCAGCCGGGGCTCGTGAGGCCCACTTAATCGAGGAGCCCACCGCAGCCGCACTGGGTGCCAACCTCCCTATCGGCGAGGTTCGTGGTTCGATGATCGTCGATATCGGGGGGGGCACGACCGAGATGGCGGTCTTCTCGATGGGCGGTATCGTTATCTCGCGTTCACTGCGGGTCGCCGGCGATGAGATGGATCAAGATATCATTAACTACGTCCGCAACAAATACAACCTGCTCATCGGAGAGCGAATGGCTGAGCGGGTCAAGATCGCGATCGGATCTGCCTACCCATTGAAGGAAGAGCATACGATAAGTGTGCGCGGGCGCAACCTGGTGAGTGGGTTGCCGGAAGCTATCGAGGTCTCCTCGGTCGAAATCCGCGAGGCGGTCTCCGGATCCGTTAAGATCATCGTCGACACAATCCGCGACGCAATCGACGAGACCCCTCCCGAGTTGATCGCCGACTTGATGGAGGAGGGTATCTGTCTCGCCGGTGGAGGATCCCAGCTGCAGGGTTTAACGGAAAGGCTTACGAACGAACTCCGGATGCGGGTCTGGCAAGCCGAAGACCCGATGACCTGCGTGGCCCGTGGCGCTGGGATGATCCTGGATGATTTCGACCTCTTTGGACGGTTCCTGGTCGGGCTAGAACGTACCCCGGGGTAAACCCTTCCCCCCGGCAACCCTAGCACACCCGGGATTCTACCCATGAAACGTCTCAATTCCCGCGTAATTATTGCAGCAGCACTCGTGATCCTGGCTGGCGCGTTACTAATTCTGAACGCGAGCGGATTCCTGCAACCAGTTCAGGATCTGGGCATGCGTCCAGTAACGGCCATCCAATCCTGGTTTGCAGTGCGCTATTCCGCGCTGCGAGATCTGCTGGCCTCGCCCCGAGACGTTGCCGCGCTGCGGGAAGAGATCAACCGGCTTGAGGCGGATAATGCCCGGCTCGAGCAAGAGATTATCAGCCTGCGTGAGCAGGCAGCTGAAGCCGCGGTTCTCTCGGCACTGCTTAATTACGCCCGCTCACAACCTGAGAACCGCTATCTGGCAGTGAACGTCATCGGGCGCGATATCAGCCCCTTCATTCGCTCGGTGCTCATCGGGCAGGGATCCGATGCAGGCGTCGCTACGGGCATGCCGGTCGTCACTGCTCGCGGCCTGGTGGGGCGGGTGGTCGAGGTCTTCGCTAGCTATGCCCGCGTCGAGTTAATTACCGATCCGAGTACGGCTGTGAACGTGCGCTTCCAGACTGCGCGCACAGAAGGCATCCTGACCGCGGCATTGAACGGGGATCTGATCGTAGACTTGATCGATCTGAACGCTGAGCTCACGCAGAATGAACTCGTTCTGACCTCCGGGTTGGGCGGTAAATACCCTGCCAATATACCTGTGGGTCAGATTGTCAGCATCCGTCGCCGGGATTTCGATCTTTTTCAGACCGCAACGATCCAACCGACGGTGGACTTCGACAACCTGGATATCGTGTTAATCATCACCAACTTCCAGGCCTTTAGGCTGGACACAAGCCAACCTTGATCCCATGGCATATCTAATCGGAATCCCACTGCTCACCTTCCTGGCCATTGTTCAGTCGACCTTCCTGGGGGCTTTCCGTTTCCTCGACGGACGGCCTGACTTGCTGTTGCTGGCGGTCGTGGGTTGGGGTTTGGCGGGCGGGAAGACTGAGACCCTGGTCTGGGGCCTATGGGCAGGCTTTTTGATTGACCTGCTCTCCGGGCTCCCCTTCGGAACCAGCGCCATCGCACTCGTATTTATCGGCTACCTGGTTACAGTCTTCGAAGGACGTGTCTGGGAAGCCAACTTACTTATGCCCCTCGGCATCACGCTGATCGCCTCACTTGCGTTTCACACCTGGAATGTTATGGTTATCATCCTTATGGGCAGGCCATTCGAGTTGAGCTTTGCCCTGAGCCGGGTAATCCTGCCCTCCATCTTCCTCAATCTCATCCTTGCTCTGCCTGCAGTTCAACTCTTGACCAACATCAGGGGTCGCCTTTATCCTGCGGAGATCGATATCTAAATAGGGAGCACGATGCAAACGGATAAGGGCGGGAAGATCCCCTCTCAAAGGCTTATCGTTACCTATGTCATCCTCGGGCTGGCTGTCTTTATCTACGTCATCCGCCTCTTCAGCCTGCAAATTCTGCAAGGCGCAGATTACCTGGCCCAGGCCAATGCCAACCGTTTGGATGATGTGAATATTCCAGCGCCACGAGGCGTGATCTACGACCGTAATGGCTTCCAACTCGTAACCAACATTCCCTCTTTCCGGGTCAATATCATCCCTGCACTCCTGCCGGATAGCCAGGCTGAGGTCGATGCGATTTATACCCGAATTGCTGAGCTTACTGGAGTTCCCCTCGACCAGGAAGGTCCACTTGCCGCGCCCTGTGTACCGGGCCGGGGAATCATCCAGTTGGTTGAAGAAGGTCTGACAAACTCGCCTTATGATGAATGGCCGGTCGCGTGTGACGTTGATGAGACCGTTGCCAGGATTCTGCGTGAGGAACAGGTTGACCTGCCCGGGGTGAGAGTCGAAGCCATCCCGGTGCGCGATTACACAACCGGGGAATTGACCGCGGCACTGATTGGTTACCTCGGGCCTATCCCCCAGAGCCTTGAAGAATACTACCGGGGCATCGGATTCATTCCTGCCCGCGATAAAGTCGGGTACGCCGGGATCGAAGTCGGATACCAGGGTATCTATCAGGATATCCTTGCAGGACGCAACGGGCTGAAAGAGGTCGAGCGCGACGTCGCTGGCCAACAACTGCGTGACGTCGGGACCTTTACGCAGCCACTGCCGGGCTACAGCCTGCAGCTCAGCATCGATACCCGGCTGCAATCCGCTGCAGAGACCGCTCTTGCCAACCGGCTTGAGTTTATCAACCGGGTCGCAGGGGAGGAGCGCAGCCCTCTTGGCGTCGTGATCGCCATGAATCCACAGACCGGGGAAATCCTGGCCATGGTCTCACTGCCCACATATGAGAACAATCGCTTCGCACGGTTCATCCCGGAGGACTATTACGCCCAGCTCGTAGGCAATACTCGCGGCAGTCCGCTGACCAACCACGCCATCTCGAGTGAGTTCGCCCCAGGTTCAACGTTCAAGCTTGTCACCGCCATCGGCGCATTAAATGAGGGCGTCGTGACTCCCGAGCAGCAGCTATTTGATCCTGGCAAGATCACGATCACGAACAAATACTTCCCCACCGATCCGGGCAAGGCGAAGGATTTTGTATGTTGGAAAGAGGACGGGCATGGGGAAGTCGACTTTGTGCACGGGATCGCCTGGTCCTGCAACGTCTACTTCTATAAAATTGGCGGTGGCTACAAGGGTGAGGTTGAAGGCGGCGGGCTGGGGGTCGGTGGGATAAATACCTACGCACCCGCCCTCGGTTATGGTGCCCCGTTAGGAATCGACCTGCCTGGCGAAGAAAATGGCCTGATCCCGGACGAAGATTGGAAGCGGATCAATCTCGGTGAAAACTGGTCCACCGGCGATACCTACAACACCGTCGTTGGACAGGGCTTTGTCGGCGCGACGCCGCTCCAGGTGCTTAGTTCGGTCTCTACGATTGCCAATGGTGGGAAGGTCATGTGGCCGCACCTTGTGCGTGAGGTGCGGGACGGCGAGGGAAACCTCGTTCAGCGATACGAGCCATGTGTGCTGTGGGACATTGCAGATGATGTACTCACTCCCTCCGCCGAAATTGGAGCTGATTGCCCGACGATGCCGGAAGAGCTGCGTGACCTTGTCCGCTCGAGCCGCATCGATCAGGGCTTGACCACCCCGGACGTCCTGGTCGATCCAGAAGTCATCAACTGGGTGCAGCAGGGCATGCGCCTGGTGGTGAGTCTCCCACCAATAGGGGATCAGGGCAGCGGCACAGCGTATGAGTATGCACGGATCGGTGCCACCAAACCAACCGATTCTGAAACGATTTCCTCCGCCGGTAAAACCGGCACAGGGGAGTTCTGCGATGCCGTGCTCTTTGAACGCGGGTTGTGTGTTCCTGGTGAATTTCCCACACACGCCTGGTATGCTGCCTACGCACCTTACGAGAACCCGGAAATCGTCGTGGTAGCATTCGTCTACTACGGAGGTGAGGGTGCCATCACCTCCGGCCCCATTGTCAGGCAGATTCTCGAAGCCTACTTCGAGATCAAGGCAATCGACGCCGCCCGGGCCGAGTAAGGCTGCATTGAAGCTGGGACATCTGCATCTCCCCCACCATGATTGTGTGTGGCTATACGAAACAATTGAGAGCGCTGGCCACCAACCCCACTAAAAGCACCCCTATAATTTGACATAACACTATTTAGCCACCTTCTCTGGTTCGCCGCAACACCCTCGTAGTGCTATAATCGCCACTCAGGATCGATATGGACACCACGATCGAGATCAAGGGCATCCGGGATGGATTGCTTGTGACGCTGCCTGAAGGCGAATGGCCAGCGGCGCGTGAGCAGCTGCTCGTGACCGTCACCTCCAAGGGCGATTTCTTCCGCGGGGCGAAGGTTGCGCTGCAAGTCCTTGATCGTGAATTGGGAGCGGCGGACCTCGGAACCCTACGCGATGAGCTTGCCGAACACGAGGTCAGCCTCTGGGCAGTGCTCTCGGGTGCTGAATCGACCCGGATGGCAGCCGCTGACCTCGGGTTGGCGCGCGAGTTGACCGCCCATCCTGATCCCACAGATCCATCCGCTACTGCCCTTGATACTGCGCTTCCCGGGGAAGAGGCGATCCTGATTCAACGGACATTGCGCTCCGGTCACAGTGTGCGGTTTCCGGGCCATGTCTTTGTCCTGGGTGATGTCAATCCAGGCGCAGAGATTATCGCCGGGGGGAACATCCTCGTGTGGGGCAGGCTGCGTGGTGTCGCGCATGCCGGGGCAGCCGGGGATGAAAGCGCCGTCGTCTGTGCACTTGACCTTGCGCCAACCCAATTGCGGATTGCCGGGCACGTCTCGGTATCCCCCTCGCGCAAAGGCAAGCCCAAGCCGGAGATGGCTCACATCCGTGAGGGACAACTGACAGCCGAAGCCTGGGAGAAAAAACGCAGTTAATGCCTGCTGCGAGCGTGGAGAAAAACGTATGGCTGCAACGATCGTAACAATCACCTCCGGCAAAGGCGGTGTCGGCAAGACGACCGCTACTGCAAACCTCGGGGTCGCGCTTGCCTCGATGGGGCTGCGCGTCGTTTGTATCGATGCAGACATAGGCTTGCGCAACCTGGACGTGGTCATGGGACTCGAGAACCGCATCGTTTACGACTTTGTAGACGTTGTGGAAGGACGCTGCAAACTGCGACAGGCAATGATCCGCGATAAACGTCTCGAAAACCTGTACCTGATCCCCGCCGCACAGACCCGTGATAAAACTGCCGTATCGCCACAGGATATGGTTCGTCTGGGGAATGAGCTGCGGGAGGATTTCGATTGGGTCCTGGTAGACTCTCCGGCCGGGATTGAGCGTGGTTTCCGCAATGCCATCGCCCCGGCTGACGCCGTTTTAATCGTAACCAATCCTGAAGTCTCCGCGGTGCGCGACGCAGATCGGATTATCGGGCTGATCGAGGCTGAGGAGAAAGGGCCTGGGCGTCTGATCCTCAACCGTGTAAAACCGGAGATGGTCAAACGGGGCGATATGCTTGCGACGGAAGATATTCTTGACGTCCTGGCAATCGAATTAATCGGTATCGTACCGGAGGACGAGAAGGTGACCGTGGCAACTAACCAGGGGGTGCCGATCGCTCTCGACCCCCGTACCCGGGCTGGTTCGGCATTCCGCAATATCGCCCGCCGGCTAACCGGAGAGGAAGTACCCTTCGAAAACATGGATGACCATGATGGATTCTTCGGACGTATTTCACGCTTGATGCGTGCAGGAGGCGAGGGATGAGCTTCTTTGAAAAAGTAGGCCTCCGGCGTTCACGCAGTGCCGACTCTGCCAAAGAGCGCCTGCAGCTTGTTCTCGTCCACGACCGGGCAGGTATATCTCCCGGAAAGCTCTCGGCCCTGAAAGATGACTTGATCGATGTCATCTCCCGCCACCTGGAGATCGACACTGAGAACGTGGAAATCACCTTCACCCGTGAGCGAGAGCAACAGCGTCTTGTGGCGGACATTCCACTAGCACCCACGCACCGCCGCCGCCGAGTCGCCCCCTGATTGATGCAAGCCTCACATGCATGGCGTCATTTTGACGTCTGGCTGCTGGCAGGCGTAGCCCTGCTCACCATTGCCGGCGTTGCGATGATCCAGTCTGCAATCGCTGGAAACGAATTCCTGGTTGATCAGGATACTGTTGCTCGCCAGGTGATCTTCGGTCTGGCGGGGTTCGTTGTGCTGTTTGTTTTCACCGCTATCGATTATCGGTTGTGGTCAGCGCTCTCACGGCCAATGTTCCTTTTTATCATTGCCTTCCTGGCCTTGATCCCGATCTCAGGCATCGCCGGTTTTGGATCGGCACGCTGGTTCCAGGTTGGGATCATTACCGTCCAGCCTTCCGAGTTGGCCAAGATCCTGATGACGTTGATTCTGGCCAATTACCTGGCCCGAAACCAGTACCGCATCCACGAAGTAGGCGTCGTTGTCCGCAGCTTGATGCTTGTTTTCGTCCCTGCCCTACTGGTATTTATCCAGCCCGACTTGAGCACGGCGATTGTACTGGGCGTGATTTGGATCGCGTTGGTTTGGGCGGCCGGTGCCCAGCCAAAACACCTGGCGATCCTGGCCGGAATCGCACTGCTGGCACCAATCCTGGCCTGGCCCCTCATGCAGGACTATCAGCAAGCGCGTGTAATCACCTTCCTCTTCCCTGATCCCGAGGCCGGTTTCGGCGCGACCTACAACATCCTCCAGGCTCTGATCGCCATCGGATCGGGTGGCTTGTTCGGGAAAGGCTATGGGAGTGGTACACAGGTTCAGCTCCGCTTTTTAAAGGTTCGCCATACCGATTTCATCTTCAGCGCCATGTCCGAGGAATTCGGGTTCATAGGGGCACTCTTGCTCCTTCTGCTATTCTCATTCATCATCTACCGCTGCCTGCGTGCAGCTCGCATGGCACGTGATACCTTCGGGGCGCTGGTCTGCTACGGCGTAGCTGTCCTCATGCTCTTCCAGGGGTTCTTTAACATCGGCATGAACCTCAAGCTCTTCCCGGTCTCCGGCCTGCCGCTGCCCTTCTTCAGTTATGGCGGCTCATCGTTATTTACGAGCCTGCTGGCGATCGGACTCGTGGAGAGCGTCGTTTTACGCCACAAACAGATCGAGCTATAAGCCCGTCTTTGAGAGGATTTTGCATGAATTCATCGCAACCGGCGCGCATGCGTTTTGCACCGTCACCGACAGGCAGGTTCCATATCGGCAGTGCACGGACCGCACTTTACACCTACTTATTTGCCCGTAAAACGGGTGGATCGTTCATTCTTCGGATCGAAGATACAGACCAGAAACGGTTTGATCCAAAAGCCGAGATGGAGCTGTTTGAGTCCTTGCGCTGGCTTGGCCTCGAATGGGATGAGGGGCCAGACATCGGCGGCCCCTGCGAACCATACCGCCAATCCGAGCGGATGGGCACTTACCAGGAACACGCCAGAAAGCTCATTGATCTCGGTAATGCATACCCCTGCTTCTGTTCTCCAGAACGGCTGGCAGAAGTCCGTAGGCTCCAGCAGCAACGCAAGGAACCACCTCGATATGACGGCTTATGCCGGTGGCTGTCGGCGCGCGAAGCGCAGGATCGGATCGACTGCGGAGAACCCTATGTCATTCGCTTCAAGACTCCCACCGAGGGGGTCACGCGGGCAGTTGATTTGCTGCGCGGTCCAATAGAGTTTGAGAACGCCAGCATCGACGATTACATCCTGATCAAATCGAGCGGTATGCCTGTCTACCATCTCGCCGCGATGGTTGATGATCACCTCATGGGCATTACCCACGTGACACGTGGCTCGGAATGGCTGCCGACCTTTCCGCTGCATGTGTTGATCTATAAAGCCTTGGGCTGGGAACAACCCGTCTGGGTTCATCTCTCGGTCTTATTGAATCCAAGCGGTAAGGGCAAGCTCAGCAAGCGTGATGCCGTGGATCCGAAAGCTGGTGCACAGGCGATCTTTACCCTCGATTTGCGGGAGCTTGGATATCTACCGGAAGCAGTTATTAATTGGGTCAGCTTGATGGGTTGGTCCTTTGATGACCACACAGAATTCTTCACAATGCCAGACTTGATCAACGCTTTTACACTCGAGAAACTCAATCCCAGCGCAGCTGCTGTCAATTTCAGCAAGCTGGATCACTTCAATGGCCTGCATATTCGTCACTTGAGTCCGGAGGCGTTAACCGATCGCTTGCTCGGAGTGTTCAATGCAGCAGGCCTGCAGGTCAGCAAGCAGGCTCTCACCCCGGTAACACCCTTGATCCAGGAGCGTATCCGGACGCTGGATGAAGCGGTTGAAATGGCGGGGTTCTTCTTCAGACCCTTCCAGCACCCGGTGGCCGAGGACTTGATCGGGAAAGGTATGACCCACGCAGCCTCCGCTGAAGCCGCCGAACGTTCATTGGCTGTGATCCGAGACTACCCTGAAATGGATCACGCAGAGCTTGAGAGTGCGCTGCGCAACCTGGCGGATGAGCTTGGCTTGAAAGCGGGACAACTGTTTGGCATCCTGAGAATTGCCGTCACAGGTCAATCAGTTAGTCCACCACTGATCGAAACCATGGCCATTCTCGGTTTAGAGACCACAGCAGAACGTATTGAGTATGCAGCAGCTTGCCTGCGGGCGGTCGGACACGCATGATGCGTGTTGTGGACACTCGTCTAGGGGTTGTGTTAGAATCCAAGCTGCTCTGGGGGTTCGTCTAGTGGTAGGACAGCGGACTCTGAATCCGTCAGCCGAGGTTCGAATCCTCGACCCCCAGCCAGATGAGCCCGGGTTATGTTCCCCGGGCTTTATTCCTAGCATCCTCTCGCTTATATTATGGGATAATCACACCTATATAATGGCTATGCGCAAAATTCTTGGTCAAAGCCAGCCCACTGTTGGTGATTCCCCGGTGGTATAATCCCTTCCGTGCCCGAGGTATCATGGCAGCAAGCTCTCGATCGTACACGACGCGCCGCATTCGGGCGCGTCGCTACGTTGCTTGGCTCGAGCGAACTAACTGCTGAGTTCTGGGATGAACTGGAGGCAGCCCTCGTCCAGGCCGATGTGGGCATCACGACCGCTAGCATACTCCTGGACCAGGTTCGAGAACAGGCAAGGGATGGTGGCTGGATCCATGATGCACCCGTCCGCGCTGCGCTGCGAGACGCCCTAACCTCCCGTTTCCCTCCTGAGATACCGCCTGAGCCTACTCGTTCCGATAAACCCTGGCTAGTGCTTCTCCTAGGGGTAAATGGGTCCGGGAAAACGACGACAGCTGCTAAGCTTGCTTATCGTTGGAAGCAAGCCGGGAATCAAGTTATGCTTGCTGCGGCGGATACCTTCCGGGCGGCAGCACAGGAACAGTTAGCCGTCTGGGCTGACCGGCTGCAGGTCGACCTGATCAGCGGCTCACAAGGCAGCGACCCGGGTGCGGTCGTTTATAATGCCGCACAGGCCGCCTCCGCTCGTGGAGCAAACGCACTCGTGGTCGATACATCCGGACGGATGCATACGGAACACAATCTGATGGCGGAACTGCAGAAGCTTCAGTTGGTTGCAGCGAAAGCAACCCCCGGCGCTCCGCATTGTTCCTTGCTTGTGCTCGATGCCACGACCGGGCAGAATGGAATTGCTCAAGCTGAGGCGTTCCAAGCCGCAATCTCGATCGATGGCGTGGTACTTACCAAATTGGATACATCAGCAAAAGGCGGCATTGCGGTCGCAGTGCGAGAACAGCTCGGGCTACCGGTTTTCTTTGTCGGCCTGGGTGAAGACATCGAAGACTTGCGCGTGTTTGATCCGCAAGCCTACGTGGAAGGCCTTCTGCCCACCGCTGCCATCTGATCACGCAGCCGGAAATTGGCAGTGCACAAATCGTAAGATTCAGGAGAATAGCGGGTATGGAAGACCTTGAGAGTCGACTGGAAATGATCAATGAACGCATGCAAGACCTGATGGTGCGTCTTTGACTTAACCCAAAAAGAAGATCAGCTCATCCGGCTCCAGAAAGCAGCCGAGGCGCCAGACCTTTGGGACGATCAGAAGAGAGCGCAGCGTACGATGCGCTTGCTCGCCAGATATCAGCGTGAGCTTGGCAACTGGCAAGTCCTACAGGCTCGCACAAAGGATGCCGCCGAACTCGCGGATCTCGGAGACGCCAAGATCAAGGACGAACTGGCTGCGGAGATCGACGCCATCGAGTCAGAGCTCGACCGCCGCGATACCGAAGCTATGCTCTCCGGCCAGTATGATGATGAAGACGCGATCCTGGCGATCCATGCTGGTGCCGGCGGGACCGATTCGCAAGATTGGGCTGAGATGCTCCAGCGAATGTATCTCCGCTGGGCAGAGACACGTGGATATAAGGCCGAGATCCTGGATTATAGCGAAGGCGAGGAGGCAGGGATTAAAAGCGTCACCATTGGTATCGAAGGTGACTTCGCTTACGGTTACTTGCGTTCTGAAAAGGGAGTCCACCGTCTCGTCCGCCTCTCTCCCTTCGATTCAGCCAATCGCCGCCATACCTCTTTCGCACTGGTCGAGATCCTGCCCCAGGTCGAGACGGATGACGAAATCGAGATCAACGCCTCCGACCTGCGCGTGGACACCTATCGCTCAGCCGGCGCAGGTGGGCAGAATGTACAAAAGAACGAAACGGCAATCCGGATCACCCACCTTCCTACCGGAATCGTAGTAACTTGCCAGAACGAGCGCTCCCAGATGCAGAACAAGGAAAATGCGATGCGTGTGCTGCGTGCCCGCTTACTCGATCTCAGGCGGCATGAACAGGAGGCAGAGTTGGCAGAAATCAGGGGAGATTACGTGAAAGCCGAATGGGGAAGCCAGATCCGCTCCTATGTGCTGCACCCATACCAAATGGTTAAAGACCACCGCACCGATTATGAGGTGGGCAACACCCAGGCAGTGTTGAATGGTGACCTGGATGGTTTCATGGAGAGCTACCTGCGCTCGACGCGAACGCCTGAGGCAAAAGCCTGACCATTTACTGGCAAATGCTTCACTCCGCAGGCAGGCATGGAGCATCTAACCTTGTCGCGCCCCAACCCGTCTGCTATAATCCGGCGGCTTGTCACATTGAGGAGGATTTTGCGTGGCGACTTACTTAAATATTGCGCTGGTGATCGTATCCATCGCCTTGATCGCTGTTATTCTGCTCCAGAGCCGGGAAGCCGGATTGGGTGGACTCGGTGGTGGCGCTGATATGGGTGGCGCTGGTTTCCATGTTCGCCGTGGTATCGAACGGCTGCTCTACAACGTAACGGTCATCTTGAGCGCGATTTTCTTCGTCCTGGCTCTGGTTACCGTCACTCTGGTGGGGTGACGTCAGTTTTCCACAATAACTTAATTTTCCCACCCCCAAGTCTATGCGAAATCTACGCTGGCAACTCTTGATCGCGGTCGGTGGCCTGATCCTTGTGATCGGGTTACTCATCGGCCAGTCGACCACGCCCAGCGCTGTCTCACCCGAACCGGTTGCCGGCGGTGTCTATGCTGAGGCGATGATCGGTGAGATCATGCGCCTCAACCCCGTTCTTGATACCTACAACCAGGTCGACCATGATATTGACCGCTTGATCTTCAGCGGATTGCTGCGTTTTGACGCCCGCGGCAACCCGGTCCCGGATCTGGCTGAAAGTTGGAATATCTCGGCCGACGCTTCGCTCTTCACCTTCACGATTCGTGAAGATGCCACCTGGCATGATGGCGTGCCGGTCAGTTCCGATGATGTGATCTACACCTTCTCAAAGATCCAGGATGATGACTATCCCGGCTCCAGCGATCTCAACCAACTCTGGTCCGAGATCACCATCATCCGCCTCGACGAACGACGAGTGCAGTTCCAGCTCCCCGAATCGTTTGCCCCTTTCCTGGATTACTTATCACAACCCTTGCTCCCCGATCATCTGCTGCGGGGTGTGTCGGCCGGCGACTTGATAGATCATCCCTTCAACCTGGAGCCTGTGGGGAGCGGGCCTTTCAAGTTCAGCCAGTTCTTGCTTGAGGGAGATGTCATCACCGGGGTCAGCCTAACCGCGTACGAAGATTACTACGAGCAGCGGCCCTTTCTGGACCGGGTAGAATTCTTGCTATTTCCTGATCAGGCAGCCGCGTACCAGGCATATCTTGATAGCGAGGTACTCGGCATCCAGCAAGTAGACCCTCCAGTCCTGTCTGAAGTGCTTGCGGAGCCTGGTCTGAACCTTTACAGCACTCGCTTGCCACGGCTCGGGATTATCTTCCTCAATCTGAATCATCCCGAAAAAACGTTTCTTAGCGACAAGCAAGTTCGACATGCATTGATGCTCGCGATAAATCGTCAGTGGATCATCGATCAGGCGTTCAAGGGACAAGCTATCGTTGCTGAAGGCCCCTTTATGCCAGGGACTTGGGCCTATACCGAAAATCTACCTGGCTATGAATTCAATCCAGAGCAAGCCGCGCGGACGCTGGTCGCCGAAGGTTGGGAACTTCCCATCGGAGCGGTACCCGGCAGCAGTGAATACGTCCGCAGCAATGAGGACGGGGAGCTCCTGAACATAGAGCTCGTCTACCCAGAGACTGAAGAACAAACCCAGATCGCAATGATTATCGAGGCTGAGTGGGAAGCGATTGGAGTCTCGGTTGAGTTGGTTGCCGCCGATCCGAACGAAATCCTGGAGAACTACCTTACTCCGCGTGATTATCAAGCCGCACTCACGGAGATCAACTTCAGCGATAGCCCCGATCCTGATCCATATCCCTTCTGGCATGATTCGCAGACCGAAACTGGGCAAAATTACAGCGGGTTTGTGGATCGGAACTCAAGTATCTGGCTCGAGCAAGCCCGCACTACGCCAGATGCCGGCCGCCGCCAAGAGCTGTACGTCAGCTTTCAATATCGCTTTCAGGACCAGCTCCCCTCGTTGCTGCTTTACTATCCGATCTATAACTTTGCAATCGATTCTCAGATTCAAGGCGTCAGCATCGGGCCAGTTTTCAACCCTAGCGACCGCTTTAACAACATAACCAATTGGCACTTGCTTGCCAGACGCAGCATTGCGACTGCGCCTACGACTACGCCTTGACAGGTTGGGTATCTGAAGAGACCCACAGCCTGCATGGTATAATTTCCGATCCCAGAACACGATAACACTTGTATTCAGGAAGGTGAAATAGTGGAAAAGACCGAGAGTACTCATGCGCCAGCTTCCCTGGCAGACCTCAAGCCTGGTCAGAAGCTCGCTGGCCATGTTTCCAAAGTGGAGCTCTTCGGCGCTTTTATTGACGTCGGTGTCGGGCACCCCGGGCTGGTACATATATCCAAATTGCAGCGCGGCAAAGTCAATCGGGTAGAAGATCAGGTCAAGGAAGGCGATCAGGTCGAGGTCTGGGTTGAGAAGGTCGATCCAGCTGGCGGCCGCCTGGAATTGACCATGGTGAAGCCACAATCGCTACAGTGGAAAGACGTACGTCCGGGGATGAGCCTCCAAGGGGAAGTTGTACGGATTGAGAAGTTCGGCGTTTTCGTGGATATCGGAGCCGGCCGACCGGGTTTGGTCCATGTGAGCGAGATGCGGGATGACTTTGTCCCTGACCCAAACCAGTTGGTCTCACCAGGCGATAAAGTCGATGTCACCGTGCTCGAGGTCGATTCCAAGAAAAAGCAGATTCGCTTGACGATGAAGGCGACTGCAATTGCGGAAGAGCTTGCATCCGACGAGCCTGAAGAGATTATCCCGACAGCGATGGAGTTCGCCCTACGCCAAGCACTGGATGGGGGCGAGGCCAAGACCGAGAACCAGGAACCGGCCAAAGGCAAGAAGGCTAGCCAACGCCACGAGATGGAAGACATACTGGCACGTACGCTTGAGCGTAAAGTCAGCACCAGTTCAAAAGCCAGTTGATCCATAAACCACTTAAACATGCAGAAGGAGCGCTGCTTACGCAGCGCCCCTTTTTTTTCACAACCAGATTGCCCAGTGAGCTACTCGCAGGCCGATCTAGACATCATCATCCTCGATCCAATCCTCGTCCTCTTCTTCCTCGACGAATAGCTCGTCATCATCCTCTTCCCAGATTTCTTCCAGGTCCTCATCTTCCCAGGTGTCATCCTCGGCGACATCACTTATGTGGGTATAGGTGAGGCAACCCTCATCTGGATCAAGTTCAATCGCCGGTGCGCTGCAGTACCCTGCTTCCAGGTAAACACAATCAACATACCGGCAACGGATTCGAGGCATATGTTCTGGTCCTCCTCTAGTCTGTAGTTTGGAATGCTGCCTTCAATCGGGAGATGCTGATTCCAAAAAGTGCCAGCATCGCGACTGCTGAGATCACGCAGTATGGACAGACCGCGTGGAGTACATACACCTCCAGATAGGTAAGGTACAGCGAATACAAGCTTCCTGTCAGAGTAAACCCAAAAAGGATCAAACGCAAGAAGTCAATCCTGTCGGGTGCGCGCAGTTCGATGATCAAGGAAAATAGGATTAACACATATCCGATCAACCCGATCAATGCGATTGGCACCCCACCGATCTCGGCAAACCGACTGCTATTCACCGATTCACAATTGCCAATACCGACGCAGGAAGCGTAATCTCCGGTAAGTCTAATCCATGCCAAGTAGGCTGAAACTCCGATCCCGATAAGGGAAAAAACTATCCCCAACCACCATGATCGGGTGCGCTGAACGGTGATAAGCATTTCAGAACTTTGTTCTACAGACACATTCACCCCTGTTCCATCTCGGTGACCGGCCCAATCAACCACGCCTCGAACGGATCACCGGCGATAACCTGCTTCCGGGCCGCCGGGATCCTGACGATGGCATTTGCACGTACCAATGAGCTAAGAACCCCAGAATCCTGATTCCCCGTAAGCCGAGCGACGAACCCGTCTGGCATGCGCCTGACAATCGCACGCAGGTACGTCTCCCTGCCATCCGAGGAGACGTATTCGCCCATACGAACCGGGATGGTCGTCCGTTTCCAATCTAGCAGGCCACCAAGCTTAGCGATTGCCGGCCTAGCAAAGACTTCAAAGGTGACCATCGATGAAACCGGGTTGCCCGGGAGGCCCAGAAAAGGTATACCCTGATAAAAGCCAAAGGCGAGCGGTCTGCCAGGACGGATATTAACCCGCCAAAAGGATAGTTCACCACCCTGCTCGACAGCAGCCCGCACATGATCATGTTCCCCGACGCTAACACCAGCCGAGGAAAGGATGATATCAGGGTGTCGTGAAGCAGCCTCATCTAACCTTGCACTGACCTTGTCCAATGCATCGGCTGCGATGGGCAAACGATCAACCTCCCCACCAAGCTGTGCAACTGCCGAGGAAAGGGCATAGCGATTCGAGTCGTGGATCATACCTAGCTGCAATGCCTGATCTGGTTCGAGAAGTTCATCACCACTTGAAAACAGGGCCACACGCGGCCGGCGATATACCTGGATCTGTGTTTGACCGATCGAGGCCAGCATGCCGATATCCTGCGGACGGAGTCTCCGGCCAGGCTCGAGCAAGATATCCCCATGTTGAACATCCTGGCCTGCGTGGCGGATGAATGTTCCTGCTTCGATGGAGCGTTCGATCAGGATTCGGATTTCTGGCGATGGATCACGGCCATGCGCAGCACTTGTCCACTCAAGCGGGACGACAGCATCGGCTCCGGGCGGGATCTGAGCTCCAGTGGAGATCTTGAGTGCTTCCCCGGGGGCGAGTGTCAACCCAGGGGATTGGCCGGCAGCGACCTCTCCGCTGATGAAAAGCAACGCGGGTGCTTTCGGGGTGGCGTGTTCGAGGTCCATTGAGCGGACAGCATAGCCATCCATGGCAGAGTTCGAGAAGGGAGGTAAAGTCAATCCAGAAACGACCTGCTCAGCAAGTATCCTTCCTGTCCCTTCTGCAAATGAGATCGTCTCCGCTTCAACGGTCTTGAGAGCATTCAGGATTATCGTACGGGCTTCGTCGACGCTGAGCAGGTTGATGGGCACGGGTTGATCCGACCTCGGCGCTAGCTAGGGGCGAGATTATATCACTTGCCTTCCCGCTTGCTATCCCGGCCTCAGGCGGCGGGCCTCCAATACATTCGGAAGGGCTTCGAGCCGGTTCAAGATCCGGCTTAGCTGCGTCACGTCTTTGATCCCCATGATCAAATCGAATGTCGCCAGGCTGTTTTTCGTCGAGACTTGGATCGACGACATGTTTATCCCCTCGTTCGAGACCAGTGTCGACACATCACGCATCAAACCATCACGATCGTAAGCCCTGATCCGCACTGAGACTGGATACGTGTGCTCGGGCCGTCCCCAGCTCACCTGGACCAGGCGTTCCCGGTCTTTGATGCGTAGAACGTTCGGGCAATCCTGACGGTGGATGGTCGCACCACGACCCCGAGTAATATAACCCACGACCGGATCTCCCGGGGCTGGCTTACAGCACTCGGCAAGCCGCGTAAGCAGGCCGGACACGCCGAGGATACTGATCTCGTCGCCCTGGAGTTCGCGGCCCGGGAACTCTGATTCGATGAAGGTCTCGAATCCCTCGTCTTCTTCAGGCACAACAGCCGAAACGATCTTGCTCAAACTCAGATCGCCACAGCCGATCGAAGCCAGGAGTTCCTCGACGTTGGGAAAACCCAATTCCTTGCTCACTTTATCATACGAGACGTTTTCCAGTCCCAGCCTGCGCAGTTCACGCTCCAACAGGAGTCGGCCATGGGAGATATTCTGTTCCCGGTCTTGTTTACGGAACCACTGCCGGATCTTGCTCCTTGCACGCTGGCTCTTTACCATCTCAAGGCTCAAATTGAGCCAATCGCGGCTGGGTCCACCTCGCTTTGCCGTCAGGATTTCGATCGAATCCCCGGTCTGGATCTTGGTGTCCAAGGAAACCAGCTTACCGTTCACCTTGGCCCCGCGGCAGCGATGGCC
>Ga0315553_10001859_pt1 | contig 17287 bp, 7 predicted proteins | sample SalMarSW160140MG_FD_203099 | JGI IMG/M metagenome (GOLD analysis project Ga0315553, IMG submission 203099) | Salt marsh sediment microbial communities from the Plum Island Ecosystem LTER, Massachusetts, United States - Salt Marsh Sediment SW1601-40 ... | reverse complement strand
GCCCTCAAGCCCTCGAACACCGAGCTGCCGAACCCCACTGCCTCCGTGGTGACGTGGATCTTCGCGTCCTCCCAAGGAATGTACTCACCGTTCATCCAGAGGTACTTTGGGTGCTCTCCCATCGTCTGCTTTCTCCTTTCTGTTGGTAAATGATCTCACCAATCGCGGGGGAATGCAAGCTCGTGGGCGGAAGTGGATGCGCAACCTTCCCCCGTCGCCGAGGCCTGAGCTTCTTCTGTTCCGTCGGCGGCTTGCCCCTCTCTATTCCGCATCCTCCTTAGCCGCGTGCTGGCGATGGCTACTACTGAATTATCCGCACTTGACACGGCTTATCGAGGTGTGGTATAAGTGGATTGTGGCCTTCTGGCGGGTGATTGTGAGTTTTTTCGTGAGAGTTCGGTGAGTCCCTAGTGGTATAATGGGCCGAGAATGCGCAGGATTGCGCATTCCGAGCCGTCCGTCGTATGCTGAGTGTGTGATCTTGCGTCGTCGCCGGAGCAGGTTCGTGGGGTCTGTGCGGAATGAGCATTGGGCTCAGCATCTCACCAGCACTCAAGCCAAAGACCACGCCCAAGACGGTGATCCTCAGCCGGCTGTTGGAGCTACCTTCGGCCGAGATAGAGGGCGCCATTCGCCAGGAGCTGGCTGAGAATCCTGCGCTTGAGGTCACTGAGTCGGGCTACTGCGAGAGCTGCGGCGCGACCTACTCTGGTTCGTCCTGTCCGAACTGCCAGGATGCCATGGCGGCCAAGGTCAGGGCACACTCCGTGGACGAGTCGTACTCCGCTGGCTCAACAGCCTGGGCCGACGACGAGTGGGACCCCTTCTCCACAGTCGCGGCCCCCTGGTCGATTCGTGATCACCTGCTCTGGCAAGTCTCTCCTCTGGTCTCGGGCGTGGAGCTCGAGATAGCGTCTCTCCTCCTCGAGAATCTGGACCACCGTGGGCTTCTGGATTGCGACCTGGAAAGCATCGCTGGCACTGTGGACGCGCCTGTGGAACAGGTGGAGCGTGTCCTGTTTGTGATGCAGAGGCAAGACCCAGTCGGTATTGGGGCCAGAACCGTGGAGGAGAGCCTGTTGATCCAGTTGGAGAGCCTGGATGGGGGCGCCGACGTCGCGCATCTGTGCGAGCGTCTGATCCTGGAACACTGGGAGTCGTTGTGCAAGGACAGACTGGACAAGATAGCGAAGAGCTTGCAGGTGGGAATAGAGGAGGTGCAGCGGGCACGCGATTTCATCCGGTCCCATCTCCATCCCTATCCCATCAGCGCTTGCGCTCAGTCGCCAACCTACGCCGAGCGGCCGGTTGACGCTCAGTACCTGCGGCCTGACGTGGTCATTACCGTACGCGGCCCTGTGGGTCAGGAGGAGTTCGACATACGCTTCCCGGAGCAGGGTCGTTTTCGTCTGGACCTGGACCGGACATACCGGGAGCTCTGCGAGGTCTTCGACGCTGGAGATGGGCACGGTGATGAGGGGGAGCAGGAGCACGTGCGGCAGTACGTCGCGAGGGGACAACTCTTCATCTCCGGCTGGGAGGAACGGTGGCGGACTCTACGCAGGGCGGTAGAGGGGCTGGTGGAGTTTCAAAGGGAGTTCTTGCTCCACGATGAGAGGTCTCTCCGCCCTCTGACCAGAGCTCGGCTGGCCGACACGTTGGACCTCCACGAATCGACTGTGAGCAGGGCCATGTCCTCGAAATACGCGCTCATTCCGGGAGGACGGATTGTGGCCCTGGCGGATTTCTTCGATGGCTCCCTGAAGGCCAAATCTTTGATCAAGGAATGGGTCTCTCAGGAGAGCTCTCCCTTGACTGACGGCGAGTTGATGGACATGCTGGCCGAGGCTGGCATCAGAGTGGCGCGGCGCACTGTCCAGACCTACAGGCAGGCCTTGGGGATCCTCCCATCAGGATTGAGGTGAGATGTCCATCGTCAGGAGCTTGTTGAGAATCCGACTCAGGTATGCCGTTCTCGGCCTCTGCGTGCTGGGCATCGTCCTGGTCTCGATCGTGGTCTACAACGCGCGGCGAGGCCCTGGTGCGGTGATCGGTCTGGGCGCTCTCGGGGAATCCGAGCAAGCGTGGCTGGCAGAAAAGCGAGAGCTGCGCTTCGCGGGACGGTGGGATGAAGCGCCTTTCGGTTTCTCCGGCGACGATGGCGTTTATGGTGGGTATGAGGTCGACCTGGCCGAGGCCCTGGCTCCCATCCTGGGGGTGGGGGTGAAGGTTGAGCCCATGACCCGCGAGGAGGCCGCGATCGGCCTGGCCAATGGTGAAGTCGACGCCGTGATGGGCATGGTGGCGACCGTGGAGGAAAGTGATTTCTATGACTTCACAGAGCCCTACGCCAGCAGTTCCCTCAGCATCTTCGTCCGCGCGGATAGGTTTGACGTAGCCCGGCTGGGGGATCTTCGCGGCCGCGAAGTTGCCGTCCAAGCGGACACTCCGGCGATCACGCTTCTGGCGGCGGAACCCGAGATCTCCACAGTCCTGGTGAAATCCGCACAAGAAGGACTGGAGCTGGTCGTGGAGGGACAGGCCGTTGCGCTGGTCGTCGATGAGATCACCGGCTTGCGGGCCGCACAAGAGGCCGACCTGGCGAACGAGGTGAAAGTGGTTGGCCTCCCTGAGGAGACTGTGAGCTATGCCTTTGCCGTGCCCAAGGGCAGCCAGGCGCAACTCAACGTTCTGAACTATGCCCTGGCTTCCATCGAGGTGCTTGGTCTCAAAGAACAGGTGGACCGCGCCTGGCTGGGTGCCCCTGTGGCCGAGGCTGCGCCAGGCTCTGGGAGTTCGAGGATCACCACGGTCCTCGTCGTGCTGGCCTTGGCGCTCGCGTTTGGAAACGGGGCCTACCTGCTGACCAAGATGCGAACGCGAACCGTCGAGCAGAGTGCCACTCTGAGGGAATCGCGGGTCAAGTACCAGAAGCTGGTGCAAGGGACCGACGAGGCGGTGTTCACGGTTGGCAGCGACTTGGGGCTTCTGGAGGTCAACAACAGAGTGGAGTCTCTGACCGGATATCACAGAGACGATCTGCTGCGCATGGCCCTGGACGACCTTGTGGTGCCCGAGCAACGAGGAACGTTGAGAGGCTGCGTCCAGACCGCTCTGCGGGACGGCGCGGCGACGCTGGACGTTCTGTCCTTCGTGGACCGGCATGGGGACGAGATACCGGTGCGACTCAGCGCCGACGTGGTATCGCATGAGGGGCGCGAGCTCGTGCAGTGCTTCGCCAGAGACATACGTGAGCGTGAGAGGTGGCGCGGGCAGGTGAAGCTGAGAACCGAGTACCTTTCCGCGCTCAACTCCATAGCGAACACGGTGAGCCGGTCTGTGGACGTGGAGGAGATGCTTCAGGAAGTCTTGGGGCAGGTCGTCGATCTGACACGAACGCAGAGCGGAGTCGTGTATCTGAGCGGGAACCGCGATGGCGAGGCAGTTCTGATCCCGGTCGTGGAGCAGGGGATGACGTCCGAACAGAAGAGGGAGCTAGGCTGGCCTGATGGCCCCCGCAGACTGGCGGAAGAGGTAGTCGAAGCTGGGAGAGTCCTCGTCTCGTCTGGCGGTGTTTCCTCACAGGAGTCGGTGCCTGATGGGGTAAGCAGCGGTCCGGGCAGGTGTGTTGCCGTGCCTCTGGCGTCCAAAGACAGCGTCCACGGGGTGATGAGCGTCTACGGGCTGGAGCCTCGCGGGTTCACCAACGAGGACATCGCCCTGCTCACCGCCGTCGGCAACCAGATCGGTGTGGCCATAGAGAACGCGCACTTGGTTGAGCGTCTACAACGTACGGTGGGCGAGATGGGGACCATGTGGCGCTTCAGCCAGAGCGTCCTTCAGGACATGACCAACGGATTGGTGGTGGTGGACAGGGATGGCAAGGTCAGGCTTGTCAATCAGGCTGGAGAGAGTCTGCTCGGCTGCAAGGAGAAGGATGTGCTCGATAGTTCTGTCGAGCGATTGCTAGGGCAGAGCGCCAGGATCGTGCGAGACAGCATGGAGAGGCAACTGGCGTATCCCCGGGAGGAGATCTCCGTAAGGAGGGATGGTGGGGAGAGCGAGTCAGTGGGCATGAGCGTCTCTCCGCTGAGGGGCGACGGCGGCAAGGTAAATGGCGCCGTGATCATGCTGGCCGACCTGAGCAGGGAGAAGCGGCTCGAAGAGGAGAGAATCAGACTAGAGCGGCTGGCTGTTCTGGGAGAGATGTCGGCGGTGATGGCGCACGAGATACGCAACCCGCTGGCGGGCATGGCCGCGGGGATCCAGCACCTGCTGGGCAAGTTCGCCGAGACTGACGACCGGCACGAAGCGCTGGAAAGGATAATGAAGGAAGGTGAGCGGGTCAACCAGATCATCGAGGACATACTGCTCATCTCGCGTCCTCCGCGCTTGAATCTTGCATCGTGTGACGTCGCCGCTGTCTTGGACACGCTCGTGGCCGAGTATCGGGACAGGGCCTCGGCCAAGGGCGTGGACATCCTGACTGACTACGCGCCTGGTCTCCTCGAGGTGAGGGCAGACAAGATGCGACTGGAGCAGGCGTTTTCGAACCTGGTGGTCAACGCCATTGAGGCGATGCCGAATGGAGGGCAGCTCACCGTGGCGGTGAGAGGGCCAGTCCGTGCCGAGAGGTCGGGGGACGGTGAGGCGGAGTACGCTGAGGTGATTCTTGGGGACAACGGCGTCGGGATCAGCGAGGAGGATGTGCACAAGATAGTCGAGCCGTTCTACACGACGAAGGCACGTGGGACCGGTCTGGGTCTACCCATCGCCAGCCGTATCATCGAGGCGCACGAGGGCGAACTGAGGATCGAGAGTAGAGAGGGGGAAGGTACCAAGGTCACAGTGCGACTTCCCATGGCCAAGGGGGCAGGGCTATGAAGGGGCGCATCCTGATCATAGACGACGAGGAGACCCTCTGCTACTTCCTCAAGGAATCGCTGGAAGAGAAGGGCTACCAGGCGGCGGCGGCACACACGGCGGGGGAAGGCCTGAAGCAGTTGGCGGCACAGGACGTGGATCTGGTGCTTCTGGACCTCATGCTGCCAGACGGCGATGGCCTGGATGTGCTGGGCGAGATCAGGAAGGTGAATGCGGGACTGCCGGTGATCGTGCTCACGGGCCACGCGGCGGTGGAGAGCGCAGTGCGAGCCATGAAGCTAGGGGCCTACGACTACATGGAGAAGCCCATCAACCTGGCGCAACTGAGCAGCAGTGTCGCCGAGGCCCTCAACTCGACGTCGCGGCAAGAGAGAGTGGCCCAGGTTGTAGCCTCCGAGCCAGAGGTCACTCAGGCTGCGCCTGACCAGGAGGCACCGCCGGAGAAGGGTGAAGATGTCGGGATCGGCCTTGGGAAATCGGCGGCTCTGTCGAGGAAACTGAGGCAGTTGGAGCGGAAGTTGCACGCTGCTGCGACCCTTGACGCGGTCTCGTGTCACCTGATACGGTCTCTGACCGTGGACGAGCTGGCGGAGAGGACAGCGGAGGAGCTTCTGCGGGTTCCGTCGGTGGATATGGCGGCCGTATTCGTGGGAGACCGCGACGATGGAGATTTCGTATTGGCTGCCCAGCGGCGTTTCCCTTCTCACGTGTGGGAGGAGACAGCTCTTCGTCGGGTTTCAGTGGATGGGGTTCTGGCCCAAGCTGTGGCTCGTTGGGACAGGGCACTCCCTTTGAGTGAAGCGGGTCCGGACGCCTGGGTAGATGGGGTCAGCGCCGGGTTGGGTAACGACGTAGCGACCGCGCTAGTGCCGCTGCGGGACGGCAGGCAACTACGGGGCCTGATGCTGCTGGTGCGGCGGGGGGGACGTCAATTCGACCAAGAGGAAGTCGAGCTCTTCTGCACCTTGGGAGAGCGACTGGCGTCGGCTGTGGGCCGCACAATGCAGCTCGGCTCTCTGGAGGATCGGGTCAACTGGCTCTCGGGTCGGGAGGCGGACCGTCGTCTGGTGCTGGAGAGTATGGCGGTTGGCGTGGTGGTGGTGGATAGTCAGGGACTTGTGCGGTTGGTGAATCCAGCAGGAGAGAGACTTCTGGGTTGCAGGGAAGAGGAAGTGCTGGACAAGGGTGTCGAGGATTTGCTCGGGCACGGGGCCGCCATCGTACGAGACAGTATCCAGCGGGATATGGTCTACGCTCACGAGGAGATACATGTGGCGCGGCCTCGTGTCGAGGCAGGGCCGGTGGAGATGAGTGTGTCTCCCCTGCGGTGCGGCAAAGCGGGCGTAAGCGGAGCGGCGGTTACGTTGAGTGATCTCAGACCGCTGAAGGAGCGGGAGGAGGAGCGAAGGAAGCTGGATCGCGCGGCGCTTCTGGCGGAGGTTTCGGGGGTAGTGGCTCACGAGATACGCAACCCCCTGGCGGGCATGGGTGCCGGGATTCAGCATCTGATGACCAAGTTCGAAGAGGGCGACAGCAGGCACGAGGCTTTGCAGAGGGTCCTCAAGGAGGGGGAGAGGGTAAACGCTATTATCGAAGACATACTCCTGATCACGAGACCGCCACACTTGGATCTAGCGCCCTGTGACGTGGCTGAGGTGTTGACGGACTCGCTGAATGGATGGAATGCGCAGGCGAGAACGCGAGGCGTGGAGCTGCGTCAGTACCTCAGCCCTGGTCTGCCTCCGGTGAAGGCGGACAGAGAGCGTCTCGGGCACGCTCTGACCAGGCTGCTGTCGAATGCGCTGGAGGCGATGCCCAACGGAGGTGACCTCGAGATCCTGGTGACCGGGCCTGCCACTGGCGAGGCTGGCTATGTGGACGTGGAGATACGCGACACGGGCGTCGGGATCAAGCAGGAGGACCTGGACAAGGTCTTCGAGCCCTTCTACAGCACCAAGACGCGAGGAACGGGACTCGGTCTCACGATTGCCAAGCGGATCATCGACGAGCACGGTGGCGAGATAGACCTGGAGAGCGAGGAGGGTGGAGGGACCAAGGTGGTAGTCAGGCTTCCCCTGGCGGGGAGGGGAGGATGATGAGCGACAGGATACTGATCATAGATGACGAAGAGACGCTGTGCTACTTTCTGAAAGAGTCTCTGGAGGAGAAGGGCTATCAGGCTATTGCGTCCTACACGGCGGCCGACGGGCTCGACGTGGTGAGCAGGCAGCAGATAGACTTGGTGCTGCTAGACCTGAAGCTGCCTGATGGAGACGGCCTGGACGTGCTGTACGAGATCAGTAAAGTGGACTCCAGTCTGCCAGTCATCGTACTCACGGCGCACGCAGGGGTCGAGAGCGCAGTGCAGGCGATGAAACTTGGGGCCTACGACTATCTGGAGAAGCCCATCAACCTGGAGGAACTGAGCATCACAGCCGCGAAAGCGCTGGAGTCTCGGGCCATGCGCCAGGAGATCCAGCGATTGCGACTTCAGCAGGACCGTGACCACCAGTTCATTGTCGGCGACAACAAGGAGATGCAAGACATCATGCGGCTCATCGAGCGTCTGGCTCCCACCAAGGCGAGCGTGCTCATCCAGGGCGAGAGCGGGACAGGCAAGGAGGTGGTCGCGCAAGCCTTACACAGGCTGAGCCCCAGGGCGAAGAAGGGCTTCGTTGCCATCAACTGCGCAGCCATTCCGGATACTCTGATGGAGACGGAGCTTTTCGGGCACGAGAAGGGTGCCTTCACGGATGCCCGGAACGCGAAGCCCGGTATGATAGAGATGGCCGACGGTGGCACGCTGTTCCTCGACGAGATAAGCACCCTCAAACCCGAGCTGCAGGCCAAGCTGCTGCGCGTTCTGGAAACTGAGACGATGCGGCGACTGGGGAGCATGAAGGATATCCTCGTTGACCTTCGTGTGGTCGCGGCCACGAATAGCGACCTCAAGGAGGCGATCCGCGATGGTGAATTCCGCGAGGACCTGTACTACCGTCTCAGCGTAGTGGTCATCGACATACCGCCCCTGAGGGAGCGACGGGAAGACATAGACAAGTTCGCCGCCGCGTTCATCGTGGACCTCAACAAGGCCAGGGCCACCAGTGTGCGGGGCATCTCGGACGATGCTCTGCGCCTGCTGCGACAGTACGAGTGGCCCGGAAACGTGCGCGAGTTGCGGAACGTTATCGAGCGAGCGATGATTCTATGCACCGATGATGTGATCAATGTAGGTGACCTTCCAGCCGAGATCGTGAGCAGGGAACCGAGCATGGCGTTCGCCGGCAAGGTGCTTTCGATTCCAGCGGTGGCCTCAGGCGTTGATATGAAGGCGACGATAGCCGGTATCGAGAAGCGCATGATACAAGAGGCGCTGTCTGAGACCGAGGGCAACAAGAGCCGCGCGGCTAGACTGCTCGGCGTGAGCCGCGACGTCCTCAACTACAGCATACAGAAGTACGGGTTGCAGATGGACCAGTAGCCGCCTCCTCACCGCCGGCACGCCTCTGGTCCGCGCCCCCAAGCTGATCGTCGCCCGTTGCACCCCGTCCCTCCACACTCTGCTGCTTCCTGGCCTTGAGCTCCGTGCGTGCGAAGTTCCTCTGAAGCGCTGCAAATTCCCCCAGAACACTGCGCAAAAGTCCGCAGTGTGGCTTTTTCCACACATTGCCAGTGCCCACCCGCGACCATCTTCAGCGTGACGGAGCAGCTCCGGGGGTGGTGCCTGCTGCGTTGTGGCCGGCAGGTCACGTATGTAGTGCGCGACTGTGAGCCACTAGATGTAGGGGCGAGGTCTGCGCAATGCACTAGATATGGGATGTGCCGATAGGAATTGCTCCTGGCGATGGCAGCGCTATCTCCAGGTCGAGTGATCCCCTCTGACGGTCGCGCGGCCGGGTAGCCAGCCTGGCACGAATCTTGCACCAATACTGTAGTGAAGGCCTTTCGCAGTGGAGAGGAACGAGATGATGGACAAACTGGCGAGGTTACTGATAGCCGAAGACGAAGATACGCTGTCCTACTTCTTGAGGCAGAGTCTGGAGGATTCGAAGCCGCCATTCAGAGTGGAGGTCGTGGGTGCTGGGGAAGACGCTCTCAAGAGCGTGGTAGCGGGGGAATTCGACCTTATGCTGGTGGATCTGCGGCTTCCCGACATGGATGGTCTGTCGCTGATCAGGGCCGTGCGGCAATTCGATCCGTTTATGAAAGTGATCGTGATGACTGCTTATGGCTCCGCCCAAGCTGAGAAGGAAGTCAGGGAGCTTGGAGTTCACGGATACGTCACGAAGCCTTTCGTTGTCGAAGACATGCGGAGAATGATCACTCGCATAGTCGCCGACACCACAGTATGCGCAGGAGGGGCAAGAGCATGAGGTACGAGATACAGATCGTGATGTCCATCAGCATGTTTGTGATCGGGGTGCTTTCGTCACTGTCTGGTCTGTGGATCATCCTGGCCAAGGAGTACCACCAGACGATGAAGGAACTCTCGACACAATCTATCAGGATCAACGGTCGGGCCATCACGCAAGACTCAGTTGCACCGCTGATTGATTCTGCGTCAGGGATGGTGGAGGCCATCAACCAGCTCATCCGCACGGCAGCGGGCGTAGGTGCCTTCCTCTGCGTGGCTGGTGTGATGATCTGCATCGTTGCCTTCTGGATGATCGGAAAAGTGTGAGGTTGGGACGATGAGCGAGATGGGAGACGAAGGTACTCTGCCATCGCCGGAGGGGACTGAAGGCGAGAACAGGGTGGCACTCGTAGACGTGCAGGCGATGGTGGAGAAGTACGTGCGGTCTCTGCTCAGTGATCAGGGACTGCAGCGTGCGGCTTCCTCCTACTTGTCGCTGTGGCTCAGGCCCCGCGAGGGACTGGCCGCGGACGAGGAGACGCCTGGGAATGGCCACAGAGGGAAGTCCTGTGCTGCTATTCAGAATACCCGCGACCTGGTAACGTCTTTCGATGCCTGGAAGACAGTCATTCTGCTGGGCCAGGCGGGAAGCGGAAAGAGCGCCACGTTGCACTGGTTTGCACACGAGCAAGCACAGCGACTTCTCGACGGAACGGAGGGTGTCTGTGCGAGCTATGTGCCGCTGTATGTAGACCTGCATTCATCGGCCGCAGGCGATGGTCTGCTCCCCATCCTTGCTGCGCAGTTCGAGAGGTATGACCTTCGCCTGGACGAGCAGGCTGCGGCCCGAGTCCTCGAAGGCAATCGCATCCTGTTGCTCCTCGACGGTCTGGAGCGAGCTCGTGACAACCATCTCCTTGATGAGCTGGCCGACGTAGCGGAGTCCGGCGACGTGAAGTGTGTGGCTGTCTGCCGCACAGAGGAGTATCCAGCGTTTCGTCGTTGGCTCCGAGATCCTTCGGTGCTCGAACTGATGGACTTCGACGATAGGCAACGCAGCGCCTACTTGCAGGCCCAACTGCCTCCATCCGCGAAGCCGTCGGCGCTTTGGAGAGCAAAGGGGGACGGGCGGTTGTGGAACTTGCTAAGGATCCCGCTCTTCTCAGCAGTGTTCGCCAAGCTGGTGCAGGAGGCACCCGCAGGGGCGGGTCAAGCGGAGAGCAGCGCAGTCGTGGAGGCGGGTGTAGGAAGGCTGCTGGGGGCGGCGGGCGACGCGCCTGATGCCTTGCACGTCGATGAGGCCAAGCGGGATCTGGCGTCCCTGGCTCTGCAGATGCAGAGTCTTGGGGATGACGGTGTGGTGCAACTCGCCTTGAGCCCAGTGATGACCAGCTTGCACCCACTGAACGCCGGGCAGCCTCGGCAGCGGCTCGCCAACCTTGCGGCTTCGGGCGTGGTGAGTGTATCGAGGCGCGAGGACAAAGTGCGCTTCAGCGATCCCATGGTGCGCGACTTCTTCACCGCCTTGGCCATCAGCGACTCCTACTCGGGCGCTCTGTCCAACAGTATCTGTCTGGAGTCTGACGAAGCGGCTCGTCGGTGGGAAGGGGTCTTGGTGCATCTCTATCACCTCGTCGGCGACCGGTTGTCCTTCCTTCAGCAGCTCCTGCAGATCCGCATCGATGGCTGGGGACCCCGGATCGCCGCCAAGTGCCTGGCCTACAACGAAAAGGGCCAGGAAGCGCGGCAGTTGACGGAGTCTCTGCCCTTGGTGGATGCCCTCGACATGTCGTCGATATACCGGCTGGGACTTGAGCTGAGGGAACTGGGCCAGGAGGACGGTGCTGCCCTCTTGTTCGAAGGTATCATCGGCCGGGAACGTGAGGACTCTCGGTCGCGCGTGGAGTTGCTGGGCTACACCGACAAGTACCGGCAGGGAAGCCGCGACGAACGGGGGCCTATGGGTCCCGAAAGGTTGATCGCGAGCCGGAACCTGGGCGTTCTGTATCGCGAGCTGGATCACGTAGATCAGGCGGTGTCGGAGCTTGAGGCGGCAGTTGCGGGAGCGAACGCGGCCTGCTCCGATTCCTATCACGAGCTGGGCCTGGCCTATCTCAAGAAAGGTCAGTTCCGGGAGGCGTTGTCTGCCTTTCAGCACGCGATAGCGCTGGACCCCGGGGTGGCTGCGTATCATTGCGGCGCCGGCGTGGTGTTCAACCGCCTCCAGCGGTACGCGGAAGCGCAGGTGGAACTGCAACAAGCCACGTTGCTCGAACCGGAGGATGTGGCCGCCCATCTCGAGCTGGGCTACGCATACGAGGAGCAGGGTTGGTATGCAGAAGCGCTGGCTACCTACCAGTCGGCCGAACTGCAAGATCCTGAGGAACCCCTGTGCCCTTGGCGGATCGGTCGCTTGCTGGGTGTGCAAGAGCGTTGGGATGAGGCTGGCGAGGCTATGCACCGGGCCCTCACTCTTGCTCCCGATCGAGCGGACTGGCACTACGAACTGGGGTCCGTCCTCGAGAGGATCGGGCAAGCCCAATCGGCGCTGGAGGAGTACGAATATGCCGCTCAGGCTGATTTAGAGAACGCCGAGTACCAGCACAAAGCAGGCGCCCTGTGGCTGTACAAGAAGCAGCCCCGACAGGCGGCAGAATACCTAGTCAAGGCCGCGGAGCTCGAATCAGAGCGCGCCGATTGGTGCTACGACCTTGCCTTGGCGCTCGCCAGGGACGGCAGAGACGATGAATCCTGGGTGTGGTGCGAGCGTTGCATGGAGTTGGCCCCGGATGATCCCCAGTATCGTCTGCTGGCGGGTGAAGTCCTGCGTAGTCTGGGGCGGCGCAGCGAAGCAGAGGCACAGCTACGTAGGGCACTGGAACTCGACCCAGATCTGGCAGCCGCTCGATTCCAGTTGGGTCTCCTGCTCCATGGGCACGGGCGGCAGGAAGAGGCGCTGGTAGAGTACGAAGCTGCCATAGCGCTCGAGCCTGGAGTAGCAGAATACCATCACCGGCTGGGCACTCTGCTGCACGACAGGAGGCGCCTCGATTCCGCCGTGTCGTCTCTGATGAGAGCCATCGAGCTGGATCCCTCATTGTCCCAGGCTGTGGCAGACCTGGGCGCGGTATACGAGGAGATGGGCCGAGACACGGACGCGCTACGTATGTATGCGGAAGCGGTGTCCATCGCTCCGGAGAATGCGAGTTACCATCTGCGCGCCGCCGCGGCGAGTCAGAGGGCAGGACGCGTGGAGGAGTCACAGAGCTACGTAGAACAGGCCCTGAAGCTGAACCCGCAGGACGGCGAGGTCCATTTCCTGTTGGGCCAGGTCCGCGAAGCGCAGGACGCTCTCGAGGAGGCCCTGGAGGAGTATCAGGAGGCGATAGGGCTTTGCCCGCACGAGGCTGGGTACCACGCGCACGCGGCTTCAGTGGCGCAGCGCCTGGGTCGGCTGCACGAGGCCAGAGCGGAGGCCGAGAAGGCCGTGGAACTGGATCCCGAAAACCCGGAGCTGAGCTTTGAGCTGGGCAAGATGCTGCAACAGATGGAACTGCCGAGAGAGGCGGCTGGGTATCTCGAGAGGGCGGCGGAAGCGTCAACCGCGAACCCGGAGGTTCAACTGTACTACGCCAAAGCCCTCCGTGACCTTGATAGGGACCAAGAAGCGATCAGTGTGTTGGAGGGCACAGAGAGGCTCGCCAATGCGCCTTCGTCTGTCCAATCTGAGCTCGCTGAGCTGTATGCTGCGCAGGGGCGGGTCGAGGAAGCCCTACGCCATTTGGATGAAGCAGTGAGTCTAGATCCGAACAGTGCAGACTATCACCTTCAGAAAGGCGCGCTTCTTCGCGACAGCGGTCGAGCCGACCTCAGTGTCGCCACACTGGAGAGGGCATGCGAGTTGAAGCCTCAGGATGCGGAGATCCTGTGGCAGTTGGGGCTGAGCCTGGAGCAAGTGGGGAGGCACGGCGAGGCTTCCAGCCTCTTCGGCGAGGCTGTTGATCTGGCCCCTCACGTGCATAGATACCAGCTTTCCTACGGCATAGCGTGCAGGACCATGGGCCACACGGATGGGGCGGCCAGCGCACTGGGGGCGGCACTGGAGCTGGCTCCAGAAGACCCTGAGACGAACTATCAACTCGGTGATCTCTATCTGGAGCGTGGAGAGGCCGAGAAAGCACTGACCTTGCTCCAGACGGCCTCGACGCTGGACGAGAGCGTAGGCCGGCACCATCGTTCTCTGGGACGGGCGTATCGCATGTTGGGCGATGGAGATGCCGCGATCGGTGCCCTCGAGCGAGCGAGCGAGCTGATGCCAGGCAACCACGAACTGCTCTATGAGTTGGCTGAGGCAGCGGAGGCCCAGGGATATGTACACAAGGCCCTGACTCTGTATCGACAGGCACTGGACATGGGGCCAGAGGAGCCACGCCACGTGGCAGCGGTGGCTCGCGTCCTGCGAGAGATGGGCCGCGAAGACGACGCTATCGCGACGCTGGAACAGGCGTCACGGATCGGCAAGGACGCTCCGGAGGTCCAGGACGTATTGGCTGGTCTGTATCTGACCGATGAGCGACTGGACGATGCGGCACGTGCCGCCGAACGGGCCGTGGAACTCGCCCCATCCACTCCGCAGTATCGAACCCACTACGCAGGGGTTTTGACCGATCTGGGGCGGCTCGAAGAAGCCGTGGCCCAGGTCCAGGAGGCACTCCGTCTGGCACCGGATGACGCCGGCGCGCATTCAGCTCTCGCACAACTCTACGAGGAGCAGGGAAATCTGGAGCAGGCCGCAGAGGAATACGGGGAGGCGTCGAGGTTGGCTCCCGATAAGGCCCGGTACCACTTCTGCTTCGGGCGCTTGCTTGCCAGACTGGGACGCCAGGACGAGGCTACTGCCGCGCTGGGCAAGGCCGTCGCGCTGGACCCCAGCGACGCGGAGGTTTGCCTGGTCGCTGGCCAGGTGCTGTACGAGCAGGGTTTGTACGAGGAGGCGCTCTCACAGTTCGAGAGGGCCGTGGAACTCGATGGCAGTCTGCCTGCGGCTCACAGGGGAGCCGGTGGCTCTCTGATGGGTCTGGGCCAGCATGATCGAGCGGTAGACAAGCTTGAGAAGGCCGTCGAACTGGATGGGAACGATGCCGGGAGCCACTTCGAGCTCGCAAGAGCCCACGAGGCCGCTGGCAGGCTGGAAGATGCTCTGAACTGCTGCCAGAGAGCTACTGACCTCTCGCCTGATGAGCCTAGATACCTTCGGCAGAAGGGTAGTCTACTGCGCAGAATGGGTGAGAGCAAAGCAGCCATCGAGAGCCTGCGAGCCGCCCTGGCGCGCGAAGAACACGACTTCGAGACCTACTACGAACTGTCGTTGGCCTACGAGATGCGGGAGAGATTCGAAGAGGCCGCGGCCGCGTACCAGCGTGCACTTGAACTCTCGGCCGGCGCACCTGAGCTGCGCGATAGGCTCGCGGAAGTGGGCTCTGCGGTGGCCAAGTCGTTGCCATCCTCGGTTGCCTCTCGTTGGCTGGAGGGAATCGAGAGCGAGCTGCACCAGGATCTGGCCAGGAGACCCAAGGACGCTCTCGCCTACAGCCAACTCGCCTTGGTGCATGCCAAGGGCGGGAGGCCCGAGAGGGCTCTTGAGGAAGCCAGGCAGGCCATCCAGCTCGAGCCCCAGAACCCTCTCCACTATCGCAATCTTGGTCTCGTGCTTCGAAGCCTTGCCAGAGAGGAAGAGGCAGTGGAGCAGTTGCTCAGGGCCTGCGACATGAAGCCAGAAGACCCCGTCAATCACTACGAACTGGGGCTCGCGTACCTTGCGGTCGGCAGATTGGGTCCTGCCACGGCAGCCCTGGAGACTGCCACGCAGCTTGCGCCCGCACGCGGGGACTATCACCATGCCTTGGCCACCGCCTACGAGCGAGACGAGCGCTACGAGGAGGCCATGGCGGCTCTTCAGAAGGCGGTGGAGCAGAACCCTGACCTGGCTGAGAGGCGTCACCGGTTGGGCGAGTTGTATCGGAGGCGGGAACGCTACCAGTCTGCCCTGGAGGAGTACCTGGCCGCCATCGAGATGGACCCTGAAGAGGCACGCTATTACCACGATGCGGGAGTCGCGTACCAGCAGATGCGGAGGTACGAGAAGGCTGCGGACTACCTCCAGGAGGCCCTCAGCAGGAAGGAAGACGACCCTCGTTGGTGGAACGAGCTAGGTCATTCACTCGAGTCGCAGAGCCGATTCGAGGACGCGGAGATGGCGCACAAAAAAGCGATCCACCTTGCGCCGGATGAGCCTCTGTATCTCTTGCACCTGGGTCGATGCTACGAGAACCTGGGCAAGCACGATGAGGCGGCCGCCGAGTATCTGGAGGCGGCTGCCCTGAGACCCGACTGGTCGGCGGTTCACGAACAACTAGCCCGGCTGGCGGAGGCGCGAGGCGACTATCGGGGTGCCATGCTCAGCTACAGCAAGGCGCTCCAGGTCGATCCCGGCAATGCCACGTACCACCTCAAGATGGGGGTGCTCCACAAGCGGCAGGGACAGTCCGACCTGGCGCTGAGGGAGTTCCAGAAGGCTCAGGATCTGGCAGGCGACGTGCCGGAGGTCTACCAGGAGATGGCCGAGGTTGAGGAGGAGCAGGGCAACTACGACGAGGCCCTCCGGCTCTACCACCAGGCTCTGAGGGAGAATCCCGATCACGTCTCTTCGCACGTGAAGCTCGGTCGGCTCTGCGACAGACTGGGCCACGTCGACAAGGCTGCGGCTCACCTGAGAAAGGCGGTCGAGTTGGATCCCGGCAACCCTGGTGCACACTCTGATCTGGGTTGGATACTGCACACGCAGGGTGAACATAGCGAAGCACTGCATGAGTATGAGGCAGCTCTGCTTCACGATCCAGAGAGCTTCGATGCGTACTTCGGCGCTGGGATGGTGTACAAGCAACTGAAGCAGTACCCCGAGGCGGTCGAGATGTTCCGCCATGCCGTGAAGCTCGAGCCTCACAACAGCGAGGCCTACAAGCAACTGGCGGCTACGAGTGCCCTGGCCTTTTTCGTGGCTCGTGGTGCCCGTCCCTCTGACCGGTTACAGGGGCCGAAGAACATCAGGCGGGAGGCTAGGACAGCGTGAGACTGACAACGTCTAGGGAGCTGTTTGCCGCGGCGAGGCTGAGCCTCGATCTAGGCTACCGCGAATTCGGAAGCGCACTGCTCGAGCACCTGTTGGAGCAACTACCTAGCCATCTGGCTGCGCGTTGCCTACGTGGAGCTACGCTCCTGGATCGTGAACAGTGGGTCGAGGCGCAGGAGCAGTTGGAGTTCGTTCTGAACGCCGACCCTCTGAACTTGGCCGCGCTGAAAGGCATGGCCGAGGCCGACGTGGGCTTGGGCGCCGCGCTTGAGCAAAGCCAGTATCTACAGTGGGGGCTGGCGTTCTATCCCTGCGACAAAGGGATTCGTCAGCTCGCCGGCGAAGCCCTGGAAGACTGCTCTCCGCTAGTCCTGGCTCGCACGTTGACCGTGGCGGGGCGCGGTGAGGAGGCGGTGCCCTACTACGAGGCTGCACGCGACCAAGCGGCTGACAACGGTGAATACCGCTCGGCACTGGAGCTTGTTCTTACAGAGGCCCTGTGGAACACCGGACGCATCGGGAGCGCAAGGCCCTTGGCTGAGGAACTCGCTGACGAGCGACCGATGTGGATTAGGCCCACACTCATCCTAGCAGATGTCCTCCTGGAGCAGCGGGACGACGCGCAGGGAACTGCGCTACTCCACGACGCATGGGCCCTCGATCCCAGCCTGCTGGTTGCGCAAGAACTGCTCGGTCAACACGACAGGTATGATTCGTTCCTCTGCGGCACTCTGGAGGTGAACGGGCCCCCAGAGGAGATGGTCTTGGAAGCCCCTCTTGCGTTGAGGTACCTGTTGGGGGTTGAGCCTCTGCCGTCTGTTGCTGCTCAGCGCCAAGAAGATGTCTCACCCGCCCCGGTCCACGTCCAGCAGAGTTGCCAGAAGGGACGAAGCGAGGCCGTGGACCAGCCAGCAGAAGCC
>Ga0315553_10001858_pt1 | contig 17290 bp, 13 predicted proteins | sample SalMarSW160140MG_FD_203099 | JGI IMG/M metagenome (GOLD analysis project Ga0315553, IMG submission 203099) | Salt marsh sediment microbial communities from the Plum Island Ecosystem LTER, Massachusetts, United States - Salt Marsh Sediment SW1601-40 ... | reverse complement strand
ACTGCTTCTTATAATCGTTATATTTTAAGGTAAATGTGATTGTTTATTAATAATTGCACGCGTTTTTATAAGAAAAATATTGAAAGAAAAAACACAATCAGCAACAAGGATTAATAGATATAAATTAATAAATGTTCTGAACGGGATAATACATAGGACTCCAATTTAACAACCCGATTGCGTTGAAGTTCGTTTCTTCTTTATTCTCAAGCCGCCTTATTTCATATTCCAAACAGGATCCTTTTTTCACAATACCGGCGATTCGTACTAAACCGTTATAAAGATAGTTAAGTTTGTTTTCGTTAGGGTTTATTATTGGTTCTGACTTTAACACCGCATACAATGGAAAAAACTTCTCGTGGAATCCCGTATGACCCTTTGGACAATGATTTAATCCTTCAATATTAGGAAGTATGCATCCTTCGTCGCAGAAACGAAGCGTAAAACCTCGGTTGTTATTTTTTTCGTGCTCAACAATTTTGCCTAAAACCGTTTTTAGTGAGGACTCACCTGCCTTTATTTGCTCGTATTCTTGAATAGTCTTAAGTTCTTTATTATTGATGAAATCGTTGATTTGAGGTGGTTGATTTACGATTTTTTTAAATCCTTTTTTGAATTTTAGCAGTCCAGAAATACAAGTAGCCCCTGAGCCATAAGAGCCGAAATAAACGACATCGTTAACGCGACCATATTCTTCTAAAATGAAGACTATTTGCGCCCAAATGGAAGCATTATACATATTTCCAAAATGAGAAGGAACCCTTAACTGTGGAAGCACTTTTTCTGTGAAATTCCCTATAAGTTTATGTGAGATATTTTCCAATGTTTCCGATGAATAACCTCTCTCTTTTAACTTCAAATATAACCACTCAGGTAAAACTGTAATGTCGTGCATAAACGCATCGAGTTTCTTAAGTATGGAAGATTTTATGTGATTCATATTTATTTTTGGAAGATCATTGATATGTCTTATCCAGCGTTTTTGAATTATCTCTTGCATGCATTTAATAGGTAACTTTGAGAAAGGGGCGTGAAACGTATAATAATCTGCGTGGAAATCGCCAATATTATTTACCAAATCGTCATAAGCTTTTAATTGGAAATCAAGATATGTCTTTACTGAATAGTGACCAAAGGCTTTAGCGTTTTTTTCGTTAGCAGCGCGGAAAAAATCGTCAACATTTCCCGATACCTTACCGAACTTCTCACTGAAAGTAGCAACTCTAGGGTTCTTTGAAATTACTAAAGCAACCGCTCCTGAGCCTTGAGTTGCTTCGCTTGGAGATCCCAGGTGATAGGAGGATATATCTGCGCTTATGACAAGCGCTTTTTTTATTATGTCTTTTTCGACTAAAGCAATAGCATTGAGGAGGGCTAGTGTACCTCCAGCGCAGGCGTTGTATGAATCCATCGTAAGCGCGTTGGGCGATATCTCTAACAATTCGGCGAAGATGTTCGCAACCGACTTCACAGCATAGGTAATGGTTTCCGTTCCTACAAATAACGCATCTATGCTTTTAGGAGATATCCCCCCCTTTATTAGTGCTTGATATCCTGCTTTTAATCCCAACGAAATGATATCCTCGTTAACTTCGGGCACTCTCATTTCGTGAACCATCAATCCTTTCTGAAATTTCCCCGGATCAACATTCCGCTGTAGAGCTAAGTCGTTTAACTTTATGTAGTATTTTGGTGCGTAAAAACCTACGCTATCGATACCAATGTTCCCAAACAAATAATCATTGCCAATCATAAGCAATCCACTTCGAATTTCTCAATAAATATTGTAATTTAAACGAGATTAAATTATTTCCTCTTAAAACAGATAAATTATTTCAACTATTTGATAAATAATTTTGATTTACTAAAATAGTCTTCTAGTTAAATGTTATTAATATTAAGCAAGGTGGTTATTTAAAAATTCCTCGTTCTTTACTACTTTCAACAGTTCATACTCGGAATGATATTGTTTAAGTAATGACAAGAAGTATTTTCTCGTGTTGTGTATTTAAAAGAGTATTTCAGTCTAAAACTCAAGTTTTTTATTTCATTTTTTTTTGGTTGGGGTTGATCTAGTCAAATTCTGCATCTTTTTTCTTTCATCAATAATAGAAGAATTATTACATTATTATTCTTGATTTTTATTTCTGTTTCTTATCTTCTTTTTAAAATCATCCCAAGAAGATACAAGTAGATTTTTCGTTTCAGGAATTTTCTTTAAAATATTTTTTAATTCAACATCTTCACTTAGAAAGACACCTTCTAATGCCACTGCAGTTGCAGCTATCCAGCAATCCATAAAATCAGGATGTCCAGAATGTCTTATAATTGAAGCAATCATACTTGCTTTTGGATTTAGTTCACAATTAAAAATATTTATCGGAAAATTAAGTAAAGTTGGGAGAATCATTTGATATCTGTTTAAAATGCTGAAATCGTTTGTTTTTTTATACGCATTTATTAATTTAAAAATAGTCTCTATCAGACATATTGATGGTAAATAAACATCATAACCTTTTATCTCATTCTTCCAAATTTGTTTGAGATCGCTCTCGAAATCATCATCCATCTTAATTTTTATGCCAAATAAAGGTAAGATAAAAGTTGTATCAAGAATGAGTGATTTAGTGTTCATCATTAGTTAATTTCTCCTGCATCTTTCTCTGCTCTTCAATATCCTTTTCAATGCTTGCTGGAGTTCCTGTAGCAATAACGACCATGTTTAACGCCTCTTCGATTGAATAGATCTTCTTGATGATTAATTCACCTTTAAAAGCCTCAATAAAAACCTCATCTCCTGGTTTAATACCAGCTATATCTCTTAACGGTTTTTTTGGCAAAATTTCTCCTTTTTTTCCGACGATTGTTTTATCTTGTATTGTCATAAAGATAGTATGTTTTTCTGAATATTTAATTTTTTTCAGAAAATTTCTAGGTCAAGAATTTTTTTCTAGGAAGGGATCTTACGGAAAAAGGAGATAATTATTATTCATAAAAAACAGATTGTAAGAGAGATATCTAATATTTTGACTGTTCTACATAGAAATCAAAATTATAATATGGTATTCACAATAATTATAATTATATAAGCAGTCTTCATCGTAAAAATCTCTTTAAGAGTTATGACATCTTGGAAGAATTGAAAGACATAGCAGAAAAAAAATTGCCCAAACATGTTGGTTTAATTTTGGACGGAATTTAGAAGTGCTTTCCACTTTTAAACGGTAACCGCCGTTGGGCAGCAAAAAATCTGTTTGGTATTAATGTTGGTCATCTTATTGGGTACCAAAATTTAAGAGAAAGGCTTTTCGATTTTTTTGAAGCAGGCATACGTTATTTAAGCATCTATGCCTTGTCGCTAGAGAACTTAAAAAAAAGAAGCGAAGCGGAGATTAAGTATATTTTTGGAATTATTTTAGATGCAGTTGACTCAGTCGTAAAGGAAGCAACTGTTAAAGAAGAGAAAGTGAATTTTAATGTAATCGGACGTATTCATTTATTACCTGAGGAAGTTAGAAATAAAATTGAAGAGTTAATTGATTTTACTAAAGATAACGATAAGAATTTCATTAATTTATGTATAATGTACGATGGACAAGAAGAGATCGTAGATGCAGTAAAAGAAATTATTAAAAATGGTATTAAAGAAGAAGAAATTAATAGAGAGGCTATTAAAAAACACCTCTATACTCGAAAATTTCCTGAAGTAGATTACATCATACGGACGGGAATGGAAGATGGTGCAAGGATTTCAGGTTTTTTATTATGGGATGCATCTTACGCAGAATTCAAGTTTAGAACGGATTTATGGCCTGATTATAGTAAAGAGATGGTTATAGAAGATTTAAAAGATTTTTCTAATAGAGTTAGAAGAAAGGGAAAGTAGTCTTTTTTCTTAAGTAAATATTTAAAATCAATAAGTTTTATATTGTTGATATTAAGATAATGAAGCACTTCATCATTTCATAAACATCCTAATTAAATCGTAACAAATATCAATTTTGCGTAATTTAATATAATACTAATACCAAATATCCTTTCTATTATGTCTGCTCAGGAACCTAATCACGTTATTTCGATAAGCGTGAAAAAATTCCCTCAAAACCTATTAATACCCAATGTTGAAAATCCGGTTTCCCTAGAAATAATTAATCAATCTAACAAAGATGAACACTTTAAGTTCGTTTTTGAGGGAGAAAATCTCGAGATCGATGTTTCACCAAATGAATTTAAGGATGAGGTTAAATTTACTCCGAGCGAAGCCAAAACGATAAATTTGATGTTAACTCCTGTCAGAGATGGTTTTGGTAAACTGACAATCAATGCTTATTGGATGAAACTAGTGGAATACATCGTAAAGGTTCAACACATAAGAGAAACTGTTTCCACAAGCAAAATAAACTCTATTTTGAAGAATAAACAATTCCTTCAACCCATTAAAAGTGACAAATTCAACATTAACGATTATATTATTTCATCTAGTAAAAGTGATATTAAAAAAATTGAAAAACAACTAAAAGAGCTAAATAATATATCTACTGAACCACAAGCTGAAGATTCAAGCCAAGATAGTAAACTGCTAAAACCCAACACTGAAATTGCTCGCCGAGAAATAGTTAATAAGCTTAAATTGCTTGCAAAATCTTACGTTTCTATTGGTGAATTTGAAAAAGCTCTTGAGACCGCATTACAGATCACTGATGAAAAAGAAAAGATAGAATTATACTATACCCTAATTAGAGCTAATGCTCCTAAAAATTTGAATGGGAGCTTACAGACAGTTAAGAAACTAAAAGATCTTAATAAAAAAAATCAGATGATTAAAAACATAGCCCATGATTATGTTGATGTTAATCCTGATGAAATTCCTAAAATCCTTTTACTAATTGAAGAGACAACAGTAAGGGAAAAAATTCTTCTCAATTTAATTTATAGTTCTCTAGAAAAAGAAGTATCTATAGCTCTTAAGTTTGTAGAGCAAATTGAAGATGAGATAATTAAAATTAAAGTTTTATTCAATATTATAAAAAATTTCCATGAAGAAAAGAAGGACGACTTGATTCTCCCTATTTTAAAACAGATCGATCAGATTATACTAAACTCAGAGAAAATAACACTATCAGAACATAAGTATAACAATCCTGCTTACGAATATTTTAAAGAAACTATTTGCATATTAGCTGAATTAGATTGTCCTGAAACAGCGGATAAAATAATAGGAGAATTAAGTTCAGAAGAGCTTAGAGAAAATATTGCGAAGGATATTTTCAACGAGATTTATGAAATGGTTGATGAGAAAAAAAATAAAATAGAACCTATTGGTGAATTTTCTCAATTCTATATATTGAATACATATATATCTAATATATCAAATGAAATACAAGATTTTTCTCTCATTGGAGGAAATGTAAGTAATAATGTCCTCGCAGGCAATTTTAATTTTAATGTCGCCCTAATTTCCTTATTTAGTTTTAATTTTAGTATTTTCCCTTTAATAGATAGAGTTTACTCGGAGTTAGCATATAATTCCGATAAATCCATTGCTTATTATATCTTTCCTTCTATTAGCGATCACGATGAAGATGAAGTAAGGATCATACAACATACCCTAAAAAGATTTGTTCAACCCGAAAGAATAACAAATCAGGTAATAATTTTTAATTTAGACTTCATACAGTATTTGGGAAAACCCACTGTCATCTTATCGTCAATTTCAGAGGAAATGAATACTATTAAATCGAGAATTGTAAGAAATCTTAAAGATAGCGTTAATGTGATAATAGATGACGATCTCTTCAAGGGAGGAAAGACGGTTGATAATTTAACAAGTATTTTTTACGGGGACAAATTTAAAATAGTTAATTTGGTACTGTCCTATGAATTTATTAATGATTTTAACCTATTTAAAAATTTAATTCAATCATTAACTTAATCTAATTATAATAAATGTGAATAACTTTATGGCAAAAGATAAGAAAAAGAAAAAACAGAAAGGATCAAGTAAAGATGCGTATGGGACTTTCTCTCAAATGATAGGACAAGATTCAGGTAAAAAGCATAAAACTAAAGCAACAGCAGTTGGTGAACTTCCTTTTGGTGTGAGTCTTGGCAACCCTATAGATAGATCTACTGATAAATTATTTCTTGGGACCGATTATCGAGAAATTTTAATACCTGAAAGGTCATGGGCAGATATTCTTGCAGATATCGAACATTGGACACCTTTACCCTTCACACATGGAATAGAAATGGAATTAATTATCGCTGATGATAATGGGGATTATCCTCCTGGCGACGAAATGGTTTTTCGAATGAAAGAAATCGTGAAAGACGCAATTAGAATTATGGATCAGATTTTATATGAAGGTAGAGAGAATTTCTTACCTATTCCAGATTATATAAGGCAAAAGGTAACTGCTAGACCATATGGTCGAGATGATCTTGAAAAGGGATATGCAATGGATATCAGATATCGTTTACCCAATGGAGGTGAAGTAGACATAGATACATTCGCTCGCGACGGTAATGTAACTGCTGTGACATACATATTAGAACTTGTAACTCCTCCCTGCGAATACGCTGAAGAAATGGCATATTGGGCAAGTACCTTGTTTCTGCTCGCAAAAACGACCTTACCTAACGATTTACATATAATTGCGTCTGCCATAAATCCTGCTGCGAAGGAATATATGCGTGGACTGACTCAAGCGGATCACAGCCATATTGGAGCATTCAAATCAGATTTGGAAAAAGTCCAAGCTTATTGTATGATAAGAAATTTTCTTCCACATATTATTGCACTTACTTGTAATTCTCCAATACTAAATAATCAACCTACAGATGTAGTTAAGATTGTTAACAATAGAATAACAGCTCCAAATTGCGTTCGTTCCTTAAGATTGAAAAATAACACTACAATGCTTAGTAATAACGATCCTAAGCATTTCATTCCTTACTTAACTGATCTTAGCGAGAATTCTATTAATTATTTCCTTCAAACCATCCAAAAAGCAAGCTTAGAGGACGGTAGATTTCAAGATGTCTTCCCAGTTACAGATTGGGGGACGATAGAGATTAGAATTAGCGATGCGCAAATATCAATCTGTCGTAGAATTGGTATAGCTCTTTTATTGGAGGCAATGTGCTATAAGGCTCGAAAGTTATTAGAGCAAGAAGTATGGGTACCAGATGCGGGAAGTGAGACAATTGCTTATAACAGAAAAACAGCAATTGAACGAGGATTAATTTCTCTATTTCGGCCCCAGAACCTTACGCGAGAGCATCTCGCACAGTATGATCCTGAATTTGCTGAGCAATATCTGGGCCCTGAAAACCAACCAGTTAGATATATGATGCAAGCTTGCCAAAGAATGTTCTTCTATCTGAAGGATGTCTTAAAAGAACTTGGATTTCTCTACTCTCCGTTTCTGAAACCTATCCTTCAGTCAGTTTTTGGAAATGTAAGCTATGCTGAACCTCCAATAACCGAAGCAGAATATCAGTTAAGCCTTTATCAGTATAAGTTAGATAATAACGAAAATCCCAATATTTTATACGATTTGATTTACTTTACGATTGAATATTGTCAGGATCCCTTAAATAATCCATTAACTGGAGTTTTATCGCTTCCAAGAGAAATGAGAGAATAAGTATATATCATAAAAATAAAAAAAAGTTGATATGGAAAACTATGCTTACTGCGATTATTGAACAGGAAGGAAAAATTCGAGCGGAAAATATATTTGTAATCGATTCTCATTCACATTTAGGAGAAGATGTAGATGGAGCAACCATGATGAATCCCTTAGCACCAGGAACAGGAACATTCGACTTTTGGGGCAATGTCCAAGGTAGAATAAAATCCGATTGGGCTATTACAGGAGAACAATCTTTTTCAACAAAAATAGATGGTAAACACGCTAAGATTAGTTGGGAGTTCAATCCATACCCCTTTACAGATAACCTTTATATTGCGTTAGAATCGTTGGGGAAAAAGCATTCTGATTTAAAAGCAAAATCGAAATTTTATGCTTTTGTCGACCAAGGTGTGGTTTTCCCGTTTCAGGATGTGTTTAGGGATAAGCATCCAGAAGCTCGATATCGAGCCAGTAATATCAATGTTTCTCGATTTACTACTCGCTTTCCTTTTTCCATGAAATTAATTGGGTATGCGCGTTGCGATCCAATGGAAGGGGAAAAGGCAATAAACGAAGTAGCTTACGCTCGACAGGAATTAGGACTCCGAGGATTAAAACTCCACCCTCGTTCTGAAAGATGGATTGATGATATTAATTCAGGGAAACCTTTAAGAGTTTTAGTTGAAGCTGCTAGGCATTCTCTACCCGTAATTTTTGATACTCGAGGAAGAGGTTCGATACTAGATATCGCAGAATTAATTAAGTCAACGCGTTCAGTTATAATTCAACAAAATCCGACTTTATTACCTCACTTTAAAGTAATTATTGCTCATTTTGCTCAAGGAAATATAGGTGATTATGAGGTTTATAACGCTTTAGTTCAACCCAATACCTATGGGGACTTATCTATGCTTCATGGTGAGGGTGCTGGGAACTTTTTTGAGGATTTTCGAAAATGGTTCAAGTCACACGATAAGAAAAGAGTGGATAATCGAGATTGGTCAGAATACCTCCTTTATGCTTCTGACTATCCTTATTTTGGAGATATACACGCTCAAAAGCTTATAAAATACATTATAAATAAACGATTTTTCGATACTGGAGGAACTGTTAAAGATATCAGAAATATCATGGGCTTAAATCAGCTCAAACTTTTACCTGAATATTCCCTACCACAAAAAAAAGATTCTGATTCTCCTTTACCAAGTGTACTTCTATCTAACGCTTCAAATCAAGAAATAAATCCTTATGAGGTAGCGATTAAAGTAATAGCTGAATTACTTACTAATAATAAGATTGATATTAGGCGTTTCTGCTTACAGTTCAAAGATTCTTGGAATGAAATTAGTGAAGATGTATTATTAAACATCTTAAAACGCACGAGTAACGAAGAAATCCCAACCCTTTTGACGACAATTTTGAAAAACCATTTGGGATTAATCGCACCATTAAATAAAGAAGTAACTTGGAATATGTTTGGTTATCGGTATTTTAACCCTAAGGATCGTAAATTTTTTACCTCTTTGTTGAAACATAACTACTTAGCTTTAGATGAAAAGCAAGCTATCAGCTGCTTAAATCAAATATTCTAAAAAGGTGAATAAATTAACTTACAAACAATGTTTTTGTAAGAAGATTATTAATAAGCAAATTGAAGACATCTTCTATGTTCTTTCCTGTTTTAGAGGAAGTTTTAATACTAGCAATTAAATCAAACTTTGTTAATGCTAGTTTTGATACATTATCATCATTATTATTTTCTGGATCAACAAGATCGTATTTAGTTCCAACAAGTATTATTGGTAAGCTAGAATTATGCATTCGTACCAACTCTACCCATCTATTAACATTATCCATTGTTGCTAGATTTGTTAAATCATAGAGCAATAGGGCTCCCGCCGCACCTTTTACATATTTCTTTAGTAGGAATCGAAATCGTGTTTGACCTCCGAAGTCCCATAATTGCAGTGCTATATCGTATTCTTTTATTTGAATGCGTTTGAGATAAAAATTTACCCCAATTGTCATTTTTTGGTCTTCTGTAAACAATCCCTCAACATATCTCTGCAGAAGTGTTGTTTTACCTACATTTCCATCCCCAACTGTAAGTATTTTAAATAGAATTTGCTTCACTATAATAAATTACCCAATTATTTGTTTCATTGTTGAACTAAAATATACTTAAGTTTTTCACACTTATCGTAAAATTCTTTGCTAAGTGAATTATATATGGTGTGAATTTCATCAATAATTTCTTGAGACTTTGAGGTCCATGTAGGATAATCCAATAGATAAATAACTATATTTGCATTTTCAAATGCTATCAACTGTTCCTGCTCATCCTCTAATAAATAAGGTAATTCTTGGCCAGAAGTATCGAATGCACCTAGTTCTAAGTCCATCCAGTAATATCCTTTAAGGTTGATGCCTCGAGTAGGTTCAAGTGGCTTAATCATTAAATCTTTAGGATCGTATCCCTCAAAGATTAATTTGATTATGCTTGTTTTACCAACTCCAGCTCTACCTATTACTGAAATCTTATTTGGCATGATTATTTATTGATCACCCTGAATTCCTCCCATTTTAATATGCGAATAACATTTTCAATTAAAATTGCTAATTTAACTATCTTGATATAAAACCTAATATAAAAGCATATAATTTTTGTGTCAAATGTTAATTTGTACATTAGAAATAGTGTATATGAATATAAACTTAAGTAAAAAGTCCTTAATCTTTATTGAGCATAATAAAACTACAATTTTAATTGTTTTTGATTTCAAGCTGAAACAACTCTTATCATTTTAAGTATTTTTCCTATCTAAAATATTTTCTACCAAAATATTTAAATATTAGGATTTCTGTACTAATTATACTTAAATTAGTGTAGAAATATTTTTTTTTGTATTAAAATCTTAATGATAGGCTAATAAATGTTTATTCAAACAGAGTCATGTAGCGAACCAGAAATCCCAATATGCAGCACGGAAATGCTAGGATTAGAAGCTATTCAGGTTGCTAAGTCTGGTAAAAGGTTAGATATTATTTTTCATAGAGGAATAGCACTTTCTCTTACTCAAAAAATAATGAAACTATATCTAGAAAAAATTATTAAAGCAAAACAGGGCAATCTAATTGCTTCAGTTGATGATTTTGGCGTATATATTCATTTTTTCAGTTTACATTTAGACAAAATTCTGGTTATCATTTATGTTGATAAGAAAAACAGTGTTGTTGACAAATGCACGAAAATGTACATACTCTATAAGAAAATTTATGACTACATTCAAAAAAGAAGCCCTATTACGGAAATTTTAGATATGTGCAAGATGACAATCAAAATCAAGTAATACGGAGCAAGAAACGGTCTAATTTCCCCAGGTTAAGAAAAAATGAGATATTTCTGGTTGAAGTCCTATCAATTTCTATATAAGCAAGAAAGCGTTTTAAACATAGACCAACTTATTTTATGGGCATTATATAACAAAGTAATTATCTAAAATGTTTCCAAATCTTTGAAATTGTGATATATTCCCAGTAAAGGCTTTTGGGCTTATATCGTCTTTATACATGTCCAAAAACTCATCAGATACTATTTGCATATATTTTTGATCAAGTTTTGAGATTCTCTCCTCTCCTACTAAATAGGCAAAAATCACATTATTTTTTACAGTCAAATAAATTTGCTGATTTCCAAAGTTTATATGGTTCAGTTCTACGCCAGGTCCTTGCCCAATCATTTCTTTAGTAAAGATTAATAAGGCGGAAATAAAACCACTAATTTGAATTTCAAAATCCCTCAATCTACTTTTTTTCTTGTTCATTTTAGAATAGAACAAGTGACCTGAGGTACTTATTATAAAAAATGCTAATATAGAATCGGACTTTGGAATGATAAAATCGTAATCGCAAATTTCTTGTATATCACTGAATTCTTCACAAGAATAGATAGCTTCATTTAATTTTTTAGAAATTTCATAATAACTCGAAAATTTCATTATTGACTCTTTAGTATCCAAATAAATAATGACAATAATTTCACTAGGATTAGTATTGAAATAATGCATATAGATCGTATAATCGCTAATCAGTTCAATTGCAATACCTTGTTTTTTTTTCAAAATTTTATTCTTATTTAGTTTCAGTATTGTGTGAATTAGTTGGATGCCTATTCCTTTTTGGAATAAAACTTGCATGGTACCTCCAGCATTTAAGTCTGATATTTTTATCAACCCTACACCAAGAAGATGCATTGGTGGAGTGCTATCATTATCTAGAACTATCATAATCTATTTTTGCTAATAAACCTAAAATTATTATACTTTTTGTTCAAATTAAAAAAAAAATAGTAATTTAAGATTTATATTCTACAAATTGATAATAATCGTGGTCATATTTAAGCTTTTTTATAACAAATTTAAATTCATGGGTTTTTAAAAAAAAAATAGTGTATAATATGCAACCTTTATTAATTTTCCACTATTTGTGAATTGTTTAGTTAACATTTTAATATTACTTCTTTTATATAATTGTTAAATTCTAATAACTTGATAGTTCCAAAACTCTCAAAATTTAAAAAAAATAAGATTCGATGAAATAACCGCAAAAAAGTAAAGAAATATCTTTTTCATTGTTAGTAATTAATAGATGGTATCATAAAAATGTCGAATGGAACAATATCCGTCCTTATAATTGAAGACAATCCTGGAGATGCCAGACTCATTGAAGAAATGTTAAAAGAAGCGAAAAGAGCGAATTTTTTATTTATTAATCAAACAACTCTTAGTGGTGGATTAGAAGAGCTTCTAAGTAATAAGATTGACATTATACTATTAGATCTCAATCTTCCTGATTGCACTGGGCTCGATACCATATCAATTATACATGAAAAGGTTAAGGCAATGCCAATTATAATCCTAACTGGAAGAGTGGATGAAGAGTTAGCAATTGAATCTCTTAAACGTGGAATGCAAGACTATCTGGTTAAGGGAAAAATAGATTCAGGACTTTTGGAACGCTCAATTCTGTATGCCATTGGGAGGCAACAAGTAATGCAGGAACTTGATGACTCTAAGAAAGAAATTCAGGATGCTTTTCACCGAGCTAATTTTTATAAAGATATTTTTGCTCATGATATGAGCAATATCTTACAAGGGATATTATCAGTAGCACAAATTACTAAGTTTCAATTAGGCAAAACTAATGATCCGAATGAAATTTTGAATATTATAGGTATAATTGAAAACCAAATCATTAGAGGATCAAAATTGATATCAAACGTTCGCAAACTTTCTGAAGTTGAAGAATTGGAAGAACCTTTGAATTTGATTGATGTTTGTAGTCTTCTGAAAAAAGCTATAGGGAACTTAAAAAATGCTTATCAATCACATTCTATAAAGATCACGGTTGATTCTCATAATAATAGCATCGTTATCAAAGCAAATGACTTATTGTTAGAAGTGTTTGAAAATTTATTAATGAACGCTGTGAATCATAACGAAAATTCAATAATAGAGATATTAATACGAATTTCTGAGGAATATCGAGAAGGATTGAACTACATTAAAGTAGAATTTATTGATAATGGAATTGGTATTGAAGACTCTAGGAAAGTAAATATATTTACAAGAGGCTCAAAGGAGAATAATTATGTTGGAGGAATGGGAATTGGGCTATCACTTGTAAATCTAATTGTGGAAAGATTTGAAGGCAAGATATGGGTAGAGGACAGGTTTAAGGGAGATTCGACAAAAGGTAGCAATTTTATTGTCATACTTCCCGCAATTGAGCTCAGAAAATAGTCTTAGTTATACATTATTTTTAGTATCAACATTATATTCTTTAGGAATTGAAAAAAAGAAGGTTGTACCTTTTCCTACTTCGCTTTCAAACCATATTTCTCCACCATGCAGTTCGATTAATCTTTTAGTTAATGCCAAACCGATTCCTGAACCAGGTACTGGTTTACTCTTATCGTTTTCTATTCTACCAAATTCTTTAAACACAATGTCGTAATCATTCTCAGCAATGCCAATTCCAGTATCTTGAATTTGGAACTCCCATAACCTATCTTTAACTCCACACTTTAAACTGATTTGTCCTTGTTCTGTAAATTTTATCGCGTTGTCAATTAAATTATATAAAATTTGCTTAAATCGTAAAGGATCTGCTTTAATACGAGTATTTTCTTCTATATTAATTAAATTCAGTTTAATACCTTTCTTTATAAAAAGATGGTTTACAATTGAACCGATTTCTTCAAGTATTGGTAATAGTTTAAAAGTTTCAATATTCAATTTAAATTTTCCCATATCTATAAAAGACAAATCAAGTATTGTATCGATTAATGACTTCAAGTGGTTTGCTTCAGATGAAACATCCGTGAGAAAATCAATCTGGTCGTTATTTAGAGGGCCATAACTCTTATCTAATATAAGAGATGTGAAGCCTATGATCGCATTCAGAGGAGTTCTCAACTCATGAGACATCATCGCTAGGAATTTGGATTTAAATTCCAAGGATGAGATTAATTGATCTAATAATTTTTGTCGTTCTCTTTCCGAGTTCTTACGCTCAGTTATATCTGAGAAAAAAGATTGGATTATAAGATTATCTGCGATGGCAATGATAGTTGATGTAATTTCGAGATCAATTTTTCTTCCATCCTTTCTCTTATTCGTAATTTCTACTTTAACTGGATCAGATGAATTATAAATATCTTCAGTATAATGCTTTGTTATTACATCTGAAAAATCTGAGGTAATTAGATCAAAAATCATTAGATTTAATATTTCACCCAATTGATATTGAAAGAGCTTTAAAGCTTTTTGATTTGCTCTTATAATTTTTCCAGTTTCATGGATTAAAAATATCGCTACAGGAGCATCTTCAATCAACACATTCATATCATGTAATGTTTGTTCTAGTCTTCTTAACTCCTGTTCTGATTGCTTAATTGCTGTGATATCTTCAATTAACACATAAATCAAGTCTTGGTTGCCAATATTGATTGAGGAAAAGTTTAACCTTACCCAAAGTAAAAATCGATTCTCTTTTAAATATCTAAGTTCCACGGGATTTGGAAAGTTTCCTTCAAGAATTTCACTGTGAAGTTTGTTAAACAAGTCTAAATTTTCTGGATTTACCAAAGGTGTATCTCTATAGCCTTTATTTACAATCTCATCTTTGCTAAAACTAAATAGTTGCTCTAAGCTAGAATTACAATCAACAACCACACCTTGTTTACTTAAAATCAAAAATGGATATGGTGAATTTTCGAAAAGATCACGATATCTTTTCTCAGATTCTTGTAATTTCAATTCATACATCCTGTGTTCAGAGACATCTCTAATTGTTAATAAATCAACTCTTTCTCCTTCCCATTCTATTTCTACTGAATTTACTTCAGCAATTGCGATTTTACTAGGTTTGTGAATTACAGTTATTTCTTTTGTGTCTGGACCAGTAGGATATCCAAACTGTTTACCAACAAAATCCTCCTTATTCCGATTAAAAAATTGCTCAGCAATAGGGTTTACAAATCTTACGATGTTCCTTTTATCAACAATAATAATACTATCTGCATTTTTTTCAATAATTTTTTTTAACTGCGATTCATTTTTTTGCAGTGTTAGCATCAGCGCATCAATCGTCCGATTCATTTTATTTCTTTCAATAGCATAAAAAATTGAGCGCACTAAAGAATTACTTTCGATTTGGTCTTTGATAAGATAATCTTGAGCTCCTGCTTGAACAGCTTTTCGAGCAAAATTTTCATCTGAAAAACCGGTAAGGACAATTATTGGAATATTATTTGTTTTTTCCCTTGTTCTCAGAATTGTTTCGAATCCAGAACTATCGGGAAGAGTAAGGTCTAATAGTATTATATCTAAATCATTTTCCTCAATATTTTTTAATCCATTTACAAGATTTTTAGAGAATGTTATGTTGAAATTGAAATCCTCTGCGCTTTTCAATAATTCCTGTATTAAACGAGAATCTCCTGGATTATCCTCTATAAGTAGGATTGAAATAGTATTCTTTTCTGTCTCTTCAATTGACATGTTAAAGCATGTAACTTCTTTGTATTATTTAGAAAATGCTATTATTATCTCACTATCAAGTAGGATTTCAACAGCTTTAAATTTATTTCCAATATTCATGTTTTATTACTTCTCTTTTTTTTTATATTAATTTTAATGATTACCATTTAATTAAACTTAAATAATTGATAGTTAAGATGTAATTGATGGTATTTTACTTTGTTTTATCTAAATCTTGTTCTCTTGGAATCGAAAAGAAAAATGTCGAGCCTTTTTCAAGTTTAGATTCAACCCATAACTTTCCTCCGTGACGTTGGATTATTTTTTTACATACTGCTAATCCTATTCCAGTTCCGGGATACTCTCCTTTTGTATGTAGACGTTGAAATATTATGAATATGCGTTCAAAGTTTTTTGAATCGATACCAATCCCATTATCTTGAACTGTGAAAAGCCATTCATTATTTTTCGTCTCTCCTGAAATTTTAATCTTAGGAGGCTCCGATCTCTTAAATTTAATTGCATTAGCAATTAAGTTTTGAAAAAGCTGTATCATTTGGGTTTCGTCAGCGATAATAACTGGTAAGGGTTCGCTCGTAATTACCGCATTAGAATCGCTTACAGATTCCCGTAAAATATTCAAGACTACTTCTAAGATAATATTCATATCTGTTGGTTTAAATACCTTTCCTCGAGTTCCAACTCTGGAGAACATTAATAAATCGTTAATTAGATTTTGCATTCTGGTCGCACCATCGACAATAAAATCGATAAAGTCATGCGCCTCTTTATCCAGGATATCCTTATAGCGTTTTTGAAGTAATTTAGCAAATCCTGAAACCATTCGAAGCGGTTCATGAAGATCGTGTGAAGCGATGTAGGCAAATACCTCAAGTTCTGCATTAGAGCGCTTAATTTCTTCTAAAGCTTTAGCTATTTCCTCTTCCGCTTTCTTACGGTGGGTGATATCAATAAACGAAGCTAGCACAGATATAGGATTAGAATACATATCATAAATCATACTTGCTGAAAGTTGGACATAAAATATTGAGCCGTCCTTTTTCTGAGCACTGAGTTCACCATCCCAATTTCCAATTTTTTGAATGTGGGCAATTATTTCGTTAACTTTCTCTTTTGGTTGCCAAAACACTCTACTATTTTTGCCTAAAATTTCTGTATCGGTTGAATAACCCCAAAATTTAAGAAATGAAGGATTCACATAAGTTAAAACTCCTTTTAAGTTGGTAATAGCAATAGCGTTAATGGACGATCTTATCGCAGATTCTTTGATCCTTAATTCCTGTTCAAATTGTTTGCGCTCAGTGATGTCTATTACAATTGAACGAGATTCAATAGTGTTACCTTTAGCATCCAATACTGGTTTCGAAGACATACTTATCCAGATGTGATTGCCATTTTTAGTTTTCATTAGGAGTTCTTCATCATAAATCTCCTCACCGCTCAAAAACCTGTTAAAAACGCCTATCGCTTTTTCTATACCATTTTTTGTATCAGCGTATAAATCAAAAACAGTCATGTGTAATAATTCTTCTTTAGAATAGTTCAGAAGTCTCTCCGCTGCTTTGTTGCATCTTTTAATTGATTTATCGG
>Ga0315553_10001857_pt1 | contig 17295 bp, 7 predicted proteins | sample SalMarSW160140MG_FD_203099 | JGI IMG/M metagenome (GOLD analysis project Ga0315553, IMG submission 203099) | Salt marsh sediment microbial communities from the Plum Island Ecosystem LTER, Massachusetts, United States - Salt Marsh Sediment SW1601-40 ... | reverse complement strand
GAGCAGTTGGGTGATTCCAAGTCACTCGTGCTCACGTACAACAACACCTCGCTTTACACTTGGGGTTTCCTGGACCTCAAGAAGGACGGCCCGACCGTGATCGAGCTGCCGCCCGACGTGCTGGGCATCCTCGACGACATGTACATGCGCTACATCAGCGATATGGGCGCGGCCGGTCCCGACAAGGGCAAGGGCGGCAAGTACCTGGTCCTTCCCCCGGGCTACGAGGGCGACGTGCCCGACGGCTACTTCGTCGTGAAGTCGAGGACCTACTGCGTATGGAACTTCATGCGCGGGTATGTCAGGGACAGCGTCAAGGCAGCAGCCGACAATATCAAGAGCAATTTGAAGGTGTACCCGCTGGCGAAGAAGGACGACCCGCCGAAGATGCAGTTCATCAACATGTCCGGCAAGTACTACAACACCATTCCGCCCAACGACTTCAGCTTCTACGAAAGCCTCAACCAGATCATCCAGGAAGAACCGCTTGACTTCATCGACCCCGAGACGAGGGGTCTGATCGCTTCCATCGGCATCGTCAAGGGCAAGATTTTCAATCCCGATGGCCGGATGCGCCGGATTCTTTCCGAGGCGGTCGACATCGGCAACGCCTACGCCCGCGCGAACACCGTGTTCCCGCGCGATCCGGGTCATCGGATTTACCCGGACAGCGACAGCGAGTGGATCATGGCTTTCCCCGACAAGAACAGCTACTTCCTCAAAGACGGCGCCCGCCGCATGGATGGTCGGCTGTGGATGCACTACAACGCCGTCTGTGTGACACCCGCCATGGCCCTGACCAAGCCGGGTGCCGGGTCGGACTATGGCATCGCCGGCCTGGATTCCAATCACCAGCCGCTGGACGGCGCGAAGACCTATAAGCTGCGCCTGCCGCCTAATGTGCCGGTGAAGGACAACTGGTCGGTGACCATTTACGATCCCCAGACCCGGTGCATGCTCCAGACGGATCAGAAGTTTGCGGGGCTCAACAGCTTGGGCGAGGGTTTGAAGAAGAACGCCGACGGGTCTTTCGACATCTACTTCGCCCCGAAGGCGCCCAAGGGGATGGAGAGCAACTGGATCCAGACCATCCCGGGCAAAAGCTGGTTCATCCTCCTCCGCATGTACGGGCCGATCGAGCCCTGGCTCGACCACACCTGGCGGCCGGGCGAGATCGAGTTGGTGCAGTAGCGATTCAAGAGCAGAACGCGAAACACATCCGGCGCCCTGCCGCGGCCCCCTGCCAACAGAAAAAGACAGGATAAGCGAGCGTGAACACGAAGCACACCATCACACCAGTCCTCCAGGCACTGTTCGCGGCCGCATTGGTTGCTGTAGGCATCTCGCCCGTCGGCGCACAGGAACAACGAGAGGAAGGGCACATCGACGTTCCGGCGACAGCGTCCACCGAAGCCCAGGAGCGACCCCAAGGCACGCAAACCTCGGATGCTGCTGAGGGAGAACCACCGATTGGAGTGCCGGGACTGGCCGAAATCGTACCCTTGGCGACAGAACTGTCCGGCCGTCTGGCCACCCTCAAGAATGAGATTGCGGGCGTACTGGATGTCTCTGCACTTGAAACGAAATATGCCAAAATCGACCAGGATCTGAAAGGCCCCGCAGGGCAGTTGCAGCGGCTGAAGGATTCGAAGAACTACAGGGTCAATAGGCTCGTGGAGCTCGCGAAGGAACTCGAGCAAGCCAATACGTTGTTCGAAGCCACCGGCAAGCCCCTCAGTAAGGCAATACAGCGGTGTGAGACTTGGAGAAAGGAGTGGTTGACGGAGAAGAGCCGTGTGACCCAATGGCAGTCTTCGCTGCTCAAAGAGCCGGCGCCCGACCAAATCAAATTGACCTTCGCGAAAGCCAACGACACGATCGACACGGCCTTGAATCTCGTTCTGCTGCGGCTGGAGTCGATGCTGGCCGTACAGCAGAAGGCCGCTGGCACCCAGGAGAAAGTATACGCTCTTGCCGCTGACGTGGAGGCCCTGCTTTCGGCCATGCGGCATAGGGTCGTGCTTGACTCATCTCCCCCGATGCTCTCCTCCGCATATTTCTCTCAGTTTTCAAGCGAGTTGTGGTCCGAGATGCGACACGGCGTCTATGAGATCTCATGGCCAAGCAGTCGGTTCTTTGCCAGGACGGGATGGATCGTCCTTTTCCAGGGCCTTCTTTCTCTCGTCGTGATCGTCGCCGTGTACCGCCACCGGCAGATTCTGAAAGACTCAGAGAGCTGGCGTTTTCTCGCCGCTCGGCCTCTTTCGGCAGGTTTCTTTCTAAGCACGATGGCAACCATATTGCTGTATGAATATCAGGGGGTGCCAGCCACGTGGGAACTGGCCTATACGCTTGTTGGCGCTATTTCCTTTGCTCGACTTTCAGCAGGCGCGATCGGAGCAGCCTGGAAAAAGCACTTTGTCTATGGACTGGCGATCGTCCTGATCGTCACCAGATTGATGTATGTGATCAGCCTTCCGCTTCCAGTGTTTCGACTGTACACGATTCTGGTGGCCGTGGCCGGCCTTCTCGTCTGTGTACGGTGGTCCCGTCAGAGCCGTCGATACAAGGAGTCAGCGTTTTACTCCTGGTCCCTTCGACTCGGTGCTTTCTTCTTTCTCGCCATTATCATCGCGGAGCTTTGGGGCAAGACGGGCTTGGCCGAAAACCTGCTCGTGTCTTCGATCGATTCACTCCTGGTTGTGCTCAGCTTCATCTTGTTCATGCGGGTGATTCGTGGGGGGCTGGAATGGGCATTCGACCATTCTCCTCTCCGGAGGATGGTGTCGCTGCCGAGCCACGTCAACACCTTCGTTCGCCAAGCGACACTATTCATTGATTTTCTCATATGGGCGGGTGCTATCCTACCCGCTATTCTCCTAATTTGGGGACTCTACGATAGTTTTAGAGAAGCGATACACGGTCTATGGACACTTGGGTTCGCCCTGGGATCCCAACGGATCAGTGTGGGGATCGTGATGGTGTCGGTAGCCATCATGTATGGCGCGTTTCTTACATCCTGGATTATCCAGGAGCTACTCATAGAGAAAGTCCTCGTCAGGCGTCATGCGGAAAGAGGCGTCCGGCAGAGCATAGCGCGACTGGTACACTATTTCATCATCCTGGTGGCCTTCCTGGTGGTGCTTTCGACACTCGGGCTGGAAATCACAAAACTCACGATCGTGCTGAGTGCTCTTGGAGTCGGCATCGGCTTCGGCTTGCAGAGCGTTGTAAACAATTTCATCAGCGGCCTCCTTCTGCTCTTTGAACGACCCATCAGGGTTGGCGACACCATCGAACTCGGTGGGAATTGGGCTGAGATTACTCGCATTGGCCTTCGAGCGACAACCGTTCGGACCCTTGACGATGCAGATGTGATTATCCCCAACGCCGATCTGATCACCAATCAGGTGACCAACTGGACGCTCACCAATCGTCGAGTGCGGTGCATTGTTCCAGTGGGCGTGGCCTATGGGTCCGACGTCTCCCTGGTTATGGAAACGCTGAAGGCGTGCGCTATGGAGAACTCAAAGGTGGCCAAGGCGCCCACACCCAGCGTGCTATTCCGGAGTTTCGGGGCAAGCTCACTCGACTTCGAGCTTCGCGCCTGGGTTATGGATGCGGACGACAGGTTGCAGGCCATAAGTGAGCTTAACCAGGAAATTGACCGGCGCTTCCGGGAAGCGGGAATCGAGATTGCCTTTCCTCAGCAGGACCTGCATCTGCGCAGTCTCGATGATTCGGTCCTAGGGCAGATAGGAAATGTCGGCTCTCGGTTTCAGGGGGGCCGGTCGGTACAGAAAGAGGACAGCGATTGAGCAGAGTGAGGGCCGATCTGACATCGCTCGCTGTAAGGAGATTCCGTAATGCGACGAATAATCACAGCTATGGTCTTCGCGGCGCTGGTCGTGCTTAGCATGGGCGGCACGTGCCGACAGGAGACGGTTGAGTCCGTGATCAACGCGTTTCTGATCCAGATCGCTCAGACCACCGGCGAGGCGATCGGTGAGTCGTTGGTCGACCCGACGACGCCGTAGGCGCGAACATGGGAGGATTGGCAGATGACTGCGAGAACGGCCTTTTGGCTGATAGCCTTGGGCGCCGTGCCGCTGGTCGGTGGCCTGACCGGTTGCGTTGGCCGGCCCGGCATCGGTTGCGGTGGGACGGGGCGTCTACAACGAGGTGATCAACCGCACGGAAAGTGAGCAGTTGCTCAACATGATCGTGCACGAACGATACAAGGAGACGTACGGCATGCTTGCCGTTGCGAGCGTGACGGCGAGTATCCGCGCCAGTGCCGATCTTCGCGCCGAGTTCGGCTTGAGCCGGACCTTGAAGAAAGACTATGACGGGAACATCGTGCCCCTCGCGGGCGGAGTGGCGTTCGAAGAGAACCCCACGATCTCGTATGTCCCGCTCGGAGGAGAGAAGTTCGTGCAGCGCCTTCTCGGCCCACTTTCGTTCGAGGAGATGTTGCTCATGGCGGAATACGCGCGTCATTGGCGTCACGGATACCTGGCGATCGGTATCAACAGCATCAACGGTATGCGCAACCCGCGCTTCACCCCGGACGGCACGGAACCCACAGAGTTTGACCGCGCCCTCGATCTCTGGCAGCACCTCAGACGGGTCGGCGTCTTGCGCGTGGCTCGCGATCCAAACAGCCGATTCCAGGTGGTCGCCGAAGTCGACGATGCCGAGCACGAGAAGGCGTTGGTGGAGCTTCTGGAGGTGACGCGGATCAGCAAGCGTCCATCCGATGGCAGGCTCGTGCTCCCGGCACGGGTGGCGACGGATGGGTGGCTGCCCGACGCGTTCAACTTCGGGACCAACTCCGTCATGGCGATCCTCCGCGCCGCCGGCAATTGCATCGAGATCCCGGAATCGCATCTGAAGGCCGGCATCGTGGAAGCCAGCGTAGACAGGTTCGAGGGTCGCTTCATGCGAATCCGCACTTCGCGGATTCGTCCGCGCGGCGAAGGCACCGTCGCCATCCAGTACCGGGGTCGGTGGTACTACGTGGATGACGCCGATCCGGATAGCAAGCAGGCATTTCTGTTCCTTCGTGTGCTGGTCGGACTGCGCCTTCACAAGCCCGGCCAGGAGAAGGCCCCCGTGCTCACGATCCCGGTGGGATGAACCGGATTACCCCTGTGTGTTGGTGAGGGCCCCGGCGACACAAGCATCAGGATGTGTTCTCCAGGCTCCTGTTTGTAAACACGCCTGGAAGAAAAGGAGACGCGCATGGATACACAGTCGCCGCTCATCTTCAGGCGTACGCCCGCACACTCTCCTGTACCCGGTCCAAAGGCCGGCGCCGTCCTCATCGTCGTCGAACAGGACAATCTAATCGGCCCGGATCTGCGCTGGCCGTGACGCGCAATCCGGATGCTACCTGGGTGCTGCCCTCTGAGGATGAATGGTATAAGGCGGCGTATTACAGGGGAGGCGGGACCAACGCGGGCTACTGGGACTACCCGACACAGAGCGACACCGCCCCGACCGCCGAAGGACCGACGGGCACGGATCTGGTCAACGGCTCAGCGAATTACGGTAACGTTGTCGGCCACCTGTGCGATGTCGGAGCCTACACGGCCATGCCCTCACACAGTGCGTACGACACATTCGACCAAGGCGGCAACGTGTGGGAGTGGAATGAAACGGCGATGTACGAAATCTATCGCGGCTTGAGGGGCGGGTCGTTCGACTATGGTTACGGCACCCTGCATGCGTCGAACCGCTTGGACTACGACTTCAGCAACCAACCGTCGTTACGGGAAAGCAACGTCGGGTTCCGTGTCGCCTACGTTCCCGAACCGGGCACATTCTGCTTCCTGGTCCTGGGTGGCCTGGCGGTGAGGCGGCGGCGATAGGCAGGGGTCAACGCCGTCCGAGGCGCTAGGCGGCCTCGGTTCAGTACGCTGTCGAGGGAGACGAGAGAGACGCGGTTTGGGCGTGCTCTCCGTGCACGTCTGACCCGACCAGCGCCCGCCTTGCCCCGCCCACGCCTGCGGCCAACACGTCCCGCATCACGTCCTCTGCGCCATAGATCCCCCAGCTTATCGGCGGTACACGCTGCCCATACTGCCGCTGCACGCCGTCCGCCAAGCCCCCCCAATCGACCCGTTATCGCCCCTAGGTTCGCTTGTAGTTGACAGCCCTGCCGTGTATCATCATGGGTGGAGGCACGATGTGAGGGGAAACCATACCTTGTGTATCTTTCACAAGCATATTGGCCGGTCAATTTACGCTCGTTCTCAGAAGGAGGGACCAAAATGAGGTCCACAATCAGTCTCCTGGTGGGTCTTGCTTTACTTACAGCCTGCAATCCATGTCTCGCGGACATCGTAGCGCTTAAGCGCGATGCCGACCTGTCCGTAACCCGCGGCCTGGACGCCACGTTCCAGAACGCGATCAGCGCTGCCACCATCACCGTCTACAGCGGACCGGACGCGGCCATCGATGCGGACCTCTACATCGATACCGGATGGGCCCAGCAGAACCTGTACAAGAACACCGGAGCACTAGGGCTCACGAAGCAGAATGTGCCGGCCCTGTTCAAGTTCGACGTCCTGTCGCTGCCGGGCTTTCTGGGCGGATCGGTCGTGCGGAGCGAGTTGCGAATCTATTACCCCGCCGGCAACTCGGGCTTTAGCAACACCGGTTACGTAATATCTTTTGACTGGGCCGAGGGCAACAAGGACGGCGACTACGGCGATTACCCGGGCCTGCCGCCGGCCGCCCCCGGGGTTACCGGAGCCCACCCGGCCGGCCTGAATACGGGCGCCTACCAGGACGCCGATGGGCTGCCCGAGTCCGACCCCAACCACGGCCCGGTGGCCTCCTGGGCCGGCAACGATTACTTCACCCCCGCCAAGGACAGCAGCGCCGAAACGGTCGGACGCACCACGTACGGCTATACCGACCCTCTCCCGGACGGCAACAACCCCAGCTACGACGGGTTCGTCGTCATGGACGTGAGCGAGTTCGTCGGCCTCTGGGCTGAGGGTACGCCCAACTACGGCTTCTGCGTAGACAGCGTCGGCAACTACCGGGCCTATCTAAGCGAGAATACCATAGGCCCGGACTTTCAGCCGACGCTATTCGTCGAGTATCTGCCCCACGGCGATCCGAACCCGGTGACCGATCTGGCGGTCGGCAACCCCGATTGGTTCAGGCTCGACCTGACGTGGACGGCGCCCTCGGCCGTACCCCCCGGGCCGGTCGCCAGCTACGACATCCGTTATTCCACCAGCACGATCGACGAGGGCAACTGGGATTCGGCCACCCCAATCGACGGCGAGCCCGTCCCCGCAAATCCTGGCGAAACCGAGAGCCTCGTGGTTAACGATCTGGATCCGGAGACGACTTACTACTTCGCCATGAAGTGCATCGACGCCATCGGCACGGTCAGCGCTCTCTCCAACGTAGCCAGCGGTACGACCGATCCGTTGGATACCGTGCCCCCTTCTGCCGTCGCGGATCTGAACGTGGCCGATACCAAGCCCAACTACGTCGACCTGGCCTGGACGGCCCCCGGCGACGACGGCAGCACCGGTACGGCTACCGAGTACGACCTGCGCTACTCCACCTCGCCGATCGATGAGGGCAACTTTGCGTCCGCTGTTTCGGTACCCACGTCTGCACCACAGAGCGCCGGCGGTCTCGAATCAATTTCAATTCACGGCCTGACGCCCAGCCAGATCTACTACTTTGCCATCAAGACCAGGGATGAAGTGCCGAATTGGTCGACCCTGTCCAATGTGGCCAGTACCACCACGTTGGCGGCAGATCTGTTACCACCCCTTGCCGTCGACGACCTACAGGTAGCAGCCATGCACATCCACGCCGCCTACCTCACGTGGACGGCGCCGGCCGATCAAGGTACCGCAGGAACCGCCAGCTATGACATCCGTTATTCCACCAGCACGATCGACGACCCCAACTGGGACTCGGCTACTCAGTGCATCGGCGAGCCAACCCCCTCCGACCCCGGGATGACCGACCAGTTCACGGTTACGGGCCTGGATCCTGATACCACGTACTACTTCGCCATCAAGACGGCCGACTACGCCGAGCCGGCAAACGTGTCAGCGTTGTCGAACGTACCCGATGGTACCACCATGCCGCCCGTCGAGCCGGCGGTGGTTGCGAACCCGTGGATCGTGAACGACCGGGTCGCGGACTGCCGCAACCGCAGCACTTTGGGCGCGACGTTCTACAAGTCCTACACGCCGGCTGGGGTCGTCGAGCCGACGACCAACGAGCAGCGGGCGATCAACAGCTACAACAACTTCAAGCGTCGGTACTACCACTGGGCCGACCAGCCCCCCAACATGTCCGACGTGGTCAGCAACCTGAACGTATTCGGGTGGGCGTTGTGCGGTCGTCACGCCAACGCCAGTTGCGAGGTCCTCCAGGCGATCGAGGATCACGGCTCGTTCGGGATCGGCACGCGGGTGATCGGCCTGCCGGGCCACTGGATCTACGAGGCCGAGTACGACGGGTCGTGGCATGCGTTCTGCACGATGACGACGATGTACACCTACGACCGCTCGATCCCGCCGAAGGTCACCAGTTGCGCCCAGTACGACGCGGACGAGAGTCTGATGCTCAACGCGGTGGGAGAGGGTCGTGCATGTCCGGGCTTCCTGCTGTGCGGGGACTCGCCGGAGTGGTACGCCGATGCGATGCACAGCTACAGCCCGAGCGGGGCGGGTGGCGCGTTGACCGCCCACTCGATGGACATGGACCTTCGGATGGGCGAGGCGTTCACGCGGACGTGGCAGGCGTGGCCTGGTCAGCACCCGCCGTCGGTGAGCAACGCCGACAGCGTGCCGGGCGCCGACCCGCCGTACCACCACGAGTGTCAGCACGACTGGAAGGACTACGTGAACTGGCCGTACTGGGAGCCTTACGGGCTGGTGGATGCGGCCATCGCCGGGACCAAGGCGACGTACCGTCGTTGGTCGAACGGGACGTACGTGTTGGCGCCGGACTTCCGCAGCGCCGGCTACCAGGCGTGTCTGGACAGTAGCAGCAACATCGCCACGTATAACGACGATGCCCTCACGCCGGACCTGCACGTGGCGACGGTGGACACGCCGGCGGAGGTGGTGTTTTACCTGGACAGTCCGTTCTACCTGACCGATGCGTGGGTGGACGGCTCGTTCGTGCGGGCCGACAGCGGGGACGTCAACCGGATCTACGTCTCGACGAATGGGACGAGTTGGACGCAGGTGTGGGAGAACTCGGCGACGGGCACCACGCTTCTGGAGGGCCTGAGCCTGGGCGGGCAGGTGTACGCGACGTTCGGGTACTGGGTGAAGGTCGAGCTCCAGGCCGACGGGTCGATCGCGGATGCAGGGGTGAGCGACCTGGCGATCACGACGGTGTTCGAGCACAACAAGGGTGCGATGGCGTACCTGGACAAGGGGATCAACCACATCACGGTGACGCTGGACAACCCGGAGGATCTGGCCAGCGGGGCGGCGTTCCGGGTGACGTATAAGTGGAAGGAATACGACGGGGCGAATTGGACGATCGACCAGACCGATGAGCAGTACATCACGGCCAGTCCGACGACGTATACCATCACGACGGGCGGGGCGAAGGTGCCTCGTACCGAGTCGATCGAGCTGGCGGTGACGCCGCCACCAGCGCCGGACACGACGGCGCCGGCCCCGATTGTGGATCTGGCGGCGTTGAACCCGGACGCGACGACGATCGACCTGACGTGGACGGCTCCGGGTGACGACTGGGACAGCGGTCGTGCGACGGCGTACGACGTGCGATACGCCGAGAGTGTCATCACGGAGGAGACCTGGTCGACCGCCACGCCGGTGGCGGGTGTGCCGGCGCCTCAGACGGCGGGCTTGACGGAGTACCTGACGGTGACGGGGTTGAACTCGTCGACGACGTACTCCTTTGCGATCAAGACGCGTGACGAGGGGGGCAACATCTCGGGCCTGTCCAACGTGGTAAGCGAGACGACGACGGCGCCGGACGTGACGGCTCCGGCGGCGATCGTGGACCTGGCGGCCGCCACCAGCACCGAGTCTGGCGCGGTGGACCTGAGCTGGACGGCTCCGGGCGACGACGGGATGACGGGCACGGCGGTCAGTTACGACGTGCGGTACAGCGAGAGTGTCATCACGGAGGGCACGTGGTCGGCGGCCACACCGGTGGCGGGTGTACCCTCGCCGCAGGCGGGCGGCTCGGCGGAGCAGTTGACGGTGGATGGTCTGACGCTGGGTCAGACGTACTACTTCGGGATCAAGACGAGCGACGAGGTGCCCAACGAGTCGGGTCTGTCGAACGTGGCGTCGGCGATGGCGGCGCGGTTGGGCGAGGTGGTGTTGCAGGAGGGTCTGGGCGGCTACACGGGCTGCGCGGACAACTACTTCTACGCCAACGATCCGGACCGCAACCGGGGCACGAGCGAGCTGCTCCGGGTGACCGGGTACGCCGACTACGCGGGGGAGATGCAGCGATCGATCGTGAAGTTCGACGTATCGAGCATCCCGTCGGGCACGGTGATCACCAACGCGACGCTGTGGCTGTACAGCTTCAACCCGGTTCAGGTGAAGGGCAGCACGGGCTTTTACGGGGCGTACCGCCTGACGCAGGACTGGAACGAGCTGACCAGCACGTGGAACGTTCCGTGGACCACGTCGGGCGGCGACTTCGAGGGCGTGCCGGACGCGACGGCGCCGAAGCAGTCGGCGACGGCGGCGCCGTGCTGGTACAGCTTCGACGTGACGGCGCGGGTGCAGGGGTGGATCAACGCTCCGTCGGGCAACTACGGCTGGCTGATCAAGTGCACGGACGAGATGCTGCACAACCAGGACGAGTTCTATGCGTTGGACACGGCCAACGCGAGCTATCGTCCGAAGCTGGTGGTGACCGACCTGTCGGCCGGTCCGGCGCTGGTAAGCAGCGATCCGGTGGCCGACGGCACGCTGTGCAAGACGCAGAACAATGTGCTGCTGCTGACGTTCGACGGGCCGATCGCCCTGCCGGACGGCAACGCGCCGGCGCTGAGCATCTACGGCGGCGGTTGGGAGGAGGGGGATGCGTTCGGCTACTCGATCGAGCCGGACGGTGTGACCCTGCGGGCGGTGGAGGAGGGTCCGATGCTGACGGATCTGACGTGGTATCGGATCACGCCGGGCGTGGGTTTTGGGGTGCAGGTGTTTGGTTTCGACCTGTGCACGCTGTTCGGCGACGCCAACAACAGTGGTCGCGTGACCACCGCCGATTACAGCGTGGTTAAGGCACACATGACCGAGTACACCGACGCCCGCTGCGACCTGAACGGCTCGGGCCGCGTGACCACCGCCGACTACAGCGTGGTCAAGAGCAACATCAGTCATCGCACGCCGGCCAAACCGTAGGCCGGGAGATGGGCCTGGCAAGCTTGTGGCGACTGTCGCCCTCGGGGCGAGGAGCAATTTAATGAGACGGACGCGCAGGCGAACAGGATCGGTGGCGGTCTTTGTCGTCATGGTCGCGTATCTGCTGGCAGGCGGCGCTGCTGCGGCTGACTTCACATGGGACGCCGGCGCCTACGTCTCGGGCGACGAGGCTACGCGCAACTGGGACCTGGCCGCCAACTGGTCTCCCGACGGTGTTCCCGCCTCAGGCCAGACCGGCCTGGTAAACATGAGCAGCCTGTATGCGCGGGCCAACGCCGATCTGGCGGGCTCGCCAGCCATCGAAGTGGCTACCGGCGGCCTGGTGGCGCACGTCAACGGGGTGACTGTCACTACCGCAGTTACCCTCAGTGGCGGCACGTGGCATCTGTGTCCCAACCTAAGTGGCTACCCGTGGGGCCCGGACCGCGTTCTCAACGCCGATCTGACGGTAACGGAAGCCTCGTCTATGAAAGGGGGACGAGGCAACAATCTGGCCATCAATGGTCTGCTGCAAGGTAGCGCGCTGCTGACGTTTCAGGCCTCCGATTCGTATCAGGGCGATGGCCCGGACTGGTTCTTCTATCATGCCGACAGCACCCACTCCGCGGGCGTGATGATCGAGTCGGGCAACAACCCCGTCGTCTGGGCGATGGCCAGTCAGGCCTTGGGCACCGGCGACATTACCGTTCGCTCGACCGGTACCGTGGCCTTCGGCGCCAACCAGGACTACAGCGGCGCACCCCGCACGCCGGTGATCTACCTGGAAGGCGGCCAGGTAATGCTTCAGGACTATCTCAGCGGTGCCACTATCCCGATGGACATCATCGTTGGTAGCGAGGGCGGCACGATCTACGGCGATAGCTGGTGCGTCGACAACTCTTTCACCGGTGCCGTTACCCTCGATGGAAATGTGACTCTGGCCGGCTCGCGCCTGGGCAGCCTAGGCCACAATTTCACGATTGATGGCGCGATCGTCGGCGACGGGCGCATCGTCGTCAACTCCACCGATCAGTATCAGGGCAGCCGCGGAACCGCAGTTCTGGGCAACGCCGCCAACTCTTACATCGGCGGGACCACCGTCCAGATGGGTTACCTCAAAGCCCTCGCCGAGGGTGCGTTGTCGACCGGCCAGATCACGCTCTACAGCCCCGACACCATGACCAGACTATTTCTGGACAAGCCAACCGACGCCGATTGGACACTCGCCAACGACATCACAGCCGACGGTACGGTGCAAGTGGAAGACGGATCGGTCGGCTACACCCTCAACCTGATGGGTTCAACGATTACCGTGGGCACCGACGACGCCGTCGCCGGCACGATGACGGTTGCGGGAAACCTGGCGTTCGTCCAGGACGGCAATACCCCGGTAACGCTGAGCATCGGTGTCATCGGTACAGGCGATCCGGTGGTTGTCAGCAACGACGCGCTGGCTGTCACCCGGAGTGTCAGCAACCTGTCCAATTGTGTGCTGAACGTATCGATTGTAGGAGCGGATTACGCCGATCTGGCCGGCGAGACGCTGACGATCTTGACCTGCACCAACGACCTGTCCGCCCAGAGCTTTGCCGACGTGGTCTACCCGACCGGCTGGAAGGGCATCGTCACCTACGGAGCTGGTTGGGTCACGCTGAGCCTGGCTCCGGAAGACGAGGATCGTCCGGTTCTTGAACTGGTGCCCGATTCGCTGAGCTTCAGCATCAAGGCCTCCGAGCCGAACCCCGCGCCGGCCGGCGTGCAGGTGCGCAACGTGGGCTTCGGCACGACGCACTGGAATGCGGCGGTTCGCAGCCCGGCGCCCTCGTGGATTTCGCTGACCGACGCCAGCGGGTCGGACGACGATTCGTTCGACGTGCACATCGACCGCCAGGGCCTGCCCGATGGAACGTACACAGCGTACGTCGACGTGGAAGATCCCAACGCAGTCAACTCGCCGCAGACCGCGACTGTCGTATTGCAGGCCCGGCCGGACGCCGAGTCGTCAACACAGTCGTTTACCAACTCGGCCCGCGGCACCCACCCGGGCGCGCTGACAGCGTCCGGCGGCGGCATCACCGTGGATCTGTCGGCGCTGCCAGGCGGAACGCAGATCTTTCGGGCGATATTGGTCCCGCACACCAGCGGCTTTAGCGGAACCAGTGGCGGCGCCACCTCGCCACTACAGGTGCAGTCGGCCGACGCGCCGGGCGTGTGGCTTCAGACGGTGGCGCCCAACCACCTGACGCTCGACTGCACGGCCGCAGCGCAGCGCGCCCTGCTTGCCGGCGACAAGACTTTGCGGCTCGACCTTGTCCCGTTCCCCGCCGGGTTCGGGTCGGAAGTGCGCCTCGATGTCTGGTGCGATACACCTCCCGCCGGCGCGATCCAACAGGTGACGAACCTGACGGCCGTCCACCACCAAGGCGATACCATGCTGACCTTCGCCGAGGTCGACCCGCCGGTGACCGATCCTGCACCTACCGGCGCACAGCTCAACACCGCCAAAGCCAGCATGGACAGCCCCAACGAGATCCGCTACCGCATCTACCGCTCGTCGTCGCCGATCGATGCGATCACCATCCGCACGGCCGAACTGGTCGACGAGATCACCCCGATGAGCGGGTGGAACTGGACGTTCGGGCCGTCGGATTGGGACAGCGCGGTCATCCCGACGCTGCCCGCGGACGAGCTGACGGCCTCGGCGCCGGGCACGGGCATCTACGTTCGCCGCGCCGGCGCGGCGGCTAGCGCGTACTACGCCGTGAGCCGCGCGGTTGACGGCGAGGAGGACCTCTCGATCTGGATGCCGAACCAGAACAGCCTTGCGTCGACGATCGCGGAGGATGTCGGCACGGGCATGGTGCTGAAGTGGAAGCAGGTCGGCCCGACCGACTTCTACTACGAAACCAATGTTATGAAGCATTACTTCGTGCGGTGGGAGTGCCCGCCGACGTGGAACACGCCCAGCTATGCCCATAACTACCTGGTGTGTGAACCGTTGGGCGTGGTGGTCGATCCGCGGCCGGTCGACGTGGCTCTGCACTGCTGGGGCGGCAACATGGAAGGCGGCTGGGGCTGGTGGTATGAAGCCAACCGCGGCGCGTTGCTGCTGACCACCATGCAGATTCCCTACGACTGGTGGACGGCCTATCACGAAAACCGGTTGACGATACGCCCGTGGACCAACGTCCAGGGCAACGGCGGCGGAGTCGTCCGCAACTACTGCCAGAAACGGATCTGGTCGTTTGTGACCGACTTCATGGCCGCACGGTGGAACATCGACCTGAACCACATCCTGGTCTCGGGCAGCTCGATGGGCGGCAGCGGCTCGAGCATGTGGGGTATCCGCGACGGCGACAAGTTTGCCTACATCGATTCCTGGGTCGGCGTGCACATTCCGGCCCTGTGCGACTATTTCCGCGGCTCCTTCGAGCAGTGCTACGGGCTGCTGGCCTGGGACTGCCTGTACGAAGACACGGGGATGAGTGTCTGGGACTTCTGGGACACCGAGCAGTGGCTGCGCAGCCACATTGCGACCGACACACCGTTTACTGCCTTTGCCAACGGCAAGAACGACGGGGCAATCGGCTGGTGGCAGGCCTGGCTGATGGCAACGGCCCTTCAGGAAACACGCAGGCCGCACCTGTTCCGCTGGGCCCAAGATGGCCACCTGACCCGAGCCGCTCTTCCCGGGACGCTGAGCGATCGCTACATCGGCATCGACATCGACAAGAACAAGACGCTGCCGGCGTTCACGTACTGTTCGCTGGACGACAACATGGGCGACGGCGATCCGGAAGTAGGCGATCCAGTCGGATACTTGAACGCATACCTGCTGTGGGACCCCAACGACTCGGTCGACACGACCGACGCCTGGCAGATGACGTGCTACCTCATCAGTGCCGCCCCGCAGAACTCCTGCACGGTCGACATCACTCCGCGGCGTTGTCAGGCGTTCAGCCCGATGCCCGGGACGATCTGCAACTGGAGCAACACCGACGTCGCCACCAGCCAGATCATTCAGTCCGGCACGGCCACAGTAGACGCGCACGGTCTGGTGACGTTGCCGCAGATGACCGTGAGCAAGACGCGTAATCGAATTCGGATAGACACAGCGGTGCTGCCTGCCTTGGTGTCGAGCGAACCGATGGCCGACGGTACGCTGTGCAAAACGCAGAACAACATCATCCTGCTGACGTTTGATGCGCCCATCGCGCTGCCCGACGGCGGGGCACCGGCGTTGAGTATTTTCGGTGGGGGTTGGGAGGAAGGCGACGCGTTTGCATATTCGATCGAGCCGGACGGTGTGACGCTGCGGGCCGTCGAAGAAGGTCCGATGCTGACGGATCTGACGTGGTATCAGGTCGCGCCGGCGGCGGGATTCATGGTGCGGGCGTTCGCTTTCGATCTGTGCACACTGTTCGGCGACGCCAACAACAGTGGCCGCGTGACCACGGCCGATTACAGCGAGGTCAAGGCCCACATGACCGAGTACACCGACGCCCGCTGCGACTTGAACGGCTCGGGTCGCGTGACCACGGCCGACTACAGCGTGGTCAAGAGCAACATCAGTCATCGCACGCCGGTCAAACCGTAGGGCGGACACCGATGGTGGGGAGGCAATGAATCGGGGCCGGCGTGATGTGGGCCACGCTGCTTGCCGCACGATCTGAAGCGAGCAGAATCCGATAAAGTAAGGCTTTTCCAGGACGGCTTCAGGGCATCTGGGGCGGCGGTGGGGCCGTCGGCGGGCGCGGCCCCCTTGACGCGCAGCCTCTTTGCTGTATAGACTTTAGAGAGCAGGTGGGGAAGGAGTGCGCAGTGTTAGGCCTTTATTTGGTGCCCGGAAGCGGTCTGCCATCGGGTCGTTCGGCTCCCTTAGACAATCCAGGAGGACTGAAATGAGGCTCGTGCCAGCGTTGTTGATGGTTTTTGTCTTTGCGGTGGCTGCTGAGGCGCGCGACATCTACGTCGCCAAGACCGGCAGTAACGGCTACACCGGCGGCCCGGGCGATCCGTACCTGACCATCAAGTACGCCATCAGTCAGTCCGTCAGCGGCGATGTGATCCGCGTGCGGGCCGGCACGTATGCCGAGTGGTGGATTGTCATCAAGGCCGGCACGGAACTGATCAGTGAGGACGGCCTGTACGCCGCCAAGATCTACAGCGGCACGGGCAGCGCCATCCGTCTGGAGAACGACAACTCTGGCATCGACGGTTTCGAGATCTACGGCGACTGGGACGCCGGGGCTAGCGAGATCGACGGGCTGGTCCGCCCGTACGCATCCACCAACACGTGGGTCAAGAACTGCTTGGTGCACGGCGCGCCGAACGACGGCGACGTCATCAAAATCGGCGCCAACAACGTGCTGCTCGAGAACTGCATCATCTACGATGCCGCACACCGCACCGACGGCGTGAGCTACCAGGAGTGCGTGGATACCTACGGTACCCCTGACCCTAACGGGGTGACGGTCCGGGGCTGCTGGATCTACCACACACCCGAGCACGGCGGGGATTACCTGATCTATGCCAAGGGCGGGTCCACGAACGTCTTGTGGGAGAACAATGTCTTCGGGCCGGCGGCCGGCAGTGGGCACGCGAACGTCTCCACGGGCTGCGGCGCCGCCAGTCCACAGGTGTTTCCCTCCTGCGAGAACTTCATCGCTCGCAACAACATCTTCGTCAACTGCAGCGGCGACGGCGCGTTCGGTTTCACAGGGGCCCGCAATGCCCATCTGTACAACAACATCTTCTACAACTACCAGGGGGGACGGTGCTTCATTCAGTTCTACTCGGCGCAGCCCAGTTCCAACCCCGATCTCACCGACCGCAACGAGGACTGCTACGTCTACAACAACATTTTCCTTCAGAGCAACGGCTATCCGATCTACCAGGA
>Ga0315553_10001855_pt1 | contig 17297 bp, 8 predicted proteins | sample SalMarSW160140MG_FD_203099 | JGI IMG/M metagenome (GOLD analysis project Ga0315553, IMG submission 203099) | Salt marsh sediment microbial communities from the Plum Island Ecosystem LTER, Massachusetts, United States - Salt Marsh Sediment SW1601-40 ... | reverse complement strand
AGCGTCCCGACCAGCCCGCCGAGCACCCCGAGGCCGATCAGCCGCGCTCCCCGCGAGAGGAAGAGGGCCAGGATCGTCTCTGCCCGCGCGCCGAGCGCCATCCGGATCCCGATCTCGGCCGTGCGGCTGCGCGCGGCGTAGCTGATGAGTCCGTAGATACCCACCACGGCGAGGACCAACGCCGCCGCCGAAAACGACACCAACAGGAGGAGATAGAAGCGGCGGGGTCGGAGCGTCTCGTTCATCAGGGAGCGGAGCGTCCCCGCGTCGGTGAGCGGGATGCGGGGGTTCAGCTCCCAGACGCGGCCCTTGAGAGCCGCCAGCGCGGCGGCGGGAACGGTCGTCGTGCGGAGCGTGAACGTGATGGCCCCCGTGGGGTGCTGTGCGTGGGGCACGTAGAACGCCGCCGAGGGCGTGTCATCGAGGCCATCGTGACGGACATCGCCGACCACCCCGATCACTTCGGCCGGCGTGGGGGGGCCGGCGAAGGAGAGCGAGATGCGCGCCCCCACCGCGCCGCCGGCGGGCCAGTGGCGGCGCGCCAGGCCCTCGCTCACGAGCACGACGGCGGGGGCGTCCGCATCGTCGGTGTCCCGGAAGAGCCTCCCCTCGAGGAGCGGGATTCCGAGCGCCGCGAAATACCCCGACGTGACGGCGGCCCCGCGCGCGCTCGGCTCCTGACCGGGCCGTGGTTCCGGCTGGCCGATCACCGTGTAGGTGCCCCGATCCGCGTATATGACGTCGGACAGGGGGAGGGAAGAGGTCACCCCGACCGCGCGCACGCCGGGCGCTTCCTCGAGGGCCGCCGTGGCCTGACGGACGAACTGGATTCGGTCCACGGCCCTCGGATAGTACCGCCATGCCTGGGTGGTGAACGCCACCACGTTTTCGGGCTCGTACCCGGGATCTTCGGACAGGAGCCGCACGAAGCTCCGCGTCATGAGGCCGGCGCCGGCGAGGAGCACGAGGGCGAGGGCGATCTGGGCGATCACCAGCGCGTCCCGGAGCGCGGCCGGCGATCGGCCCCCCGTCGACGTCCGACCGCTGTCGCCGAGTTGATCCCTGAGGTCCACGCGGGCCACCTGGAGCAGAGGCGCGATGCCGAACACGAGCGAGGTGAGCGCCGAGATCGCGGCCGCGAACCCCAGCACGCGCAGGTCCACGGCGACCGTATCGATGCGTGGCAAGCCGGCCGGAGCGAGGCCCTTGAGCGATGACACCAACCAGCTCGCGACCGCCATCCCGAGTGTCCCCCCGAGCGCGGCCAGCACGAGGTTCTCGACCGTCAGTTGGGCGAGGAGCCGTCGCCGGCCCGCACCGACCGCGGCTCGCATCGCGAACTCCCGCCGGCGCCGCGCTCCGCGCGCGAGCAGGAGATTGGCCACGTTCACGCACGCGATCAGAAGGACGAGAACGACCGCGCCGAGGAGCACGAACATCGCCGCGCGAACCGACCCGAGGAGATGCTCCGCGAGCGGCACCACGGTGACCCCGATTTCGGCGTTCGTGTCGGGATACTCGTCCGAGAGCCGCCCGGCGATCGCGTCCATCTCCGCCCGGGCCGCCTCCAGATTCGCTCCCGGACGGAGCCGGCCCACGACCTGGAAGTAGTTGGCGGCACGCACCTGTCGGGCGCTCTCCGCGAACCTCTTCGGCGCCCAGAGCTGGTTCCCCGGTGGGTATTCGAAGCCCGGCGGCATCACGCCCGCCACCTCGACCGGCCGGTCGTCGAGCGTGAGCGTACGCCCGACGAGCGAGGAGTCCGCACCGAACCGGGCGCGCCACAGCCGGTGGCCGAGGACCACCGTGGTCAGCGCCCCGTCCTCCCGGAAGTCCTCGGCGCGCAGCGCGCGACCGAGGAGCGGTGTCGCGTCCATGACGTCGAAGAACCCGGGGGTCACCAGCCAGGCTCCGATCTCCTCCGGCCCATCCGGGCCTATCCAATCGAGGCTGTAGGGCTCCACCGCCGCCATCGACTCGAACGACCCTCGCGCCCGGTCGCGCCAGTCCATGTAGTTGGCGGAAGAGACGTCGTCGCGCTCGATCGCCGCGCCGCGGTCGTGCTGCCACAGGGTGACGATCCGGTCGGCGTCGCGGTACGGAAGTGGGCGGAGGAGCACGCCGTCGACCACGCTGAAGATCGCGGTGCTCGCACCGATGCCGACGGCCAGCGTGAGCAGCGCGGTGAGCGAGAACGATCGATCGCGGACGAGCGTGCGCAGCGCGAACCGCACGTCGTTCAGAAGGGCGTCCATCCGGGTCCTCGCCGCTCGGAGCGTGATGGGGATCCGGAGCGATGGGGGCAACGGGCGTGCCGCTGTCTCTCGTCGGGACCAAGTGACGGGCTGACAACGACTTGGACGATGCCGGCGAGCCCTCATGCCGGCCCGGAAGCGTCCGGTCACGGGATTCCATGTCCGTAACCGGTCACGCCGACCGCGGCGCTCGCCCGCTCCCGGGATCCCCGGCCGCGCTGATGGTTACCAGACGGCGCGACCGCGGCCGGTTGAGCGGATCGTCACCGACCGGAGGCAGGACATGGACATGACGATGCGGATCGATCCGTCGTGATTCGACTCGTGGCGCTCGACGCCGACGATACGCTGTGGCACAACGAGCCGCTGTTCACCGACACCCAGGCCCGCTTCTGCGAGCTCCTGTCACGCCACGTGGACGCGGAGGTGATCGAGCAGCGGCTCCTGGAGACCGAGGTCCGCAACCTCCAGCACTACGGGTACGGGGTGAAGTCGTTCACGCTGTCGATGGTGGAGACGGCGATCGAGCTGACGGATGGGCGCGTGGCGGGGGCGGAGATCTCGCGGATTCTCCGCATGGGGCGCGAGATGCTCCTGGGTCCCGTGGACGTCCTCGACGGGGTGCACGACGCCGTCCGCGAGCTGGCGGAACAGCACGACCTGATGGTGGTGACCAAGGGGGACCTGCTCGATCAGGAGACGAAGCTGGCACGGTCGGGTCTCGGGGACTTCTTCCAGCACGTCTCGGTGGTGAGCCGCAAGGACCGGGCGATGTACGAATCGCTCCTCGCGGTGCACGGTCTGACCGCCGGGGAGTTCGTGATGGTCGGCAACTCGCTCCGCTCCGATATCGTGCCGGTGGCCGAGATGGGAGGGCATGCGGTCCACGTGCCGTACGGCGCGACCTGGACGCACGAACGAGTCGATGACCGGCGGCTGGCGACGCTCCGCTACCACACGCTGCCCCACCTCCGCGAGCTCCCGGATCTGCTACGCCGGCTGGCGCCCGTCTGAGTCCCGCCGGCTCCCCATGTGGGAGCGGGGTGCCCGCCCGCCGGCGGGCGCGGATGCAACCCTTTCCGGCCCGCGCGGTTCACACGGGGGTGATCGAGTATCTGTCGATTGACAGATTATCCGGCCGCGCGCAGCTTCGGCGCCCGGACGCCCCCCCGAACCCCGTGGATCGCGGTGACCGAGCCACCCGAATGGTTGCCCCTGAGCCCGCGTGACTTCCTCATCCTGCTCGTCCTCGCGCGCGGGGCTCGGCACGGATACGGGATCATCAAGGACGCGGAGCGGCATTCGGCCGGGCAGGTCACCCTCGATCCGGCCAACCTGTACCGCGCCCTGAAACGCCTCGAGCGCGACGGGCTCGTGAGGGAAACCGACGTGGAGGATGAGTCCGCCGGCGCCCCCCGCCGGCACTACGCGCTCACGGAGCGCGGCCGGCGCGTGGTGACCGCGGAGGCGGCCCGGCTCGCGAGGCTCACCGACCGGGCCCGCGAATGGCGTCTGATCCCGCGGACGGGGAGCGGCTCGTGACCCCGGGCCGCCCCGACGAGCCCCCCGCGGCCCGGATGGCCCGTCTGTACGGTCTCGTACTGCGTCTGTATCCCGTCGACTTCCGCGACCGGTTCGGCGCGGAAGCCGTGCGCATCTTCGACGCGCTGGTTCGTGAGCGCCGCGCGCGCGACGGACGCGCGGCGGCGTTCGGGTTCGCGGTCCGCGGTCTCGGGTCGGCGCTCGGGGGCGCCGTCCTCGAGCGCATGGCCGCGTGTCGCGAAGCCGCGTCGCGGACCCCCGCTTCTCCCCGTCACCCGACTCCAGGCAGGGCGAACATGGCTCACGACATCCGATATGCACTCAGATCGCTGCGCACGCGCCCCGCGTTCGCGCTGACCGTCACGCTTCTCCTCGGCGCCGGCATCGGCGCCACCAACACGGTGTTCTCGGTCGTCGACGGCGTTCTCCTGCGACGGCTGCCCTACCCCGAGCCGGAGCGGCTCGTGTACCTGTCACACGCCTCGCATCCGCCGATCGAGTTCCAGGAGTGGCAACGCGACATCTCGGCCGTGTCGGAATGGGGCGGGATCTGGACGGAGGAGGCGGATCTGACCGGCGATGGGCCGCCACAGCGCCTGTCGGTGGCGCGGGTCACCCCCGACCTGTTCGACGTCCTCGGCGCACGAGCCCAGCTCGGCCGTCTGTTCACGCCCGACGACCACGCCGGCGAACGCGACCTCGCGATCCTCACGCACGCGTTCTGGCAGATGCGGTATGGGAGCGATCCCGAGCTCGTGGGGCGGGACGTCCGCATCGGAGGACGGGCGCTCCGGGTGATCGGCGTCCTCGCTCCGGACTTCTCGCCTCCCGGCATCATGGTGCGCGGAGATCCCGAGGTGTGGACCCCTCTCGACCTGCAGGATCCGGCCATCCAGGACCGCGGGCTCCACGTGCTGGAGGTGGTCGGACGCCTGGCGGATGGGGTCGGGATCGAGCGAGCGCGCACCGAGATGGAGGCCTTCGATCGACGGCTCGCGGACCGGTATCCGGAGTGGCACGTGGACTCGGACGGGAGGATCGAGGAGACGCCGGTCGTGCCGCTCAAGGAGGCCGTGGTCGGGGACGTGGGCGGGACGCTCCTCATCCTCCTCGGAGCGGTCGGACTCCTCCTGCTACTCGCGTGCGCCAACGTGGCCAACCTGCTCCTCGCGCGCGGCGCGGACCGCGCGCGGGAGCTCGCCGTCCGCGGAGCGCTGGGGGCGACCCGCCGGAATCTCGTCTCGCAGCTCACCGTCGAGAGCCTCGCGCTGGCGATCGCCGGGGGCCTCGTGGGGACCGGCCTCGCCTTCCTCGGAGTACGCGCCTTCACCGTCCTGGAGCCGGGGATCCTGCCGCGCACCGCGGCGGTGGCGGTCGACGGCCGCGTCCTCCTGTTCGCGCTCGCGGTCTCGGTCATGACGGGTCTCCTGTTCGGCGTGTTGCCCGCGCTCCAGGCGACGCGTGTCGACCCCAACGACGCGCTCAAGGAAGGCGCGGCCCGCATCACCGTCGGCGGCGGCCGAGCCCGGCTCCAGGGGGCGCTGGTGGTGGCCGAAGTGTCCATCTCGCTGGTGCTCCTCGTCGGGGCGGGGCTGCTGTTCCACAGCTTCCTGAGGCTCACCGGCGTGGATGCGGGGTTCGCGCCGGATCATCTGGTCACCGTGGACCTGCAGCTTCGGGCGGGATACGAGGCGGCCGACCGCGAGCGCTTCGTCGATGAGCTCGTCCCCCGTCTGCGCGCCCTCCCCGGCACGCGAGCGGTTGTGGTCGGTGTCACTCTCCCGTTCCAGTACGCTTCCGGAGGGAGCTGCTGCTGGCGCTCGGGCGTGTCGCTCCCGGGGCCGGACACGCCCGCCGACGGGATCCCGACGGCGCTGAACCCGGTGACCGCCGGGTACTTCTCGGCGCTCGGCACGACGCTGATCGCGGGTCGGGACCTGCAGCCCGGGGATGAGGGGCTGGACCCGCTCCCCGTGGTCATCAACCGGTCGCTCGCCATGCGTCTGTTCGGCGGTGCCCCCGACGCCATTGGGGAGGTCGTGCGCTTCTCCGACCGCCGTGGCCTCGTGGTCGGTGTGGCCGGCGACGTGCGCTACACGTCCCTCCAGGTGCCGGCGCACCCGGAGCTCTACATGCCGTGGGAGGCACGGGGTCCGAACATGCCGTTCCTCAACATCGGCGTGCGCACCGATCTCGAGATCGGTGCGGTGGCCCCGGCCATCCGGCGCGCGATCTGGGACGTCGATCCCGCGCTTCCCATTCCCGATGTGGTGACGATGGACGGTCGCATGTCCCGCTCGGTCGCCGACGAGCGCTTCTACTCGGTCATCCTGGCCGGTCTCGCGATCGTCGCCATCCTGCTCGCCGCCGCGGGGGTGTACGCGACCCTCCTGTATTCGGTTCGACAGCGGGTGCGGGAGATGGGGATCCGCCTCGCGCTCGGGGCCCGCAGCTCGGACATTGTCCGTCTGGTATTGCGCCGGGGTGTCGCACTGACGGCCACCGGCATCCTCATCGGGCTGACGGTCTCGCTGGCCGGGGCCCGCGTGCTGGCCAGCATGGTGTTCGGGATCTCGCCCCGGGATCCGGTCACGATCGGGGTCGTGTCGGGGCTCCTCGCGCTGGTGGCCCTCGGGGCCTGTCTGTTGCCCGCGGTCCGCGCGGGGCGGACCGATCCCCTCGAGACGCTGCGCGCCGAATAGGTGACGGGCGGACTCCGGGGGCCGTGGCGTTCAGATCCGGACACCGCGTCCCGAAACCGCCCACCCCGAGTCCGGGCCGGGCGGGCTACGCATCGCGCTATATGACATCCTGACATAGACTTATGGGTGGAAGCGAGGTGTGGTACGGGCATTGCCCTATATCGGTTGGATCGCCGGGAGCGCCGCCCGGGTACGCGGAGGCGGACCCGGCGGTCCCCGTGCGTGAGGAGACAGGATTCACGGCGCCCGCGACGCGGTGCGACCTAGAAGCAGGAATATGACGTGAGCTCAGGCAGCGAACCGGCCGATCGCTCGCCCCGCAAACGCCCCGGGCTGTCGGCCGAGGTCGGCGGCAGGGAGAAGAAGCGTTTCGGACGCAGGGCGAAGGGCGAGCCCGCGATCGGGTCGGAGACGGAGCCGGGCGACCCCGGTCGGCGCATCCAGATCGGTATCGGCGGCGGTGCCGGTATGGACGTCAAGCGCGCCGGCGGCAGCCGCAAGCGTCGTCGTAACATGTGGATCGGCGCCGGCGTGCTGGCGGTGATCGTCGTGACGTTCCTCCTCTCCCGCCTCGAACCGGCGGCGCCCAGCGTGGATCGGGATATTCAGCTGTTCGGCACCGTCGAGCGCGGCTCCTTCGTGCGCGAGGTGCGGGGGCCGGGAACGCTCGTGCCGGAGCAGATCGTGTACGTCGCCGCGCTCACCGGGGGGCGGGTGGAGCAGGTGTTCGTGCAGCCCGGAGAGACGGTGACGGACACGACCGTGCTGGTCGTGTTGTCGAACCCCGACGTCGAGCTCCAGGCGCTCCAGGCCCAGCAGCAGCTCACGCAGGCCCGCGCGACCCTGATCACGCTCGATCAGAGCCTCCAGACCTCGATCCTCCAGCAGGAGTCGACGGTCGCGACGGCGGAGGCGGACTACCAGGCCGCGCAACGCGAGGCCGATGCGTTCCGCGAGCTGGTCGAGAACCAGACGGTGTCGCGCAACGAGGCCAGCAGCGCGATCGAGCAGGCGAACGCCGCGAAGGTGCGGGTCGATGCGGAGCGTGGCCGGCTCGAGCTCATGCGCTCGAGCGTCGACACGCAGCTCCAGGTGCAGCGCGAGCAGATCGCGCGGCTCCAGTCGATCGTCCAGCAGCAGCAACGGCGCGTGGAGTCGATGCAGGTGATGTCGGGAGCGGGCGGAGTCATCCAGGACCTGTCTCTCGAGGTGGGTCAGTACGTCCAGGCGGGGACGACGCTGGCCCGCGTGGCGCAGCCGGGCCGCCTCAAGGCCGAGCTCCGGATTCCCGAGACGCAGGCGCGAGATGTCCAGATCGGTCAGCCCGTAGTCATCGACACGCGCAACGATTCGATCGCTGGAGCCGTCCGAAGGGTGGACCCGAACGTCCAGAACGGATCCGTGCTCGTCGAAGTGCGGCTCACGGAGGAGCTGCCTCCGGGCGCCCGTCCCGATCTGAGCGTCGACGGGACGATCGAGCTCGAGCGGCTCCAGGACGTGTTGTTCGTCGATCGCCCGGCCTACGGACAGGCGAACAGCTCGGTCAGCCTGTTCAAGGTGGTGGGGGACGGAGGCGAGGCCGTCAGGGTGACCGTGCAGCTCGGCCGCAGCTCGGTGAACGAGATCGAAGTCGTGGAGGGTCTCCAGGAGGGAGACGTGATCATCCTGTCGGATCTGTCGCGCGTCGCCGATGCGGACCGCATCCGGATCCGGTAGGAGGCACCCCCGGGCAAACCTCCGCGGGAGTCGTAACGTACGTCCAGAGGAACCGAACACGCCGGTGCGCGACAAAAAAACCCTCCTGTGGCAAGGCAGAGTTTCGCGGGCACGCCCGCCGCGCACCGGTCGACGGCCGAACGCCGTCGGGGGTCGTCCCCGACGGCGTCCCAACCCGGCGTTGACCGGAAGGTGAGATCATGAGCGAACAGACGTCGAACGGCGACCGCAGGGCCCTCATCGAGCTCCAGGGCGTGAAGAAGGTGTTCTACACCGAGGAAGTGGAGACCCACGCCCTGTCCGACATCCACCTCGAGATCCCGGAAGGCGAGTTCCTGTCGATCGCGGGGCCCTCGGGATGCGGGAAGTCGACGCTCCTCTCGCTGCTCGGGCTGCTCGACACGCCTACGGCCGGCGAGTACCTGCTCGACGGTCAGCCGGTGGCGGAGCTGTCGGCCTCTCAACGCGCCCGGATCCGCAACCGTCACATCGGGTTCGTCTTCCAGGCGTTCAACCTGATCGGCGATCTCACGGTGTACGAGAACGTCGAGCTCCCGCTCACGTACCGGGAGGGAATGCCCTCCAGCGAGCGCAAGGAGCGCACGCTCGAGGCGCTCGAACGGGTGGGCATGTCACACCGCCGGAACCACTATCCGGCCCAGCTGTCCGGCGGCCAGCAGCAGCGCGTCGCCGTGGCGCGCGCCGTGGTCGGGGATCCGCTGATCGTGCTCGCCGACGAGCCGACGGGGAACCTCGACTCCACGAACGGCAACGCCGTGATGGAGCTCTTGAAGGAACTCCACATGGAGGGCGCGACCATCTGCATGGTCACGCACGATCCGCGATACGCGGAGTTCTCGGAGCGCACGATCCACCTGTTCGACGGGCGGATCGTCGAGGACGAGGAGCACGCCGAGCGGGCGATCGAGGAGCTCAAGGAAAGCGGGTTCGAGATCGCCTGATCCGGGGGCCGGCTCGCACGGGCCGGCCGTCCGCCCGCCGGCGGCGTGTCCACCGCCGGCCTCCTCGACCTCACGCCAGCCGGAGACGGGATCATGCTCCCCCAGGTCAGACGCGTCGCCCGCCGGCTTCTGTCGGCGCCGACGTTCACGATCGTCGCGGTCCTGACGCTCGCCCTCGGGATCGGTGCCGACACCGCCATCTTCAGCGTGGTGGACGGGGTGCTCCTGAGGTCGCTCCCGTTCGAGGACGCCGACCAGCTCCTGTTCCTCACGCGTCCGGGGGCCATGGAGAGCGATCTGTCCATCCCGGACGGCGCGGATCTCCGCATGCAGGAGACCGTGCTCCAGGACGTCGCCCTGTACCTGCCGTTCTGGGCCTTCGACCTCACGGGCTCCGGCGAGCCCGAGCGGGTGGCGGCATCGGTCGTCGAGCCGGAGTACTTCCGCGTGCTCGAGACCACGCCCCTGTACGGCCGGGTCCTCGCCACGAGCGACGATGTGGAGGGCAGCGAGCGCGTCGCGGTGGTCTCCGAGCCCTTCTGGCGGGGACGGCTGGGGGCCGATCCGGCCGTCGTCGGGTCACCGCTCCGGCTCGGTGGGGAGGTGTTCACGGTCGTCGGCGTGATGCCGGCGGAGTTCGACTTCCTGCAGGCCGGCACGGACATGTGGCTTACGGTGGCCGACGCGACCCCGATGTTCCTCGAGTCGAGGGGGTCGAACAACTTCGAGGCCATCGCGCGGGTGGATCCGGGGGTGTCGGTCGCGGCGGCGAGCGCCGAGATCGAGACGATCACGACGCGGCTCGCGGACGCATACCCGGACACCAACCAGGGCAAGATCGTGCACGGCATCCCGCTGCGTGACCGGGTGGTGGGGCCGGCGCGGACCGCGCTGTGGGTCCTGTTCGGCGCCGTGGGTCTGGTCCTCCTGATCACGTGCGCGAACGTGGCCAACCTGCTCCTGGTGCGCGCCAGTGCGGGCGAGCGCGAGGTCGCCGTCCGCATGGCGCTCGGCGGGAGCCGCTGGCGGGTTGCCGGCTCGGCGCTGGGCGAAGCCGTGCTCCTGTCGCTGGCCGGCGGCGCGCTGGGCACCCTGCTGGCCTGGTGGGGGGCGCGTGCGCTGATCGCCCTGGCGCCGGCGGGTCTGCCGCGGGTGGATCAGATCGGGATCCATCCGGGCGTCCTCCTGTTCACCGCGGGGCTGTGCGTCGCCACGGCGCTCGTGTTCGGCTGGGTCCCGGCCCTCCATGCGATGCGGCGCGACCCGGCGGACCTCCTCGCGCGCGGGGGCGGTCGTGGGGCGGCGGGCCGGAGCGGGCGCACGTTGAGCGCCCTGGTGGTCGCCGAGGTGGCGCTCGCCGCGCTCCTGCTGGTCGGCTCGACGCTGCTGCTCCGCAGCTTCCAGTCGCTCCGCCACGTCGAGCTCGGGTTCGAGCCCGCGCACGTCATCACCGCCAACCTCGTGCTGCCGGAGTCGCGGTACGGCGACACGGAGCTCCAGGATGCCGCCTTCGACCGCATCCTCGAGACGCTCGAGTCCTCGCCGGGTGTCGAGCGGGCCGCCTTCATCCTGGGAGCGCCGCTCACCGCGTACGGCTCCATCGGCAACAGCATCGCGTTCGACGACCGACCCCCGCCGGAACCCGGCAACCGACCCAGCGCCCGGATCCGTCTCGTGCTGGGAGACTACTTCCGCACCATGGAGGTCCCCGTACGGCGGGGTCGCGCCTTCGAGGAGACGGACGACGCCGAGGCGCCCCGCGTCGCCGTCGTGAACGAGACGTTCGCACGCCGGTACTGGCCCGACGAGGATCCGGTCGGCAAGCGGGTGGCCGCGCTGTACACGCCCGAGCCGGAGTGGATGACCGTCGTGGGCGTGGTCGCCGACGTGAAGCAGAACACGCTGTCGGGGCCGGACGACTACACGATATACGTGCCGTATCCTCAACGGCAGATGGCCTGGGGGCGGTTCGGAACCCTAGTCGCCCGCGGCCCCGGTGACGACGCGACGCTCACGAGGGCTGTGAAGGACGCCGTGTGGTCCGTCGATCCCGCCGTCCCCTTCGACCAGATCGCGCCGCTCGATCGGCTCGTGTCCGATTCGATCGCGCCGCAGCGCTTCACCTCGACGCTCGTGGCGCTGTTCGCGGCGCTGGCGCTGGTGATCGCGGTCCAGGGTCTGTACGGGATCCTGTCGTACGCGGTCGTGCAGAGACGCGGGGAGATCGGTGTTCGCATGGCCCTCGGCGCCCGCTCCACGGATGTGCTGAAGCTGATCGTGGGACGTGGGCTGTGGCTGTCGACGATCGGGCTCGTGATCGGCATCGTAGGCTCGCTCGGCCTCACCGGGCTCATCCAGAGCCTTCTGTTCGGGGTCGAGCCGAGCGATCCGCTGACCTACGCGGTGGTGGCCCTCGTGCTCGCCACGACCGCGCTGGTGGCGAGCGCCGCGCCGGCCGTTCGGGCCTCTCGCGTCGATCCGGCGCGCACCCTGCGTCGGGAATGACCCGATGCGCGATCTCCTGAAGGACCTCCAGATCTCGCTTCGACAGATCCGCCGGCGGCCCGCTTTCGCCGCGGTCGTGATCCTCACCCTGGCGCTCGGGATCGGCGCGAACACGGCGATCTTCAGCGTCGTCGAGCGCGTGCTCCTCCGGCCCCTGCCGTACGACCATCCCGAGGAGCTGGTCGTGGTGTGGCCGGAGATGGTGACCAACGTCCGGGCCACGGAGTGGCTCGCGTCGAACGCCCCGTCGCTGGCGCGGATCACCGGCGTGTCGGTCGCCGACTTCGCGCTCACCGGCGAGGCGGGGGTGGCGGCGGAGCGGGTGTTCGGAGCCCGGGTGTCCCCCGATCACTTCGACGTCATGGGCGCACGGGCCGCAATGGGGCGGACGTTCCGGCCGGAGGAGTCCGATCCGGGCCGGTCCTCGGTCGTGGTCATCGACCACGCCCTGTGGCGCGGCCGGTATGGGGGCGACCCCGACATCGTCGGGCGCACGATCCAGATCGATTACGCGTCGTACACGGTGATCGGCGTGATGCCGGCCGACTATCTGCCGCTCGAGGCCCGCTACCGCCTGTGGATTCCGCAGGAGGTGGAGCCGGGGACGACGGTGGGGACCGACGGCACCTGGTGGATCCCGACCCGGGTCGCCCGGCTGGCGCCGGGGGCGTCGCTGGGGAGCGCCATGTCGGAGGTCCGCGCCGCGGCGTCCCGTCTCGCGGGCCTCTACCCCACGGATCTGGACGCCCGGCAGGCGGCGCTCGCCACCGTGGCTCCTCTCCAGGAGGCCATGGTCGGATCGCTGGGCCGCGCGCTGTGGATCCTGCTCGGCGCGGTGGCCCTCGTGCTGCTCGTCGCCTGCGCCAACGTGGCGAACCTCCTGCTCGCCCGCGCGCCGCTCAAGCGGAGGGACGTGGCGGTGCGCAGCGCCCTCGGATCCAGCCGGGCGCGCGTAGTGTGGCACCTGCTCGTCGAGAGCCTGGTGCTCGGCCTCCTCGGCGGGGTGGCCGGAGTGGTCCTCGCGTGGGGAACGCTGGACGCGCTGAAATCGTTCTCGCCCGCCGAGCTTCCGCGGATCGCGGACGTGCGGATCGACGGACCGGTGCTCCTGTTCGCGTGCGGCGCCTCGCTGCTCACGGCCCTCCTGTTCGGGCTCGTGCCCGCCCTCCGTGCGACGCGCTTCGACATCCGCTCGGTGCTGGCGGGGAGCGGCCGCGGAGCGACCGACACGGGTGGGGGGAGCCGGCTCAGCTCCGGGTTGATCGCGACCGAGGTCGCCGTCTCGGTCGTCCTGGCGACCGGCGCCGGTCTGATGGTCAGGACGGTGCGGAACCTGACGGATGTGGACCCGGGGTTTCGCGCGGACGGGGTGTTGACGATGCAGCTGTCGGCGCCCCCCGCGGCGGGGGAGGGCGCCGACACCGGAGGAGGTCCGGACATGGCCGAATACCGCCAGCTGTGGGATGCGCTCGCGGCGCTCCCCGGCGTCGAGGCGGTGGGAGGTATCCACATCCTCCCGCTCGGAGGCGGCAACAACCGATACCCCTTCTGGGCCGAGGGCAACGAGCCACCCTCCGGAGGTCGCCCGCCGACGGCCAACATCCGGGTCGCCACTCCCGGGTATCTCGACGCCATGCGCATCCCGCTGGTCGCCGGCCGCTGGTTCGCGACGGCGGACCGCCTGGCGACCACGCCCGTCGTGGCGCTCAACAGGACCCTGGCCGAGCGCCTGTGGCCCGGCGAGAGCGCCATTGGAAAGCGGGTGCGGCTGCTGGCCGCGGACGGGATCGAGTGGGAGGTGGTGGGCGTCATCGGGGACGTGACGCAGATGGCGCTCGCGCGCGACCCGAGCGGCGAGATCTACCTGCCACACGAGCAGTGGAGGTGGGGATCCATGTTCGCCACGATCCGCACGACCGGTCGTCCCGAGGCTCTCGTGCCCCCGGTCCTGCGGACGATCGTCGATCTGGACCCGGACATCACGGTGTCGCGGGTGTCCAGCATGGAGGACATCGTCGGCGCGTCGATCGCCACCAACCGATTCCTCGCCGGGTTGCTGGGGGCGTTCGGGCTCCTGGCTCTCGTGTTGGGAGCGGTCGGCGTCTACGGCGTCGTGGCGTATGGGGTGAGCCGCCGCGTCCCGGAGTTCGCCGTGCGCATGGCGCTCGGCTCTTCCGGCCGCGACATCCTCGGCGAGACGGTCGCGCGGGGTCTCGGGCCGGTCGCCGTGGGCATGGCCGTGGGGATCGCCGCGGCGTGGGGCGCGACGCGCCTCCTCTCCGCGCTCCTGTTCGGCGTGGAGCACACGGACCCGGCGACGTACGTCGGCGTGGCGCTCGTCCTCGCGCTGGTCGCGTCGCTCGCGTCGTGGATCCCGGCGCGGCGGGCCATGCGCATCGATCCGATGATCGTTCTCAGGGGGGAGTGAGATGATGGAGGGGCTCGTCCGAGACGTGCGGTTCTCGCTGCGACAGATCCTGCGCCGCCCCGGCTTCGCCGCGGTGGTGATTCTCACCCTGGCGCTCGGGATCGGCGCCAACACGGCGATCTTCAGCGTGGTGGACGGTGTCCTGCTCCGACCGCTGCCGTACGACGATCCCGACGAGCTCGTCGTCCTGTGGGGGATCGAGACGGGCATGCGGAGCGGCTCCAACTGGGCCTCGTACCCCGACTTCGTCGACTTCGAGGCGCAGGCGCTGAGCTTCGAGTCGCTGGCCGCCTGGTCGAGCCAGACGCTCACCCTGACGGGGTACGGGGGCGAGCCCGTGCGCATCCCCGTGACGCGCGTCACCTGGGACCTGTTCTCCGAGCTGGGCGTGTCGCCGGCCGCCGGTCGCTCGATCCTCCCCGAGGAAGACCGTCCCGGGGGGGCGAACGTGCTGGTGCTCACCCACGCGTTCTGGCGCGACCGCCTCGGCTCGCCGGGCGACGTCGTGGGACGCACGCTCACGCTGGACGGCCATCCGTTCGAGATCGTCGGCGTGATGCCGGAGGGATTCCAGTGGAGCACGGGCGAGGTGTACGCGCCGCTCGTGCCCGTCTACGGGGGCGATTCGCGCGGAATGCACCGCATCATCCCGCTCGGCCGGCTCGCCGCCGGCGTGTCGCGCGAGGAGGCCGAATCCGAGGTCGTGGCGATCGCGTCGCGGCTCGAGACGCAGTACCCGGAGTGGAACTCGAATCGGTCGGCGCGTCTCGAAGCCTATCGGGACACGCTCGTCGGCTCGGTTGGGACGACGCTGTGGGCGGTGTTCGGGATGGTCGGGCTCGTGCTCCTCATCGCGTGCGCCAACGTCGCAAATCTGATGCTGACGCGAGCCACGGAGCGCACCGGCGAGGTCGCCGTGCGCAGCGCGCTGGGGGCCGGCCGTCGCCAGATCGCGAGGCAGCTGATCGTCGAGAGCCTCGTCCTGTCGCTCCTGGGGGGCGTCGCCGGGGTCGCGGTCGCGGCCGGGGGTCTGGGTCTCCTCGTGCGGCTCGCACCCGCCGGTCTGCCGCGGATGGACGAGATCGGTCTGAGCCCCGTCGTGCTCGGGTTCGCGCTCGTCCTCACGCTCGTTACCGGAGCGGTGTTCGGGCTGCTGCCCACGCTCCAGGCCGCGCGACGCGACGTGTATCGGGGGCTCAAGGCCGGGGGCCGCACCCGACTGCAGGGGTCGCGCGGCTGGCTGTCGAAGGCCGTGGTGGTGGGGCAGGTGGCGCTCGCCATGGTGGCTGTGGTGTCGGCGGGGCTCCTCGTGAACAGCTTCATTCACCTCCAGCGCGTGGACCCCGGCTTCCGGCCGTCCGACGACGTGCTCGTCGTCCCGATCTCGCTCCCCGAGGGCAAGTACTGGGGGGGCGAAGATCCCGACGGCGCCCGCTCGGTGGCCTTTTATCGTGAGGCCGAGCGACGCATCGAGGCCCTTCCCGGGGTCACGCGCGTCGCCTCGGCGTACATGCACCCCCTCGCCGGGGGGTGGGAATCGAGCTTCGTGATCAAGGGGGTGCTGGAGCCGCCGCAGGGCGAGCAGCCGGAGGCGCGGTTGCGTCCCGTGACACCGGGGTACTTCCAGACGGTCGGGATGCGTCTCCTCGAGGGCCGGGACATCTCCGACGATGACACCGGGGACGCGCCCGGGGTGGTGGTGGTCAACGAGTCGTTCCGGCGCACGTTCGTCCCGAACGGCGACGCGCTCGGCCACGTGGTGGCGCGCTCGTCATGGTGGGCGGATCTCCCCTACGAGTACGAGATCGTGGGGGTGGTGGCGGATGTACGCATGGATGGGCTCACGGCCGATGTGCCGACGGCGCTCTACTTCTCGTACCCCCAGTTCCCGTTCGCGGAGATGAACCTGGTGGTCGAGACGGAGGTGGCCGCGCGTTCGATCCAGGGCGCGATCGAGCACGAGATCCACGAGATCGACCCGCAGCTCCCGGTCGAGAACGTCCACACGCTGGCCGAGCTCCGCGCCGACACGGTGGGCCCGGAGCGCTTCCGCACGATCCTCGTGTCGCTGTTCGCCGGGCTGGCTCTCGCCCTGTCGGCGATCGGCATCTACGGCGTGCTGTCGTACAGCGTCGCGCGCCGCACGCGCGAGATGGGCCTCCGGATGTCGCTCGGGGCACGGACGGGCGATGTCCTGCGACTCGTGATCCGCCAGGGCATGACCCTGACGCTCGTCGGCGTGGCGATCGGAATCGCGCTCTCGGCGCTCGCGACGGGGCTTCTGTCGAGCCTCCTGTTCGAGGTCAGCCCGACGGATCCGGCGACCTTCGCGGGCGTGAGCCTCGTCCTGTCGCTCGTGGCCCTGCTGGCGTGCCTCGTCCCGGCCTGGAGAGCCACCCGCGCGGATCCGGTGATCGCCCTGAGGACCGAATGAAGCGCCGAAGACACCCGCGTCGGGCGCCGTAGCGGCCGCCGCATGGACTCCCTGCTCCAGGACTTGAGGTTCTCCCTCCGGCAGTTCGCCTCCCGGCCGGGCTTCGCGCTCGTCGTCGTGGCGGTGCTCGCGATCGCCATCGGCGCCGCCACCGCGATCTTCAGCGTGTTCGACACGCTCGTGCTGCGCGCGCTGCCCTACGAGGGTGCGGATCGGATCGTCACGCTGTGGGAGCACGGCCCGGACCGCGGCAGCGAGCGCGACGAGGTGGCGCCCGGAAACTTCTACGACTGGCGGGATGCGGCCCGCTCGTTCGAAGTGCTCGCGGCGTTCGATCCGTACAGCCTGGACCTCACGGGCGAGGGGCGGCCGGAGGTCGTGTTCGCGGCCCGCGTCACCCGGGGGTTCTTCGATGCGTTCGGTACGCGGATGCTCCTCGGCCGCGGATTCGTCCCCGAGGACTTCGACATCGGTGGGGCCGTCGTGATCGGGGAGCGGCTATGGGAACGCCGTTTCGGGTCCGACCCGGAGCTCGTCGGTCGCTCGATCGTGCTGGATGGCGTGCCGACGACCGTGGTGGGAATCGCACCACGCTCGTTCAACCCGCATTTCCAGCCCACGGTCACCGAGCGAGATGCATGGATCCCGCTCGTGGAGCAGGGCTGGGAGCGCCAGATGCGGGGCTCCCGCTTCTGGAACGTCGTCGGAAGGCTCGCCCCGGGCGTGACGCTCGAGGCGGCGCGCGCCGAGATG
>Ga0315553_10001853_pt1 | contig 17306 bp, 12 predicted proteins | sample SalMarSW160140MG_FD_203099 | JGI IMG/M metagenome (GOLD analysis project Ga0315553, IMG submission 203099) | Salt marsh sediment microbial communities from the Plum Island Ecosystem LTER, Massachusetts, United States - Salt Marsh Sediment SW1601-40 ... | reverse complement strand
CTTCGATCTGTTCATGGCCTACCGCGACGACGTGGTGAAGGTGTGCATCGACCCAGCCGCCGAATGACCCGCGCCGGCGGGTGGCATGCCCACGTCCCGACGTACGTCGGGATTGCGTGGGCATGTTAATCCGCTGATTGAATTCCACATGACGGGCGTGTTTGTTTCAGACAGGTAGGGCGGGTTCCTTGGTCTGAGCCCCTCGGCCTGAGCTCGGGACGAAGGCTTGTCGAAGACCACCCGCCATCTTATATCTTCGACACGTAGGGTGGGTCATGACCCACCTTTCAAGTCGCGCGGGCGTCATGGTCGGTCGTATCAGGCATTTCGACGGGTGGGCATTCACACGAGCGATCGGCTGTAGGCTGGACGCACCCACAAGCTCTGCCAAACTGGTTTTGGCTTCGCTTGAGGGTGGCACCCGAGAAAACGCCTCGCACCGCAAGTGGATTTTCGGACCCGCGATCATCCGCGTCGCGGCCGCTAAGTTCCTGCCATCGCGGGACTTGGCACATCGACCGCTTTTTGCGTCGGATAGGTATTGCATTTCGGTCAGGGGGGGGTAGATTATAGATATAGGCGGGCTCACAGGAGCGGCCTGCACGTGGGACAAAGGCCCGCAATGCTGGGGACGATGGTGCTACCTCGCATCTCGGGGCACAGGAGGTGAGGCATGTCGGCTGGCGCAGCGCAGCGGGGGTTAGTCGGGGTCTTGTCGGTGATGCTCTTGGCGAGCGCTTCATCGAGCGCTTCAGCGATCACGGTCTACGTGGACGATGATGCCGATCCCAATGGCGATGGTTTGACCTGGCAGACGGCGTACGATGACCTGCAGGCGGCGCTGGACGACGGGGCCGACCCTAACTCGGATGTCAGCGAAATACACGTCGCCGGTGGCACATACAAACCGTCAAACCGTACCGACCCCAACGACCCTCGCACGGCGACGTTTCAGTTGCTCAACGACGTGGCCCTGATGGGCGCCTACGCTGGTCTGGCTGATCCCAACAATCCCGACGTGCGCGATATTGCCGGCTACCGAAGCGTTCTGACCGGCGACATCGGCACGTCCGACGATAGCACCGACAACTGCTACCACGTGGTCACCGGTAGCGGCACCGACGAGACGGCTGTGCTGGACGGTGTCACGATCACCGGGGGGAACGCAAACAGTTCCTCGCCGCACAACAACGGCGGGGGGATGCTCAACAGTGCGGGCAGCCCGACAGTGAACCACTGCACGCTCGTCGGCAACACGGCCGTGAATGCTGGCGGCGGAATGCAGAACTATGGCAGCGCCCCGACGGTGGCCAATTGCACGTTCAAAGGAAACACTGCTGACTATGGCGGTGGCGTAAACAACGGCATCGGCAGCACGTCGACGCTGGTCAACTGTACGTTTAGCGGGAACGCAGTCACGCTTCAGGGGGGCGGGGTGCGCAATTGGGAGAGTGCTTCAAAGCTGATCAACTGCACGGTTGCGGGCAACTCGACTGCGGACGCCGGCGGAGGCGTATACAACTACCTACACAACCCGACTCTTGCGAACTGCATCGTGTGGGGCAATACGAGTGCAACCGGCGAGCAGATCGACAACTCCGATGGTGCGAGCCCCAGCGTAACCTACAGCTGCATCGAGGGCGGCTGGTCGGGCGAGCGCAACATTGATGGCAATCCAATGTTCGTTCGGGATCCCAGTGCTGGCCCAGACGAAGAATGGGGTACAGCGGACGACGACTACGGGGACCTACATCTAGCCTGCGGTTCGCCCTGCCTCGATGCCGGCACGAACACCACGGACCCGGCCCTGCCGGATACCGACGCCGATGGTGGACCGCGCATCGTCAACGATATGGTGGACATGGGCGCTTACGAAGGGATCGGCGGCAATGCGTTCGTCGTCACGCCGCCCAGTGTGGTGGTGCCTGAAGGCGGGTCGGCGGAGTTCACTGTGGCTTTGGGGTGCGACCCGAACGGGGTGGTCAGCGTCGATGTGAGCTTCGAGAGTGGAGATAGCGACATTGCGGTGGCCACGGCGATGCCACTGGTATTCGACTCGTCCGACTACTGGATTGGCCAATCAGTTACGTTAGCCGCCGCCGAGGACCCGGATCAACTGGCCGGCACAGCGATTATCGCCGTCACAGCCAGCGGATGCCGCCCGGCCCAGGTCACACCCAGCGAACTCGACAACGATGTCCCGGCTGTGCTGTACGTGGACGCGTCGGCGACCGGCGTGGGCGATGGGTCAAGTTGGGTCGACGCCTACCCCGGACTCCACGAGGCGCTGATCGTTGCAGCCGGCGCGCCGCTGACGGTGGACGAGATTCGCGTGGCTGGCGGGACCTACGCGCCGGACCCGTCAGGATTGAGCGACCCGCGCATGGCGACGTTCCAACTGATCAGCGGCGTGACGCTCAAGGGAGGTTACGCGGGTCTGGCTGATCCAAACGCTCCGGACACACGCGATATCGCAACGTTCGAGAGTATCCTCACCGGCGATCTTGCGGGCAACGACGGACCTGACTTTGCCAACTACGGGGAGAACGTGCAGCGGGTCGTATTCAGTAGCGGCACGGATGAAACCGCCGTGCTGGATGGCGTCACGGTGACCGCGGGAAACGCGGGCTATAGCGGGGGAGGCATTCGAAATGTCGGCGGAAGCCCCACACTGATCGACTGCACTGTAAGCTACAACCTCGCTAAGTACTTCGGGGGCGGGTTCGAGAACGTGGAAGAGGGTAGCCCCACAGTGATCGGCTGCACGTTCAGAGGCAACGTCGCCAGGACGGGTGGCGGCATATCCAATGGTGGCCCGAGCTTGTTCTACCAGTGCCTGATCATAGAGAATTCCGCAACGTGGGGCAGTTCCAGCAGTGTTGTAAACGGAGGAGGTGTGAGCACCGGCAGCAGTCCCATTTTCGCCGACTGCGCGATCGTGTCGAATACGGCCGATTACCGAGGCGGTGGACTGTCCTCAAACGGTACGCCCTTTCTTACGAACTGTGTCTTCATTGCAAACCACGCTGGCGACGGGCCCGATATGGGTGGCGACGGCGGCGGCATGAGCTTTTGGGGGGCACCGACAGTGAGCAACTGCGCCTTCGTCGGGAACCATGCGAACTCAACGGGTGGAGGTGTGTACGCCCAAATGTACGCAACCGGGACACTCACAGATTGTGTCTTGAACGGCAACTGGGCGAAGTTGGGGGGTGGCATCGGGTGCTGGGGGTCCCCCACGCTGTACAACTGCGCAATAAGCGGCAATACGGCAGATCTTGCCGGGGGGTTGTGGACCGTCGGAGACACCGCGATGTTGGGGTGTACGTTCGCCGGGAACTACGCCTATGGTGACTTCGCTGACGGTGGTGGTGCCGTGTACAATAGCGAGGCCCTCGCCGTCGCCATCAACTGTGTGTTGGCATACAACATCACCGAAGACTTCTGTGGTGGTTTTTACACGTGTGGCGGGCGGCCGCTGCTGAGCAATTGCATACTGTGGCACAATCGAGACCGCCGTGGGACGGGGGAACTCTCTCAGATAGACGACGACTGTCCCTTCGGATATGGACACCACGAAGTAAGCTATAGTTGCATCAATGGGTGGTCTCAGGGGGGAGACGGCAATATCATCGTCACCGACCCAGGATTCTTGCCCCCCATCACCGGACAATGGACGGCCGATGCACAGTACGACCCAGTGACCCATCAATTCACTTTCACAGACGACGATGCGTCCTGGGCTGCAGGTGAACTGGTAGGGCTGTTTGTGAACCCCGACATCGACTACGGGCCCGAGAAACTTCAATTCTTCATCGTGGACAACACGGCTACGACGGTCACAATCTGGCCCGACTATGGCATGATTCTCAGTGGGTCCTCCGACGCGGGACGATTCGATTGGTATCGGATCTACGACTACCACCTACATGCTGATTCGCCCTGCATCAACCGGGGTGATCCATCTGGCCAATATGTTGGGCAGACGGACACAGATGGTGATCCACGGGTAGTGTACGGGCGCGTGGACATCGGTGCCGACGAGTACACCGGTACGCTGCCGCCAACCAAGCCGGCGCTGGTCGCCACGGCCGCGCCACCTAACGGTACATTACCGAAAACACAGAACAACATGCTGAGTTTGATCTTTGACATGCCCCTCACGCTGCCGGGTGGTGACGCATTGAATATCGTTGAACTAGCCGATCCCAACAGCGACGTATCGAGTGGGTTCACTTACCAGCTCGATCCGGACGACCCCAATGGCCTGACTCTCAAGGCCACCGAGAACGGCGCGCAGCTTTCGAACCAGACGTGGTATCGCATCGCCCCGGCCACGGCGCTGGACGTGCACGCATTCGGGCTGGATCTGTGTACGCTCATCGGCGACGCCGACGGCGGCGGCCGGGTAACCACGGCAGACTACAGCGCGGTGAAGGCGCATCTGGGCGAGCGGGGCGAGACGCGCTACGATCTCAACGGCAGCGGCCGCGTGACCACGGCCGATTACAGCGTGGTCAAGGCCCATCTGGGCGACCAGACTCCCGCCAAGCCGTAATCGCGGGCGGACAGCCGTGTGCCACTGCCTTCAGGCAGTGAGCCCTGTCGAACTGCTTTTGAGCAGTGTCTTCTGTCGCACCAGTGGCTCAGGACGTAGGGCGGGTTCCTTGGTCTGAGCCCCTCGGCCTGAGCTCGGGACGAAGGCTTATCGAAGACCACCCGCCATCTTATGTCGTATACACGTAGGGTGGGTCATGACCCACCTTTCAAGACGCGTAGGGTGGGTCGTGACCCACCAACTCCGTGAGCACATCCATGCCCACGCAATCCCGACGTACGTCGGGACGTGGGCATGGCACCCACCGCAGCAAACTTTTTCTGCCGGCCGGACCCGCACGGTATAATATCAGTTGTTAGGGCCAGATCCGTTGAAAGAATGAACCTGTAAGGCGCTAGGGGACAGGAGGGCTTCCATGTTCACGCAAAGAACTCTTGTGTGGTGGTCGGTCGCTGCTGTGGCTGTAGCGTTTGTGGGTCTGGGCTGCGGCGACGGCGGGCCGGGCGGCATCCTGGGCAAGCAGGCGGCTGTGGACCCACCGCCCCCGCAGTTCGACGTGGCCCCCGCCGACCTGACGCTCGAATGCGACGGCAGCGACAATGCGACGATCTTGCAGGACTGGCTGGCCAGCGCCACAGCCGTCGCCGCCGCGGAGTGCGGCCAGCCGACAGTCACCGACGACTTCGTGGGCCTATCCGACGACTGCGTGGCTGGCGTCTGGGTGACCCCTGTTACGTGGACGGCTGAGGATGAGTGCGGCCAGACCAACACCACGTCGGCTACGTTGACGATTCTCGACCCCAACACGCCCGTCATCGAGCTTGTCGCTGATAGCGACATCACGCTGGAGTGTCACGTCGACCCATACGTCGAGCAGGGCGCGGCCGTATCGATCGGCTGCGGGGCCTTGCTGGTCGGCGCAACGATCGACGGCGACGCGGTCGACGCCAACACTCCCGACACCTACGTGGTCACCTACGATTACACCGACGCCTGTGGCAACGTGGCCGACCAGGTAACCCGCACCGTGACGGTCGTCGACACGCTGCCGCCCGAGGTGATCATGCCGGATTGGCTTCAGGTCTGGCCCCCCAATCACACGTACCGCACGTTCGCGCTGTCCGATTGCGTGCAGTTCGTGGATGCGTGCGAGGGTCCGATCGATGTCGACGCGGTCGGCCGAATTCTGTCGATCTATAGCGATGAGCCCGAGGACACCGATGGGGTGGGCGACGGCAGCACGGTCGACGACATCGTTCTGTTGGGCCCGACGTCCTTTATGGTTCGGTCCGAGCGACAGGGCGGCAGCAACGGGCGGGTCTACGGCGTTGAGTTCGAGCTGACCGACCGGCACGGCTACACCGTAACGGACACCTGCCTGCTGGGCGTGCCCCACGATCAGTCAGGCGACGTGCCGATCGACGACGGCCCGAGCTCGGGCTACACGGTGGTTCCCGACTGACGCTTGGCCGGGTAGGCGCCCCGCCGCGCCGGGTTCTCAAGCAGTCTTCGCTGGGGGTGGCACTGGCGGCTTGCCCGCCAGTGCTTTAACGCGTGCCGCGTCTTCGTGGCGGACCGCGGCGCGGCTTGGCTGGGCCACACCACCCCTACAGGCGCCGCCGGGAAACCTCCGCCTGCGAAGAACATGCCCGCGCCGCCCATCTCGGACAAGCCGAGTCGGCGGTCTTGGGCATGCCACCCGACGAGCACCTACAGCGTCGCCATATCCACGTTGTTAAAGTTGCGCTGATAGAACTCCATATACTGCGCCTTGCGCTCCAGCGCCTGAATCACGGCATGGCAGAAGTTTACCCCCTCGAACTTCTGGGCGCTGCCCAGCCCACCCGGGCTGAACACGTTGATCTCCATCAGCTTGTCGCCCACGATGTCCAGCCCCACCAGAAACATCCCGTCCTCCACCAACTTCGGGCGAACGATCTCCGCCACGCGCAGCGCGGTCGTGCCGATCTCGGCCCGGCCCAGCTTGCCACCCGCGTGAATGTTCGACCGCATATCGCCGCCCGAGCGAACACGCCGAAAGGCCGCGTATTTGCCCTTGTATCGTAGTGGCTGGCCGTTCATCAGAAACAATCGTGTGTCGCCTTCGGCGGCGGCCGGCAGATACTCCTGCGCGATCACGTAGCCGTCGCGGCTCACCGCGTCGATCATCTGGTTAAGGTTGGGCACGTCGTCGGGCCTGACCAGAAACACGCTCTGCCCGCCCGAGCCCTGGAGCGGCTTGAGCACGATCGTGCCCCCCTGGTCGCGAGCAAAGGCCTTGATCTCGTCGCGGTCGCGGGTGATCAGCGTCTTGGGGCGAACCTCCTGGGGGAACGTCTGAAAGTACATCTTGGTCATCGCCTTGCCCAAGCCGTTGGGGTCGTTCAGCACAATCACGCCGTGCCGCAGGGCGACGCGCCCGAAGAGGATGCCCGCCGTCATCGCCCACGGCCTGCCGACCGCGTCGCCGGACGGATCGTTGCGCAACAGCAACACGTCCAGTTCGTTGATGTTGATGCGCTGGACGACCGCATGGCGCCCCTGTAGATCGCGCAAGTAATTGTCCGAGGTCTTGTACCGTTTTTTCGGTACGCCTCGCGCTCGGCCATGCACGTGCTCGTCGACGTCGTAGGCCAGATCCCCCACGCCCATGACCCAGACTTCGTGCCCCAGGTTCATTGCGGCTGTGGCGAGTCGGCTCGTCGTGTAGCCGGCCTCTTCGCTTCGGATGTCGTTAACGACGAATCCAATCCTCACGCGCGTCTTCCTTTGATCAAGTCGAGCACGGTAATCCCCTCACGCAGCCTGCCGAGCCTGGCCACGGCGGCGGGATGCTCCAGATATCGAGGCCGCAACGGTGGCTCCCGCAGCACCCGGCGCCATTGCAGCTCACGGATGATCGGCACGTGCTCAGCGGCGATCTTGCCGACCAGCAACGGCTCAAGCTGCCCGCCCCTGCCCAGGTATTCTAAGAGTTGGCAGAGTCCACGCAAATACACCGCGTCCTTTGTGAGCCCGCCACCACGATAGATTCTCATGGTCGTCACAAAGGCCGTACGCCGGTCGAAATCGTGCAAGCGGTCCAACTCGCGGAATACGTCCACGAACGACGCCCCATCGATCATGTGCCGGATGGCAAGCACACGTGCCGCCAGCAGGCGCAGGCGGGGCCGACTCAGCCCACCGACAAGATACTCAGCCACAACCGCCAGCCCCTCCTGCAAGGCCTCATAGCCGGCCAGGCCCGAGTAAAGCTGGCGAAACGGCTGGGCACGCCCGTTGTAGTAGGTCACCATGTGCGTGCCGATCTCGTGCTGGATCAGCGCCTCGACTCGCGCCGCCGGAATGCGGGCGTGAGCGTTGATCAGCAGCGACCCATGCGAGACCAGCAGGCCCGTCCCCATGTCCGGTCGAAGCTGCACAGTCGCCTGCACCTCGGGCCAGCGCTGCCGATAGTACTCCACCTCCTCCTCGGCGCGACGTGCGAAGGTCGGAGCGTCGAGGTGCCCGCCCCGCGAGTCGTCCCGCGTCCGCGAGGGTATCCGCTCCAGCAATTGCCCGGCCAGATCGCCAAGCCCGTCGTCCACGTCGCCGAACAACTGGATGCTGCTGTGAACAAATCGCGGCGTGTTGATGTCCTGGAGCATCGTGACGCGCCGGTCCAGCTCGTCCTGCTTCTGGCGGAACAGGCGCAGTAGCGTTGGGTCTTCAATCCGTTCGACCGGCGCTTCATACAGGCGCCGCTTGCATACTACCGGATCGATCGGCAGCGGACGGTAGCGAAACAGCGGCGCCCGCTCGAAACGGCTCCGTTGAAATGTGCGCCAAGCCGATTCGGCGTTGGTCGGCGTGACCTGGAGCAGATAGTCGAAGCTGTCTGACACCTCCGCCAACCGTCGGTCCACCTCCCACACCGCCTTCACCAGCGCCCGCCGCCCCAGCATGTGGTAGTGCAGCGGCTGGTGGGTGGTGTAGCTGTGGGCGAAGTCATAGAACCCGCGACGCAGGGCCCGGGTCAGACGCCGACGAAGCTCCCGCAGCACAAGCGGATACACCGCCTTGCCCGTGTGACTCTGGTAGAACGGGTTCACTTCCAGCCCGAGCACGCAACAGCCCGCCTCGTCGGCCGACGTCACGCGCACGATCGGTGACATCCCCTTCGGGCCCCAGCGCGACGTCCGTTCCACGTCCACCGTTGCAGAACGCCGACCGATCCGGATGCGGCCCAACGCTTCCTGGAACGTGTCGATCAGCGCTTCCGGACGACTGCCGCGGGGCGCAAAAATCCGAAATCCGGGGCCGGGCCCGCCGGGATCATCATCGGCTGCCGCTGCATCCGGCGAGCGGCCCGACCACAGTTCAACCAGCAGAAATGCCCCGAACGGCTCGCCAAGCGTCTCGACGACGGCTTGAACGAGCTTGGCTAGTCCAGCCTGAAGGCTGCGCTGCCCCGAAGTGATCAGGTGCGACGCTTCGCTGGCGGCCAGCCGCTCCGTTCCCGGGTCGCTGCGGTCGGTCGGTCGCCGGTAGACCACCAAAAACGGTAACTGCCGGTCGATGTGCAGGCGCCCCCAGACGGGCAGATTCCGTCGCACCCGCTTGTTGGCAGACAGGCGCGCGCAGACGGTGCGGATGAACCGATCCGTGATCTGGTGTGACCTGCCTGGAGTCTTCCTGCTCATAGGCGACGCAGCTCTTCGACAAGACCCGGCCCGGCCGCACGCAACGCCTCGCCGATCGCGCCAACCAGCGCACGATTCGGCTGGCCGGTCCATTCATCCATGAAAAACTTCTTGAACTCCACCGCCAGGCAACAGGCTGATTCGCCAAACCTCTGGTGCACCCAGCGCGACAGTTGCCCGCCGCGGAACTTGACGTTTTCCCGTACGTCCAGCCCACCGCCGGGAAATGGCCAGCTCTGCATGTGCGCCATGAAGTGATCCACGACGGGCGACCACCGGCTTCGATCCAGGCTGCCCGTGCCCACGTTCACCTGGGGATTATCCGCTTCGTCGGCCCACGGGCCGTCCGGGCCGGTCCTTGACCATGCTGCTCATAAGTCTGCGCATCGCCCGGTAGAACGCGTCGTACTGCCCCAGCGACCGTGCGATGAGTTCGTCCGGCGGCTCGTGTCGCCACACCTCGAGCCCCCACGCATCCTCCGGAAGGCGATAGACAGCCGACTTACGGGGGCGATTCAGATCAATCTCAAATCGCGACCGGCTAACCACCACGTGCGTACCAAATGCGCCCGCCCACTCGCCCGTGAATGGGTCCTCCTCGCGCAACCGACCCGCATCGGGCAATGCCAGCAAGGCGCCCACCTCGTCGCGGACTTCATGCCCGTCGTGGATGGCCGTCGCCACGATGGGCTCGTCGCCTCGCTGCTTCCGCCAGAACGCCTCACCCATCAATCGCACCTCTCCCCCCCCTGGCGCAACGCCACGTCATGCATCTATCGAGGGTGCCGACAGAGTCGTCGTCTCAGGCTCAGGGTTGCTGCCGGTCGGGACGCGATATGAATATCCATCGCTCGGCGCGTCGATGCGTTCGATGTGCTCACGCATCTGCCCACTTTCGCTCCAACGGTGGGTGATCTCCAACGAGCTGCCCGCAGCCGGCAGCTTCTCCTCAGGCAAATAGTGCATCGCCGCCCGAAAGCCGCCCACGGCGTTCGGGCTGACCAGACGAACCCAACACCGGCGTTGCGGCCGATCGAAGCGGTGGACCGCTTCTGCCGAGAAGTGGCAGCGCTGGTGATCGGTGGCGATCGGTTCGGTCACCAGCGTCGTCCAGGGACCATCGCTGCTTGGGGCCATCTCCAGCCGAACGGCCTTATCCGCCGACGGCGTCTTGACGTCGCTCTGCACCGCCGCCCACAGCTTGACCCACGCCAGGCGCCCGCCATCGGGCGGCTCGAGCAAACCGAGCAGTTCGACCCCGTCCTGGCCGATCACCTTCAGTGTGGGGTCGTCCTGCAACCGCCCGCGAACCACGCGCTCGGGCTGGGCGCCCGCCGCGCGGATCAGATCGACAATGCGCGGTAAGGTTAACCTGCCCGTCGGACCAGCCAGCCGCAGGGCGATGTCCGCACCGTCGGGCGACAGCATGGGCAAAGCGCACGGGCCTACCTGCATCCAGGTCGTCAGGTCGAGTAGGTCGATCCGTGCACCCGCCGGCAGCCGGATCGACAGTTTGTACTCGTAGCACGTATCAACGACTGCGGAAAAATCGGCCCGCCACCCGTCAGCCTGCCGCTCGAAAGCCAGGTTCTCCTGCCGACCTGTCCACGGTACGCGCACCGTCGCCTCCGGTGGGCCGGAGCAGCGCAGATGCAGCACCGCACCATCGCACTTGACCTCGGGCCGCGTCATGTCGGGCGTCCGACTCGCGATCACGTAGGGCGCGATGACGCGGATAGTCAGCTCGCCGTCCCGGCCGGCCCGCAACCCCCCCGCATCGGCGGTCAAGCCGCGACAGGCCACCCCCGGCGCGGCAAGGTCGCGCGGCAGCGACGGCCGGTAGTGCAGGCATGCATTGGCGTACGATCGGCCCGGCTGGTGTTTCTCCTTCGGGCCGGCCCATCCCTGTTTGTGCCAACGCTGGATGTCGGGCGTCATGGCTGGAGGGTAATGGAATCGCCCCTGCGGCTTGTGGTGGTACGTCAGCGTTTCGCCGGGCCGCAGGGCGAAGTCGAGCGTGTGCAGTTGGTACCAGTACTGCGGCCACCACCGCCAGACGCCTGGCTTGTACTGGCCCCTGGCGACCTTGGCGGCGTGCTCGTCCGATGTGTAGTACGGGTCCGATCGCTTTACGGGCTTGGCCACCAGGTCCGGGTCGGCGCAGAGGTCGGCGCATGACGCGATGACCAGGCGCTCACCGTCGCGCTTGTAATGGATGGCGTGCATGTCGACGTCAATCAGGTGCCAGGCACCGTCATAGTACACTTCGGTGATGTTGTGGCCGGTGCAGCCGGTGCACCGAGCGGGCAGACCCGCTTGCCGCAAGATCGACGCCGACACGTTCGCGTGGCTGCCGCAGAGCATGTAGCCGTAGCTGTTGAGCAGTCGGATGGGGTCCTTGACGGGGTGGCCGGTGAGCGTCTGGCCGGGTTCCTCGATGGGGTCGAGGAAGTGGTACGTGCCGGTCCGCCGATCGATCATCCAGCGCCACAGGGCCTCGGCCAGCTCCTGGTCGCGCTTTCCGGCCAGGTCGGGCCACCGCAGGATGGCGCTAAGGCTCCGCGTGTCCGGGTGCGCATCACAGGCCAGGTACGGACTGAAAACACTCACGGCCACGTCCTCCAGAGCTGGTATGGTCTGAAGTCGGCTACTCGGCGGGGATCGATGTCGCCGGCGTGTCGACCGTTGTCGAGGACGGTTCCTGGGAGGCGAGCGGCTCGACTATGTCGGTCCCGACCTGCCAGGCGATTCGTCGAAGCAGTTCATCTTCAAGTCGACCGTCGCGACCGAGAGGCACCCAGTAGGATGCCTCGGTCAGTGGCTCCATCCTGCCCTCGGCCGTAGGCAGCCTCTCGCCGAAGATTTGCAGGGCACCACTGGCGGTGGTCACTTGGCGCTCCGGCGCCGCGTAGCGGTATACGTCGACTTGGACCGACACGTAGAGCTGCCCCTGCTCGGCGGCGGGGAGTATGCGTATGGTCGCCTGTCGCCGAACGGTGTGCAGGTTGGCCTCAGCCGCTTCAAAGTCTCCGTGGACCCCGGGCCGCCAGAACTCGAACCACTGGGCGCTGGTGGTCGGAAGGGCGGTGATCACACCGGCACGGCGATCCTGCCGATCGGGCCGGAAGTTGTACCGGCGGAGAACCTCCAACCCCGTCTGCCAAAGCTGCTCAAAATCGGCCCCGGTCAATTGGGTGTCGGTAGGCCCTTCCGGCTGAATGGGCTGTTGGCACCCCAAACAAGCCAACAGCGCCGCACAGCCTATAAGGATGGAATCTATCCGCCGCATTGGCGGGAATCATACTCGCGAGGGCGAGCCATCTCAAGGATGCAATCGTCGGGCGGCGTGCCGGGCCGGCGACTTCCGAGGGGGGCAGTCCACTGTCTTTCTGCCGGCTGGTCGGCGTGCCACCGTTGCCACGGAACGACTGACATGTTATGCAAATGGCAGCCGCGGGCCGCCTTTGGCGCCCGGGGTATCCTGTCGGCTGTGTTTTCGCCGCACGTGTTGCTCAGCTATACGACACAGGGAGACCGGGTATGGCAGAACAGCAGATCGGTAAGATCACACACTATTTCGGCAAGATCGGCGTGGCGGGAATCGAGATCACCGACGGCGAACTGCATGTCGGCGACACGATTCATGTAGTGGGGCACACGTCGGACTTCACGCAGGTGGTCGAGTCCATGCAGTTGGACAACCAGACGGTCACGACGGCCAAGCCGGCCCAGACCATCGGTGTGAGGGTGCCCGAGCACGCACGCCAGCATGACAAGGTGTTCGTAGTGAGGCAGGACTGAGGCCCGATCGCTCGGGTAATCGCGACGGGGGCGTCGCGGTCACACCGGTTCGAGTTGACCGAGCACCTCTTGCAGTGGGATGGTCGCGCCGGCCAGACATCGGTCGGCTGCGCCGTAGTAGATGGTCAGCACGTCGTCGGTCAGGACAGCGCCTGAACTGAACACCACGTTCCCGAAAAACCCGTGGACCTCGTAGTCGGCTTCCGGCGCCATCAGCGGCTCGCGCGAACGGGCCAAGACGCGGCCGGGATCGTCCAGATCGACCAGCACAGCCCCGAGGCAGTAACGGTTCTGGTGGTCGGCGCCATGATAGACCGCCAGCCAGCCACGCTCTGTCTTGATCGGAACGGCCCCGCCGCCGATGCGTCCCGAGTCCCACGTGTCGGGCCGGCCGCCCATCACATACGCATGATCGCCCCAGTGGCTCAGATCGTCCGACCACGCGATCCACATCGACGCCTGGCCGATGTTGACCGGCACGGGTCGATGGTGGCAAGCGTAGCGCCCGCCGATCCGCTCGGGGAAGATCGTCACGTCGCGATTCTCGGGGCAGAAGATAACTCCGTGGCGCTGGAACTCGTGGAAGTCCTCGGTCGAGGCCAGGGCCGTTGCGATGCCGTGGCGCGACACGGCTGTATAGGTGATCCAGTATCGTCCCTCCAGACACGTGATACGCGGGTCTTCGACGCCGAACTCCTCGCAGGCACGTTCAGCCACCAAGGCGGGCGCGGGATCGATCTGAAAACGCCGTCCGTCGCGACTGCGGGCCACGCGGAGGTGGGAGATCGAGGTGAGGTACTTCTGCCCCTGATAGATGAACCACCGTGGATCGACGGGGTCGTACTCGGCATCGTCGGTCCGGCAGCGGAGTACGGTGATCTGTCGATCGCCGTGTGTCAGGTCCAGCAGCGGTGCAGTCGCCCATCCCTGGCGGACGTCCTTCGGGCGTTCGGCTACACGCATTAGAAGCAACACCGAGCCGTCCGGCATCTGGATGGCGCCGGCGTTGAGCGCGCAGACCACTTCGAAATCGTCGCGCGACGGGGAAACGTGCGACGGTTCGATGATCGGATTCTCGGCGAATCGCTCCAGCATGAAATTGCTCCCACGTCGTCTGCCCGGCGTCAGGACCGGGCCAGTTGGGCAGCCTGCTCGCCCAGGGCAACAGCCTCGGCCGCGTCTTCAGCGGCCAGTAGCGGTTGGTGGGCCGGGTTGTCCAACCAGTCGAGCTGATCGTTCAACAGCGACCGGAACAGCCCCTGGTATACTCCGCTGCGCTGCTCGGCGGGCAGTTGCCACGACCACCGGGCGCGCATCGTGACGCGATAGCTCTTGCCCCGACTTCGGCAGGGCTGGTGGTCGGGTTCGTATTGCTCGACGACTTCGGTCTGCCACGCGTCGCAGGCCGCGTCCAAGGCGCGACGACCCGCTTCGTCCACGATGCCATGCACGTGTAACTCCATCGGCACCCAGCCGACGATCTGTATGTCGCCCCGCTCGAGCAGCACGCGATGGTCGGCCCGGTCGAGACGATAGGCCTGGTCGAACCCGTGGTAGAACTGGCCAAGCACACCGTTGTCGTACCGAACGGCACAGCATGCCCGGTCGAACTGCCGCGTTTGCTCGCGCTGGAGATTAGTCGCCCAGACGGCTTGACCGTCGCCGAACCACCAGCGGTACAGATCAAAGAAGTGCACGCCGTGCTCGATGAAAATCCCGCCGCTGACGTCGGGGTTCCAAAACCAGTGGTCGGCCGGCAGGCGTTCGTCCTCGGCGTAGTTTTCGAAGAACGCCCGCAAGGGGCGCCCGAGCACGCCCGAGTCGATCACGCGCTTCGCCGTTTGCAGTAGCGGGCTATAGCGCAGCACATGGTTGACTGCCAACAGCACGCTGCGCTCGTTGGCCGCAGCTACCAGCCGAGACGCTTGGTCGTGATTTAGCGCCAGAGGCTTCTCACAGAGAACGTGCTTGCCGGCCTGGATGGCGGCCCACGCCAAGTCATAGTGACTAGATGGCGGGCTGGCGATGTGGACCAGATCGACGTCGGCCTGCCGAATAAGCTGCTCGGGCGTCTGGCAGGCCCGGACCCCGAACGCGTCGGCCAGCGACTCGGCCGCCGAGGGAACCACGTCGGCCACGCCGACGGCCTGAACCCGATCCATACGGCGGAGCAGGTCCAGGCAGAAGTGGCCGAAACGTCCACATCCGATCAGTCCGTATCGCCATACGCGTTGGCCGGAATCGGGGGCCATGACTTATCCGCCGCCTTTCGCGGAGACCGCTTCGGCACCCAGGCCCGCCCGGGTGCTTGCCAGGGGGCCGCGCCGCGGCTATCCTACAGTATTACCGCGTGGTGGGAGTAGCTCAGTCGGTTAGAGCACGTGGTTGTGGTCCACGGGGTCGCGGGTTCGAATCCCGTCTCTCACCCTTTCCCGCCCAACTGCCCGCCTGGTGCGGGCGTTTTTTTTGCGGTGCCCCGCATCGGGGCTTGTCGTTTACAGCTTTGGCGGATCGCTATTGGGCCTGTGGGCCGCTTTGGCACCCGCCTTGACGAGCTTCCTGACCAACTGATCGTATTTCGGCTCACTAAGCGGCAGTTTGACGATGGCGCCCGTGTAGCTGGACAGCACCATGGCATTGGTCAGCTCGAGGCTGGCGAGGCCATCGTTCCCGCTGCAAACGAGCTTGTCGCCGGCCGTGATGGCCCTGCAAAAATTGGCGACCAGGCCCACGTGTCCGCCTTGCACCTTGGGCAGCTTCGGTATCGAGACGGTGTGGTCGGGCTTGCCGTAAATGTTCGATCCCTTGAAGGTCTTGATGAAGCGGCTGATGGGCATCTGGGGCTTGTAGAACTTCATCCCGTCGTCATCCACGATCAGGGCCCCGCGGTCGCCGTAGAACTCGTAGCGCGACGTGTTGGGGATTTGCGTCGTGTTCCAGTGCAGGATGCCCTGGCAGCCGTTGGCGTATTCCAGCAGGGCGCTGGCTGTGTCCTCGACGGGGATGCGGTGCTTCTGCGAGCGGTTCACCGCCCACACGCGCGAAGGCATGCCGCTTAGATGGACCATCGTGTCGATCGGATGCGGCGCCTGGTTCACCAGCACGCCGCCTTCCTCGCCGTCCCACGTGCCCCGCCACGCCGCACTGGCGTAGTAACGCTGCGCCTTGAACGCGCTGCCCTCGCAGACAATGCGGTACAGCGGCCCGAGCATGCCGCGGTCGATCATGCGTTTGGCCTGCACCACCCAGGGGGCCTGTCGATGCTGAAAACAGACGCCGATCTTGACTCGCGCCTTGCGCGCGGCCTCGACCATTTTTCGCCCCTGGCTGAGCCGGCCGGCGACGGCCTTTTCGGTCAGCACGTGCTTGCCGTGCTTGATGGCGGCCAACGCCTGGGCCGGATGCAACGGGTGCGGCGTGCCGATCATCACCGCGTCGATGTCGGGATCGGCGCAGAGCTTGCGGTAGTCGTGGTAGGCCCGCACGCCCAACTCGGCCGCCATGCCCTCGAGCTTCGGCACGTCGATGTCGTTGACGGCCACCAGTTGGGCGCGCGACTTGTTCGCCAGGACAGCCTGGACGTGCGTCTTGCCGATGACCCCGGCGGCGCCGATGACGCCGAATCGAATCTTTCGTCTTCGCTTCGCCATGGTCCTCTCACTTGCCTTTCGCAGCTTGTGTTGCTGCATGCATGAATCGCATCGCGCCCTCCCATAGTTCGTTCGCAGGGCACTGTCAAGATTGCTCGTGGGCTTTACCCGGCTGTCGTACTACGAGGCAGGCGGCTCGGACGCCTCGTCGGTCGCGTCTTGATCCCCGTGAGGGCCGGCAGGCGGCTGCGTCGACGAGGCCGCCGCGTTGGATATGATTTTCTCCGAGACGGCGGCAAGCACATCTTCAAGGTAGCCTTTGACGTGTCTGCGTCGTGATCGGTGCGCAAACCAGAGGCCCGGTCCCCGTATCGTCGCGTTGAGGAACACCTTGCTTCGCCCATGGGCCAGCCCGTAAACCGTGACGGCTATCGACGCCTGCCACAACCGTCCGCCCAGCAGCACCGAGATACGCGGGGGAATAACCGAGTCGGGACGATGGCCGCGGCCACGCCCGGAGATGCGTACCTGGCGGATCGATTCGAATCGCGCCGCCGGCGACGTCCATCCCGGCTCGTCCGCCAGGACGCGCATGACGGCCCCTTGCTCGGCGTCTAATGTGGTCTCGGTGTGAATAAACATGATCTCATGGCGCCGCCAATTGCGCCTCTAATG
>Ga0315553_10001852_pt1 | contig 17306 bp, 12 predicted proteins | sample SalMarSW160140MG_FD_203099 | JGI IMG/M metagenome (GOLD analysis project Ga0315553, IMG submission 203099) | Salt marsh sediment microbial communities from the Plum Island Ecosystem LTER, Massachusetts, United States - Salt Marsh Sediment SW1601-40 ... | reverse complement strand
TGCTGCGCTCTTTAAGCAAGGACCAGTCCTGACGAAAATGCCTCATCAGGGTGTCGCCAGCCTTCCTCGCCAGGCTCTCAATTAATTCCTTCATATTTCTGGTTATTTTATCATTGCTGGTAAAATAGAACTAAGCAAAGAGGTTTTCCGATGACTGGGGCGGAAGGACTTCCGTTTGGTTGACATAAACACCATAGTTTGCAAGGAGGTGAGAGAATGGCAATAGCTGAAGTAAGCGTTGTCCCGTTAGGAACGAAGTCTCCTTCAGTTAGCCAGTATGTGGCACGAGCGATCAAGGTTCTGGAGCAAGAAAAGGACATAAAGTACGAGACGACTGCAATGGGGACGATTATAGAGGGCGATTTGGACAGGATTCTAGTGGTGGTAAAGAAAATGCACGAGGAGATATTTGGGGAGGGAGTCGCCAGGGTGTTGACCACGGTTAAAATTGACGACCGGCGAGACAAAGCCCAGAGTATGAAGGCGAAGCTGGATTCGCTCAAGAAGAAGCTATAGAATTAGTTTAGTTTCCCCAGGTTTATCCCTACATTTCCCGTTCTTAAGGTAAGAGGGGCAAGGGAGTTATGAAGGGAAGTCCCCTCTTTTTCGAGTGAACTAGCTTGGCGACACTCGGGAAATTCGCAACGGTTAATTGAGGTCTCTATAATTATAATTGTATGACTAGTGAAGGACAACATATAAATCTTGCTCCTTTGCTTTCTTTGCTCCAGGAGATGCCTGCCTACAGGCAACTGGTAGGGGAACTTTCCACGGCGGAAGGCGAGCATAAGGCAACCGTACTTGACACTGCCAAACCTTACTTGATTGCCGCTCTTTATGAAGAGCTCAATTTGCCCTTAATGGTGGTGACCAGTCAACCTGAGAGTGCCAGGAAGTTTAATGAACAGCTTCGAGCCTGGTGTTCCCCTTCGGCCGAGCTGCATCGTCTCCCCGAGCTCGACTTCCTGCCCTATGGTAGTTCTCAGCTATCGGCTGTCAGCTACCAGATGATGGAGAGGTTGAGGGCATTAGCCACCTTATCTCTTTATAAAGAGAGCGATAAACCTCCCCTGGTAGTGACATCAGCCCTGGCGATCATGAATAAAACCATCCCGAAAAGGAATTTTGCCACTGCCTGCCATATTTTAAAGCCGGGCGCGGTTGCTGAGCCTCTGGAGCTAATGCGTCGGTGGCAAAGCCTGGGCTATGAGATGGAGGATGTTGTCGAGGTGCCCGGGCGGATGAGCAGACGGGGCGGCATTATCGATGTCTTCCCCCCCTGCAGCCAATCACCAGTCCGAATAGAGTTCTTCGGCAACAGGATAGAGAGCATGAGATGCTTCAACCCGGAAAGCCAGCTCTCGACCGGCCCCGTATCATCGATGATTGTCACGCCGGTTAAAGAACTCGTATCAAAGGGCGATCACTATGAGGTTATGGACGGGAATATATTTGACTACCTCGGCGGTGACGCCTTGCTTATTCTCGATGACCCTGATGGAATTGAACTTACTATCAACAGGCTAAACGAGGAAACCCAAGAATTAAGAGATGCGAAAATAGAAAAAGGTGAGCTGCCCGAGGACTTTCCTTCTCCTTACCTCACTTGGGGGGCATTAGAGTCGCAGATGCATAAAAGGCATCGCCTGGCCTTGGAAACATGGGATGCCGGGAGCCATAGACAGGCTTTGCCCTTCACCAGAACCCAGAGCTACGGAAGCCAGCTGGAAAGATTCCTGAAAACAGCAAAGCAAATGGTGGAACAAAGACAGCGCGTGGTCGTAGTTAGCCATCAGGCAAATCGTCTGGCCGAACTTCTCCAGAAAGAGGACATTCATACTTCGCCCTTATCACATATACAGCAGATACCTCCATCCGGCTCAATCACCCTGCTCCAGGGCTCGCTGGACGGAGGCTGGCTATTGGATGATAGGCTGATTCTTATTACCGATGTTGAGCTGTTTGGCTTCGTGAAGCAGCCGCGAGCTGGCAGGAAGAGGCCGGTACCTCACCAATGGTTTCTTCCTCAGTTGGCGCCTGGCGACTATGTTGTCCATGTCGACCATGGCATCGCCAGGTTCCATGGTCTGGCCAGGATGTCCTCCGATGGAATGGAGAGAGAATACCTTGTTTTAGAGTATGCCGTCGGTGATAGGCTCTATGTGCCAACCGAGCGGATGGACCGCATCAGCCGCTATGTCGGCGCCGGCGACCAGGCACCACACTTGAGCCGTTTGAGGACCCCGGAATGGCAGAGAACCAAGAAAAGGGTCAAAGAATCGGTGGCAGAAATTGCCCGGGAGCTGCTTGACCTTTATGCTGCCCGGGAAGTGGCTCCGGGCTTCGCCTTCTCTGCAGATTCGATATGGCAACAGGAACTGGAGGCATCATTTCCCTACATGGAAACTCCGGACCAGGTCGAGGCAATCATGACAATTAAAGAGGACATGGAAAAAGCCAAGCCAATGGACCGGCTCATCTGTGGGGACGTCGGTTATGGTAAGACAGAGATAGCCCTGCGTGCTGCTTTTAAGGCGGTTATGAATAATAAGCAGGTAGCTATTCTGGTCCCGACCACGGTGTTAGCTCAGCAGCATTTCATTACCTTTACCGAGAGGTTGCAGACATTTCCTTTAAGAGTTGAAATGCTGAGCCGCTTCTGTCCTCCGGAAAAGGAACGGGAAATTCTCGAAGGCTTAGCCAATGGCACTGTGGATATCTGCGTTGGTACTCATCGCTTGTTGCAAAAAGACATCACGTTCAAGGACCTGGGGCTGGTGATAATTGACGAGGAACAACAGTTCGGCGTGGTGCAGAAGGAAAAACTCAGGAAGATAAGGAGGGAAGTGGACACCCTGGCCCTCAGTGCTACACCTATCCCCCGCACCCTTCACATGTCTTTGACCGGAATCAGGGATATGAGCATCGTGGAAACTCCTCCCGAAGAGCGCCTGTCCGTCAGAACCTACGTTGGAGCTTATGATGACACCCTGGTCAGGCAGGTGGTATTGCGTGAACTAGAAAGGAACGGTCAGGTCTTCTTTGTCCATAACCGCGTTCAGAGCATTGCCTGGGCTGCCAGCAAACTACAGGATTTGGTGCCCGAAGCTCGAATAGCCATAGCTCACGGGCGAATGCCCGAAGAGCAACTGGAAAAAGTGATGACAGATTTTATCGCTGGCAAGTATGACATCCTGGTGACCACCACTATTATCCAGTTGGGTCTGGATATGCCTAATGTTAATACGCTGATTATCGACCGGGCTGACAGGTTCGGCCTGGCCCAGCTTTATCAGTTAAGGGGCAGGGTGGGCCGCGGTATCAACCAGGCTTATGCTTATTTCTTCTTCGACGAAGGGAGGCAACTGACACCCCAGGCTAATAAGAGGCTCAGGACTATCTTCGAGGCCACCGAACTGGGCTCGGGATTCGGTATCGCTATGAAGGACCTGGAAATTCGGGGGGCGGGCAACCTTCTGGGTGTCAAGCAAAGCGGGCATATCGCCGCCCTGGGCTTCGACCTTTATTGCCAGTTGCTGGCTGAAGCAGTGGAGGAGTTGAAAACAAAGCAAACCGGCGAAGCCAGGAAGAGTGCCATTGTCGGGGAAACGAAGGAATTGCCCAGCGTGGTTTTGCCCTTAGATGCCCACATACCGGAAGAATATGTTTCCAATCTGAATACTAGGTTGAGCGTTTACCACAGGCTGGCCAGGGTGGAGCACGTCGAGCAAGCAGAGGACATGGCTCAAGAATTCAAGGATAGGTTCGGTCCTTTGCCCCAGCCTGTAGAAAATCTTCTTTACATAGTGAAAATCAAGGTTCTGGCTGCGCGGGCTGGGGTAAGCTCTGTTTCCACACAGGGGAAGCAAATTGTACTAAAGCCACAAGAAGGTGCCATCGAGAGCGTAGCGAAACAATGTCTGAGCAAAGATTATGGTGCCGCAGTTAAGGCGGGTACTGCACAAATCAAGCTGGACACCCGGCTCCTTGGGGACAGATGGAAAGTCATCCTAGAAGATATACTAAGCTCTCACTACGATTAGATTGCTTCGTCACTTCGCTCCTCGCGATGACAAAAAGGAGGGGTCATTGCAAACCCCGATTTATCGGGACGAAGCAATCTCTGGCCTATCATGGGCGTTGCCCATTCAACAGAAACTGCGCAATGCGGCTTCGAATTAATAGGATGGGTTAGCACTATTCTTGACTCTCAATGATGTACTGGTATCTCACGCTGCCATCAATAACACAGTAAGTATGCCTGTCAGCCCTGGCATGATGCAGCACTGGTTTGAGCAGGGCATCGGCAGTGCTGACCAGTTCATTCACCGAGCCAATAGGTATGACCGTTTCCCCGGCTCCGGTTGGCGGTAGTTCACCTACGTCTACAATCACACCTTTGTATTTCCTCTTCGCCCGCAATGCTTCCTCTTCCATTTTGGATATTGCCACTGCCTGTGCCTGACGGCTGTTCCTTAGCACGAACAACAAAGCGAACACTACCAGGACCAATCCTGCTAGAGACAGTATTCTAAACACCCATGTGTTTCCCACAGGCACCATCCTGTTTTCCACGATAGCTCCGGGCTGCTGATTACCCAGGTTGCCTTTTAGTTTGAAAGTGGTCGTCCCCAGTTGCCCCACCAAGCTGTGGGTAAAGACCTCGTCTATATGTCCGGATTCGGTGTCGCCCGTCGTATGAACCACGGCTTGAATAGTCAGGCCGTAGCTCGCTGCGCCCAAACCTAATTCGCCCCGCAGAGTATCCGTGATCGCATCGAACGCCCTGATGTCCACCGGGAAATCAACCAAAAACGGGCCCGTATTGCTGGTCTTCGGCACCAAGGTATAACTCTTGCTCCACATATCGGGAAATTCCAGTACTGCTGTCACCTCCACCTCTTCAACCAGATTTGCCACCGGTTTATCGCTCAGAAACTGATAGGAAAAACTTGCCTCGATGCTGTCAACGATACTGGGGAAGTATGTCAGCCCGGGGCCCAGAGTTTGAGTAGATGGTGAAGGCTCTGTCGCAGGAGATGCCCCTGTCGCAGGAGATGCCTCCGACCTGAGCACATCTGTTTCATAAAGATTATTGGGCTTGAGATAGACTTCGTAGTCGAACCGGCCCTTCTCGCTGTAGCTGACGCCGCCCTGGATGCCTGTATCGCTGCGTTCGAGGTTACCCTCCAACTCCAGGGTATATGCCTGAAAATCAAGCGTAATTTCATGGCTGAAGTCATCTTCGACAATTTGTCCCAGTGCAGTCACAGCCGTAGTGTGAACGGCAGCTCTGATAATGAACTGGTTCTGGGAGTAACCGCGAAGTCCTATCTCTTGCTCAATCTCGTCCACCACACTCTCCAGATACTCAATGTCCAAGGGAAAGTCCACACTGACCTGCGGGCCTCCGTGGGTCTCTTCCAGGATGGGTACCTCCTTCTGCCACATGCCCGGGTTTTCCACAATTGCCAATATCACAACCTTATTGGTAATACTGGACAGAGGCTGGCCGCAACTAAAATTGTAGCTAAAAGTGAGCCAGGCCTCGTCGATGATATTTCGAAAGAAAACCGGGGCTGTCTCCTCCTCTGTCTCTTCTTCCTGTGGCTGCGAAGAGCCGTACAGGCTGTTAGGTTTGAGATACACCAGATAATCGAACTGTCCTCTATGTTCGTAGTTCACCAGAGCAATCGACTGTTCCGTCCTTGCCGGCAGGGAAAAAGCCTTCCACACCCCGAACACGGCGGCGATAAGCAATAGACACACCACAACCAGAGAGCCCAATTTCAACCACGGGGACCTGGCAAAGGCCTCCTGCGTGGACTTACTGCTTAGCTTCATAATAACCTCCTGTAACTGCTTCAGCTATGGATTTCAATTTAAGTCGAAAACCCCCGCCGTCTCTTCCACCTCCGCTGCCGCTCCAGCCGCTTGTTAAGCCTTCTCAATCTCACATTTTGTGACCGGTTTACATCCCTGATGGCGCTACCGACGAGGATCACCATGGGTATGCACACCAGGGTAACGAAGCCCAGCCAGGTGCGGACATAGCCTACAATAGAATTCGCCGCATACCCCAGGTAGGGGATACTGAAAACCACCTTCCCGTGCACACTCTGGGCAGGCACGTACTCCGGGTCGGAGTCCTCAGTGGCGTCGCCCTTGGTGTCAAACAGGGTCTGCTCGTCATAGTAATACACATCGATTACACGGTGGCTGACGGTAACATCGGGGTCAGAATCCCAGGGCGGGTCAAAGGCAATGATGTCACCTACCTTCACGTCCCCGGTGTCTACGGGCAGCATCACGGCCAGAGCCCCGGCCCGCATTGCCGGCTCCATGCTGCTGCTACGCACGATAGCCAGGCTCCCGGAAAACGCCGTCGGTATAAGGAAGGCGAAAAGCACAGCACAAAGCAGCAACCCCAGGATTATGTTGCCAGCCCACTTACCTGCTCGTTTCATAATATATATCCTGCCGTAGACTATATCATAGCTGCTAACTGAAATTCTAGCCATAATTAAACGCCAAAGCAAGCCTTGCTAACGCCAGGCTTGCTTTGGCCTTACCACCCTGGGAGCCGGAGTTACATCCTAAAGGCTATTCAACCCCGCTCGCAGAGCTCTTTATCATCTGCCGTCTATGGACAATAGTAGCACCCTACACCATGGGCGAAGATGTAGATAGGGCTACTCCAGTCACTTATGTCGTCCTTCTTACCGTCACACTCTATCCAACCTGTCTCGGATTGCATCGGATCTAGAGTGCCTTTATACGTGCATTTACCGGGAACCGGGTTGCCGCCCTTGTTTACGATTTTACTCTTAAGATCGTTCAAGGTATCGTTAACCTGCAGATGGTACTCGCTCATTCCAGCCGGGGTACAATCGCCCATGTCCGTCAGCACGTAGTTCACGAAAATATGAGTACCATTGTCATAGACGTACAGCGTACCACATAGCTTATCCTTTCCGGTGTAGATGGGATATGTGTAGGGATCACCTGCTGTGCCATCTCCCTTGTTGTAGGTAATGTAGGTGAACCAGTTGCTCTGGTCACCACCGAACAGGAATTCACCGGGCCCTGTCTGAGCAGCACACACGGTCCCGCAGCTCGCTGTTCGCTGCGTGTTAACGAAGGTCAGCTCCACCGTCTCACCGATGGTAACTTCCTGCGGGTCTGCCGGATCATAGCCTTCTGGAACTACCGTCTCTTCAACTGTACAAGTAAGCCCACACATCAACTCGCTGAGGCAAAATACGCCGTCAGCCGGGCATTCATCGTTGGCATCGTTGTCGCACAGGACAAGAGAGTCAGCGCCCGTTCTGGGGTCAGGAGTAATCGTGAAGCAGGCGCCAGCAAGGGGATCTCCGCTCCCGTCCACCTTATTGATGATTAGTTCACACTTTTCCTCTGTGTTAACAAAGGTAAGCGTGACTGTCTCCCCGATGATAGCTATCTGCAGGTCTGCCCCCACATAGCCATCCGGAACTGTCGTCTCCTCAACAGTGCATTCGAGCCCGCATATCAACTCGCTAAGGCACAATACGCCGTCCGCCGGGCATTCGTCGTTAGCATCGTTGTCACACAGGACAAGGGAGTCAGTGCCCGTCCTGGGGTCAGGAGTAATCGTGAAGCAAGCGCCAGCAAGGTCATTCCCGCTCCCGTCCTCCTTATAGATGGTTAATTCACACTTTTCCTCCGTGTTAACAAAGGTAAGCGTGACTGTCTCTCCGGCCGTAGTTACATGCGCCGGTTGAGGAGTCGGGTCTAGCTCGTAGCCGTCAGGCGCATCAATCTCGGTAACAGTGACCGTTATGCAGACCAGGCAGTCAGTAACCCCCAAGACGCCGTCTTCCGGGTCCTCATCATTAAGCCCATTGTCAACCACGGTAAGAGAACCGGTGCCAGTCTTGGGGTCGGGGGTAATCTCGAACGTGGCTCCAACAAGAGCGAGCCCGGCCGGGTCTAACTTCAGGATCTCTATCTGACCCACCTCCTGGACTTGCACATCGTTGTTGAAGGTTATATCGTCGCATGGCACCTGCACTATCTGGTCAGGCTGCGGCTCATAGGCACTGCCCGGGATAAGTACCTCATGAATTATGAACCTTCCTATGATAGGACTATTGATGACACCGGTGCCGGCTCCGGTTATGATTACCTGCCCGACCAAGAAATCAGGGAATGGCTCGACGAAGTCAATAATGCCATTGTTGTTCATGTCGCGCCAGGCCTCGAAGGTGAAGTCCTCTACTGGTCCGCCCAGCGGAATAGTCTTGTGAATGACGATTGGAGTAGGATCCACAGCCGCGACTGAAGGCACCCAGACTAGGGCCAAGGCAAGTGTCAGGGCCAGTGCTATAAATATCAATCTCTTCATTTCTATTCTATCCTCCTTGTTTGTCTTATTTGCCGAGAGCTTCAAAAACTGTATTGCTTCTTTTCCTCATCAAACCATATACGACCCTCCTTCCATTGATGACCGGGATGTGCTACCTTGAAAACGTTTCCTGGTAAAGTTCCGCCGCATCCCCTTCCTTTAGGAGTTGATTTCATCTCTATTATGCTTCAAATGTTATAGTCCTGTCAAGTTTGGTTAAGAAAGTATATGTCCAAATTCCGTGTTTTTGCGCTTGCGGCCAAATGACCGGACATATCTTAACGCAGAAGAAATAATCATAAATCGGTTGACGGTGAAGGGACACATAGTTACTCCGGCGGTGAGAAATAGTTCTGGCTTATCTCACTATCAGCGAAACCGCCGCCGACCAGCTCGAAGACTATGTCAAAGGTCAAACTTCGCGTGGGACACGGTCCGACGTATTCTAGCTCCAGCTTTAGCTGGCGGACTGCTTCGGCTGGCAGCTCCCCCAGCATGATCTCATTGCAATCGAGGTCGGCAATAGTGTTACTTGCTACCAGAAGCAGCGAGGTGTCGGGGTTGCCATCATGGTCATACCATATGCTCATAGTGGCATTGCCGGACAGGCCATTGCTGTCAGATACATTCTTTATATGCAGGTAAGCCTCGGCATCTACGCAGCCGGCATTCCACAGCAGAGAATAACGGGTGTAAGTGCCCGGCATCAGCGAAGTATCGAAACACGGGTCAAGCCCCACGCCGTACGGAGTGTCATCCTTGAACGCCCCCGGATTCTGCCAGTCGGTATCGCATTTGGCCACGAGGAGGTCCAGGCTTCCCGTCTCAATGCGGTTACCGTGTGAGGTTTCGCTGTCGCTCCAGGTTGCAAAGGTGCCACCTGCCAGCGACACGGCGACACTTACGACCACCACCACGGCCAATGTAATAAGCAAGCTTGTTTTCATCGGCAATAACTAATTATTTCTTCTGCCCTCATTTTCTTATTCAAGTTATAAGTTAATTGGTGAGGCAAGCCAGGGGACGACCTCTAAGTCCGTCCCCCGGCCCGCCTGACTTGGCCTCATGACTTTAGAAGTCTGCTATGCCAGGTAACATGTTGTTACCATCCCATAGCACCAGGTCGAACTCCATGCTGAAGCTTAACTTATCCTTCATCAGCGCGGCGGACGGCCAGTCGTTGAACTTCAGGTACTCCATATAGCCTGGTGCACCCGGCTCTACGTTGGGGAAGATGTCCAAACCGAACTCTTCCTCGGAATACTGGTGCAGGTGGAACCACAGGTAGATGGTCCTTGCGTGGCAGGGCTCCAGGTCGAACAGGTAGACCTCCTCGCCCTCGAGTGCACCTATGATGACCGGTTCGATTATCATGTTGCCGGCCTCATCAGTCACACACACTTCCACACTGCTCTTCATGCTGCAGTTGTCGCCAATCCTCCCTACGCCCGGGACCTGCCTGCAGTCGACCTTGCCGCCGAACTCAGCTACCAGTTCCGGCTCCGGTTTGAGGTCGCCGGATTCAGGACATAGATAGCCGGTGGTCGCATCCAGCCCGTGGTACTCTGCCCACCAGAAACTACCGCCGTCGGGATACGGGTTTATCTTGGGCGGGATGTTGCTGCAGCACATGTCCTTGAAGTGAATGTAGGCACTTGAGTTTTCAGTGCACTGCCCGGCGTGCCACAGCTCTACCTCAAATGGACCGTACCACCTGGATGGTATCATGCAGTCTATGAAGACCTTTGACGGTACGCCAGCGCCCCAGGGCGCGTCATCAGCACCGTTCACCTTGAGGTCAACTGCGCCGGTTTGGATGATGTTGTCCATGCTGGTCTCGGAGTCACTCCAGGTAGCAAAGACGCCACTGGTGCCAGCGACGACCAGTGCGGCCACAACCACTACCGCTAAAATAATATGTTTCTTCATTTGTTTAACTCCTTTCCTTAGTATTCAAAATTTGCCTTATCGCCCAAGAACGACCGGCTTCCCTGAGATAGCTAAGCCCCGTTTTGTCGGGGCTACCACCAATAATCCCGGTATAACCCAAGGGCATCTCGGCATAGATAGTTGTCAAAGACGTTCTTAAAAACAGACTATTCGGCATTTTCAAACTCAACTATTTCTTTCATGTTTCTTGACGAAGCACGGGTACGGCGCAACAGGGAGCGAACCCTGGCCAGTAACTCCCTGAAGTGTAAGGGAGTGGTCAGGTAGGCATCGGCGCCCATTTCCAGAAACTCGACTCCCGCTGCCTCTTCCTGTTCCTGTCCCAGAACGATGATGGGAGCATCCGATAACTCCCGAATGCGGATGCAAAGTTCATCGCCATTCAATCTGCGGCTGTTTTCACGCATCAATATGAGGTCAGGAGAGCTTCTATTTACCTCAGTCAGAGCTTGCATGCTGCCATCAACGTTGACAGTTTGAAAACCAGAATGCTGTAATAAAAAGATCAAGTTATCTGTCATCGCTAAATCGGGGCAAACGAGCAGGATTTTGTCCATTCTTAACCCATACTTAAGTAGCAGTACTCAAGTACTATATGTAGTTCCAGTGTAATGGGTAATGTCAGCGAAGTCAGTAGCTATGTGGTTACCAAAGGTTTCTTTTTGGTTGCAGAAGGTTTCTTTTTGGTTACAAGACGCTCCATATGTCATTGCGAAAGAAATGAAGCAATCTAAGTGAAATGACAAAGGGGGTAGCTGGTAGCAACATCTTTACAGGAGCCAGGGGACTGTTTCATCGCTTCGACCTTCTGAATGACAGGAGGGAGGTATCTCTATTAACGCAAACTGGAGGCTTTAATGACGTAGCCTATGCCTCTTTCATTGAATATGATTTCCGGGTTCGAGGGGTCTTCCTCGATTCTAGACCTCAAGCGGTAAACACTCAACTTGAGCAGTTCTCTATCATCACTGTAGCTCGGGCCCCAGACATGCTGGAGTAGCTCGGCGGCGCTGCATACCCTTCCCAGGTTCTCGATTAAATGACAAAGGAGTTTGTACTGAATAGGGGTCAGCTTCACTGGCTTTCCTGAGATACAAACCTGGCGCGTGTCATAATTTACGGACAGCTTGCCATCCAGGAAAAAGGAAGCAACGTGGTTATTGTGTGAGCGGCGGCGGAGAATAGCATTGACCTTGGCAATAAATTCCATGGGGACAAAAGACGGCGACAACCAGTCATCGGCACCCATGTCCAGGGCTTTCACCTTGTCCAGGATATCATCGCTCTGGCTAATGACAATGAGGGGCACATCAGAGAAGTTGCGCATCTGGCTTATGATGTCAAAGCAGTTCGGAGGTGGTGCTTCTAAGCATTGTTTAGAAAGGTGAAGCATAACTATGTCTGGTTGTTCCCTATGTATAAGCTCCAGGCTTTCCCCGGCTTCATCGACATGAACTAAACTTAAGTCAGGCCACCTTATTTTCAGGATGAAGGAAATATCTTGAATTAAGTCTTGGGAGCAGCTAACAACCAGAATCCTCATCTACTTCACCAAACAAGAAACGAAGCTAGAACCTTCGCCCATCCTTCCCTATATATCCCATAATTCGCATACGAATGACACCCACTTGATTAATAGTAACATTTCTTCAAGGCGAAGTCAATATACCTAACTTAACCTTTCTTACCAATTTTACCAATCGAGGACTTTTTTCCTATTACTATTTTCTACCCAAATTGATACTTTTGGGTGATTGTGCGGTTAACTGAAGTGAGTTACCCTTAAGATATGTTAATTAAGGAGGAGATGGAAAAAGATATGGTAAGTGATGAACACATGGATGACATGCTGACTGTGAGTGAAGTAGCCCGGCTGCTCCATGTCCATCCTAACACCCTGAGGCGGTGGAGTAATAGAGGAAGAATAAGATCATACCGCATCAACCCTCGCGGTGATCGAAGATACAGGCTACGAGATATTGAAGGTTTTCTCACCCAGCTTAACTCACACGGGGATGGCGCCAGCGAAGTTCGTTAGATTGGAAAAGTCTTAAGACAACTGCAAACGATTACAGGGAATAGTCCGTTTCATCACCCTTCGTTCCAGTACTATTTTCTACCTAGAACAGTACCCCTTGCTGCCCAAAACAGTACCAATTGGTGATTGTATCCGCGTTTACCCAGTTATAGACTGTGAAGTAATAGAAATGCTCTCAACGGTGTGAGTTTCTGTTGCAGAGAGAGGAGTAAACCGATATGAGAAAGACAGCAGTATTGTTAGTAATAGCTATTCTATTAATCTCCGCGTTCCCGACAATCGTTTTCGCCGCTTCACCGGGTAGTCCAGCACCTGCTTCAGGCTTTTCCTCGGAGCAGATTCTGGTCAAGTTCAAACCCGGTACCAGCCTGCCCGAGGCATCTCAGGTTCATCTCCAGTTGGGCGGGCAGGCCAAAGAGACCCTCCCCGGCATCGGAGTTCAGGTGGTAACCGTGCCCAAAGGGCAGAATGTGGCAAAGGCGAATGCTTACTCTTCAAATCCCAGGGTGGCCTATGCCGAGCCTGACTTCGTGGCTCAAGCCGTGGGCAGTCCCGATGACTCATACTTTGGCAATCAATGGGCTTTAACCAAAATCGGTGCCCCGCAGGCATGGGATGTGACCACCGGCAACCCTAGCATCAATATCGCCATCCTGGATACCGGGGTTGACCTGGACCATCCCGACCTGGCTGATAAGATAGTGAGCAACATCAACTTCAGCAGCAGTCCCACCGTGGACGATGTTTATGGCCACGGGACACATGTTGCCGGCATCGCCGCCGCTATGACCAATAACGGGGTTGGTGTCGCCGGGTTGGGTTACAGTTCAACCATAATGAATGTCAAGGTCTTGGGCGATACGGGGAGCGGAACTTATAGCGCGATAGCTTCCGGCATTATGTGGGCGGTTGACAATGGAGCTGAGGTAATTAATATGAGCCTGGGCGGTTCATCTCCTTCGTCAACTCTCCAGGATGCCATAAATTACGCCTGGAGTAAGGGAGTGGTGGTGGTAGCTGCCGCCGGGAACTATGGCAATACAGCGCCGCTTTACCCCGCCCATTATGCTAATTGCATAGCGGTGGCTGCTACCGATTACACTGACGCCAAGGCGTCCTTCTCTAACTATGGAGACTGGGTGGATGTGGCCGCACCCGGAGTATTCATTTATGCGACGCTCAAGGATAATAGCTATGGCAAGAAGAGCGGCACCTCAATGGCTTCACCGCATGTAGCCGGCCTGGCTGCGCTGGTATTTACCACTGTCTCCGATACCAGTGGCGACGGGAAGCTCAATGATGAGGTGCGCAGCCGTATAGAAGCTACCTGCGATGATATCGGCGTAACGGGTATTGGCCATGGCCGGATTAACGCCGCCAGGGCGGTAGATAGTGGTCCCGTGCCTCCTGGAACCATAACTGGTCAGGTAACCGATGCCGAAGATGGTTCAGCTATATCTGGAGCCCAGGTAAGCGATGGCACCGGGACGGCGACTACGGATGCATCGGGTGAGTATACAATGGCAGATGTGCCAGCAGGTGACTATGAGGTAACTGCCAGCAAGGAAGGCTACGAAACCTCGTCTTTGACAGTGAACGTCATCTCAGGAAGCACTACCTTGGCTGATTTCTCGCTGAGCGAAGTCATTCTGCCTGGCACCATAACCGGCTCGGTGACCGATGCTGAAGACGGGTTGCCCATAGCCGGAGCAACAGTCAGCGACGGCACCAGGACGACTACCACGGATGCGACGGGTGAATATACCATCATCGATGTGCCGGCAGGCAATTATGAGGTAACTGCCAGCAAGGAAGGCTATCACAGCGCGTCTTTGATAGTAACTGTCCTCTCAGGAAGCAACGCCTTAGCCGATTTCTCCCTGACCGAGGTTATCCTTCCCGGCAGCATCACCGGCTCGGTGACCGATGCTGAGAACGGGTCACCCATAGCCGGAGCAACAGTCAGCGGTGGCACCAGGACGGCCACTACGGATGCGACGGGCAAATACACTATCGCCAATGTACCGCCCGGCAATTATCAGGTAACCGCCAGCAAATCTGGCTATGAGAGTTCAATGTCAGCTGTGACGATAGTATCGGGTGGAACTGCGGTGATGAATTTCTCTTTGAACCCGAAACCGGCGCCGATCAACGTCATGTGGGTAGATAACATTCACTTCATCATGTGTGGTAACAACTTGTTTATTGAGGTCAGTATAGCGACTGCCAGCGGCGTTGTCGTCGGGGCAGATGTTGATCTGAGTCTGGAGTGCAGCAATGGTGAGGTATGGAACTTCAGCGGCACTACTAATACTGCTGGCCTCGTTAAATTTAAGGTGGGCAAGGCACCTGTCGGCAGTTATATGACAACCGTAGCCGGCCTTATATGCAGTGGATTTACATGGGATACCACCAAGGGAATTACTGCAGTCAGTTATGCGTTGAGCGGCTAAAATAGCCAGACAAGAAAATAAAAAGGCGAGGAGGTTTTGCCTCCTCGCCTTTTATATCCTTTACCCGTTCAGACTATTCTGAGCAGGGTTCATGTCCGATGCCTCGCCTGGATTTTGAATAATAAAAATCTTAGGCTTGCCAATGTATGTTATGAAGTGTAAAATCAGCCAATTACGTGTCGTAAGGCGGCTTTGGCTTAGTGCAACCTAAAAAGCGAGGATTTTTAAATGACGAAAAAAGGCAACTCTCCCGTCCTGACAGACGGAACCGTCTACAGTAAGAGAAAGAACTTCTGCCCTTTCTCTACTCCTCCTCTAGAGGATTACGTCCCTATCCTGGGGGAAGAGAGAATTGAGAGGCTGCAAAAGATAGCTCAGCGGGTTAAAGGTTTAAAAATTCTAACCCTGAATGCTACCGCCCAGGGTGGTGGTGTGGCTGAAATGCTTTATAGTGCTATCCCGTTCCTCAATATGCTGGGCATAGAAAGTGAATGGAAGATAATCCATGGTCCCAAGGAATATTTTGAGTGCACAAAAGAGCTACACAATTTACTTCAGGGCAAGATAGGCTCCTTCAGTCCAGTGTGCCAACAGCATTACTTTGATACCCTCCAGGAATGTGCTAATCAGAATCTTATTGATTATGAACCTGACGTGGTAGATGTACAGGACCCGCAACCACTGGGCTTGGGTCACTATTGTAAAAAGCCGGAGGCAACCTGGCTGTGGAGATGTCATATAGATATAGATAGAGAGACCATAGAGGCTAAACCCGATTTATGGGATTTCATGACCGATTGGGCTGAGCACTATGATGCCGTTATTTTTTCAGCGGCTCAATATATTCTCCCATGGTGGCCGCTGCCCAAGTTTATAATCCCTCCCTTCATTGACCCCCTTTCTGAGAAGAATAGGGAATTAGGCCAGGAAGAGATGGACAGAGTCCTCACCAAATACCATATAGACGCCAAGGTCCCGATCATTGCCCAAATTAGCAGGTTTGACCCCTGGAAGGGAATAGACAGGACTATTGCCGCCTACCGCCGGGTGAGGAAGGAAAGAAAATGCCAGCTTATATTGGCAGGTGGAATGGCCACCGATGACCCGGAAGGAGAGAGAATCCTGGCCCGAGTTTATGAAGACACAAAAGACGATGAGGACGTCCATGTACTGAATCTCTCTCTGGACGACCGCATGGAGAACCACAGGGAGGTAAATGCACTCCAGCGAGCCGCCAGAGTGATAATGCAGCCATCCACCAGAGAAGGTTTCGGATTGGTGATTACTGAAGCATTGTGGAAGAGTAAACCGGTAATAGGCGCTAACGTGGGGGCTATACCAATGCAGATTCGGGACGGCGATACCGGATACTTTTACCACACATCACGCCAGACGGCAAAAAAGATAATCTACCTACTGGAAAAACCCAGGGCTGCTGAGGCGATGGGCAAAAGGGGCAGAGCATATGTGGAGCATCGCTTTCTCCTTCCCGATAGGATTGCTGATTATCTTATGGCCGTAGATATGGTTGTAAGTGGGGCTATCAATAAAGAGGCCAATGCTGATATCATAATCAGCTTTTCTCCCTGGTTCAACTTGAGTAAGCGGAAAAGAGTACGATTATCATACTAGCTTTCACCTCCCTCTTGCCAATTTTCTTAACAGGGAAGTCGCTTTGCTCGGGGAACTTAAGCTGAATCTAGCTGCTGAAGCACCACACCCCACCTTTATAGACCACGCTGTAGAAGGGAGAACCTTGAAAGTATCCTCATCGGTCCAATCATCGCCCAGTGCCAGTATAAAGTCCCATTCCTCTCTCGAAATCCATCTCGAAGCCGTGCGCCCCTTGTTTATGTCGGTGTTTTTCAGTTCCACTACCTTACTTCCTTCCAACACCTGAAGGTTTAAATTGGCAGTTATATCTGAGAGATTGTTCATCAGCTCCCGGGCCCGGAGCTCACCTAACCTGGGATTAGCTTTTCGGTAATGCCAGACAAGAGAGAATTCTTTTTCTTCAATGAAGGAACCCGGCGTCCTATCCACCCATGACTCGAGTATCGGATGTACCTCCTCCTTCCAGTCACTTGTCAGGGTCTCTATCGTCTCCCATCCTCCGCCTTTTTCTTTGATCCACATGCCGTGTTCAGCAACCAACCCCAAATTGAGACCGCCGAACCACCCCTCCAGGGTATCTTTATCGCGTCCACTTATGAGCACCACTTCGTTTCGAGGATTCTTGGCAAGCTTTTCAAGCAATCTCAGGAGCTTGTCTCCGGGCATTGCTTGTGCTGGTTTGGGTGAAAAGGGGACGAGTGTGCCATCATAGTCCAGTAGGAGTAATGCTTTGTCGCTGTGTTGGAAATCGCTGGCTAATTTCCTCTGCATGTCGTAGGTCAATGCCTTTTCTTCCATCTCATGTTGAAGTTTCTTGGTGAAAAGCAGTCTATCCATAAATTCATTTGCCCATCGCACCACGTCG
>Ga0315553_10001851_pt1 | contig 17307 bp, 16 predicted proteins | sample SalMarSW160140MG_FD_203099 | JGI IMG/M metagenome (GOLD analysis project Ga0315553, IMG submission 203099) | Salt marsh sediment microbial communities from the Plum Island Ecosystem LTER, Massachusetts, United States - Salt Marsh Sediment SW1601-40 ... | reverse complement strand
CGGCAATCGTGCTGCCGTCGCCCGCCCGCACCAGCTTGGCATTGGCGAGCGGCTCGCCTTCGAGCAGCGGATAACGCGCCAAAGCGGGTTCGAAAGGCTTGGATGATGCGCCGAAACGGCGATGAATGGCTCCGGTGGGAAAGGATTGAGCGGGCCATGGCTGCCAGCGCAGATCGGCTGCCGTGATCATTTCGCCGGCGGCGACGGGGCGGCGGGCGACCAGCAATTCGATCGGCGGACGGCCCGGCTTTCTGGTCTCGACCTGCTTCGGGGGAATGCTGTTACGAACGAGCAGAGCTGCGCTGATTGCCGCGCCCACCGCCAGAAGAAGCACAAAGCCCCGCGCCCACCGCATCGCCGGATTCCCCATCGTCAGCGAAAAACACCCTCTCCATCCCGATGTGTCGGGAAATGGTCAACGGATGGTTAATTCCGGGCTAGGGGCGAATACGGACCAGGCGCCGCGCTTGCACGGGGAGCCGTCCGCGCAGATCGCTATTTTCAGCGACAGCGCAGCCTTACGGGAGAAGGTGCCAGCCGGCCTGTAAGCCGGGTTCTGTATGGGGTCTTCCCCATGATGACCATTCATCTGGGACGTCCATTGCTGGACGCCTCAAGCAACCAACCCGGGCGGCGGCGTGGAAACGCGCCTGCTGTCGCCTTTCGGTGACAGGCGAGCCGCCCCTATTCGGTTTTGCTCCCGGCGGGGTTTGCCGTGCCGCGCCTGTTGCCAGACACGCGGTGCGCTCTTACCGCACCCTTTCACCCTTACTCCGGACGAATCCGAAGCGGTTTGCTTTCTGTGGCACTTTCCCTGGGGTCTCCCCCGCCGGACATTATCCGGCGCCGTGTTTCCATGGAGCCCGGACTTTCCTCGGCAAGCAGATGCCCGCCGCGGTCATCCGGCCGACTGGCTATTGTGAATAAGGCGATCGGCGCGCGCTGCGTCAAGATTTGACGTCAGATCCGTCATTTTCCCTAAAATGGGACAACTGAGGCAGAAATTCCTCACTTGCGCCACAACTATAGCATTTTTGTCACAGTGTTGCGCGAATTTGAATGTTAGCCTCGGAAATCGTGAACGTATACAATTGAGGAATAGCCCTTATCGCATTCGTAATGTTAATAGGGCATTTATGCAGGTACTTGAATAGGTCCTGCAACCTGAGTCTCTAGAGGGAACCGGCAAGTTGCGTAATCGTTGCATGCATTAGCGATTTATGGAGGATTGAATGAGCGCGGTGCGAGGTAAAAATATCACCGAATGGGTGGCCGCAGCGCATAAGCTTGTGTTGAGATCAACAAATAGCGTGAATTGTCCAGATTGTGGGGAGCCGTCGTTGCGCGTGCGCGACGTCGAATATGGTTGGGGCCACAATAAAGGACTTGAACGTTACTTGGTTTGCTCGAATTGCGGTGCTTTCAATGCTGTCAATCTACGTCATGCCCGCCCGTGTGACGACCAGAATGAGAGCAAAGAAGACGTGACGGCTGTCAGCGCCTGAAAAGTGTTGGCGTCAAGCCGGTTGCAGCGCGGTTTCCGCTAAGAGATAAGTGCGAGCCCCAATTGCTTGCGGGCTTTCTCGCGCAGAACATCGATAGGCTGAAGACCGTCGGCGCTCTTGAAATGCCAGAAAGTCCATCCGTTGCAAGCCGGGCGCCCTTGAATCCGCGCACCCATCTTGTGAATCGATCCCTGTTCCCCCGCCAAAGCAAGCGTGCCGTCGGCCCGCACCTGCGCCTTTAACGTCGCCCGGGAGTCATAGAGCGTTGCGCCGGGTTCGATCATGCCGAGTTCAAGCAGCGTTCCGAACGGGATGCGCGCCTCGTTGCGCCGTCCCCGCATGAGGGCCAGGTCGCTCTCCGAGAGTTTCTTCACCTCCGCGATGCGGTCGTGTGCCGCGCGGGCATAATCGGGATCCTGCTCAATTCCGATGAAACGCCGTCCGAGCCGTTTCGCAACGGCCCCGCTCGTGCCGGTGCCGAAAAACGGATCGAGAATGACGTCACCCGGCGCGGTGGTCGCGAGAAAGATGCGGTAAAGCAGCGCTTCGGGTTTCTGCGTCGGATGCGCCTTGCGCCCTCCATCGTCCTTCAGCCGCTCCGGCCCGCTGCAGATCGGGATCAGCCAGTCGGACCGCATTTGCACGTCGTCATTGAACGCCTTCAGCGCCTCGTAGTTGAACGTGTAGCGGGATTCCTCCGCCCGCGCGGCCCAGATGAGCGTCTCATGCGCGTTGGTGAAACGGCGGCCGCGGAAATTCGGCATCGGATTGGTCTTCCGCCAGACGACATCGTTGAGAAGCCAGAAGCCGAGATCCTGGAGCGCGCAGCCGAGCCGGAAGATATTGTGATAGCTGCCGATCACCCAGATCGCCCCGTCGGGCTTCAGAATACGGCGGCATTCGGCAAGCCACGCCCGGCAGAAAGCGTCATAGGCGGCGAAATTGTTGAACTTGTCCCAATCCTGATGCACGCCGTCGACGCGCGTGTTGTTGGGCCTGAGCAAATCGCGCGAAAGTTGCAGATTATACGGGGGATCGGCGAAAATGAGAGCGACCGATGCGCTCTGTATCTTCTTCAATTCGGTCAGGCAGTCGCCGACAACGACCCGATCCAGAGACTCCGACAGACGGGATTTCAACGCGGTCATAAACAAAACACCCAAACGCAACGGTAAACGAAACAGGCAATGTCATACAGACTTCAGACGGGCAAGGCAAAACCCGCTTGCAGCAGGCGGACACAACCCAGAGCTGTCTTGATGAGATTTAAGCGGCGGTGGTTAACGATCGGTTAACGCCATCACCGCGCGCATCTGTCCTTGACTTTGACACGCTTCAAAAGGATATAAACATATCTTTATATCGTAGCGAGGCAGTTAATGCGAGGACGCCTTTCCTCGGGAGTGTTGGTCGACAGTTTGCGCGCGGCGGGCGAGCCGACGCGGCTGCGCCTCCTGTTGCTGCTGTCTCACGGCGAGTTCAACGTCAAGGATCTGACCCAGATTCTCGGCCAGAGCCAGCCGCGCCTGAGCCGCCATTTGAAGCTCCTGACCGATGCGGGGCTGATCGAGCGTTTCCAGGAGGGCAGCGCGGTCTTCTATCGCTTCTCGGAAGCCAGCCCGAATGCACGGCTGCTGGTGCCGCTTCTCAATGCGCTGGACGAGGCGGATTCGGTTCTGGTCCGCGATCTTGCGCGTGCCGAGGCGCTGAGCGAGGAAAAGCACCGCGCGGCGCAGGCATATTTCGAAACGCACGCCGCCGCCTGGGACGAGATCCGGTCCCATCACGCGCCGGAGGCTGCGGTCGAGGCGGCGATGCTGGAGGCGGTGGGGGCCGGTCAGTTCGATCTGCTGATCGACCTCGGAACGGGCACAGGCCGCATTCTCGAGCTTTTTCGCGGCCATGCCCGGCGGGCTATCGGTTTCGACATCAACCGCGAGATGCTCGCTCATGCGCGGGCGCGGCTCGCGGCCAGCGGCGTTCGCAATTCCCAGCTCCGGCTGGGGGACATTTTTAACCTGCCGGTGGAAGACAATGCCGCCGACGCGGTGGTGATCCATCAGGTGCTGCATTTCCTTGACGATCCCGCCCATGCCGTGGCCGAGGCCGCCCGGGTTCTGAAGCCCTCGGGACGGCTGCTGATCGTCGATTTTGCCCCGCACGACATCGAAGCGATGCGGGACGATTATGCGCACCGCCGGCTCGGCTTCGAGCGGCAGCAGATCGAGGACTGGATCAAGCGGAGCGGACTGCGCTCCGGCGACTACCAGGCGATCCGCCCGCCTGTGGGGAGCGACGGCAAGCTGACGGTCTCGCTCTGGCTTGCGCACAAGCCCTCAGGGCCGGTCAGAAACAAGCATCAAGCGGCAGAAATACTCTCGGAAGGCTAAGACATGCAGAACCTCCCAAAAGAGACGAAGCCGGCAGCGGAGGAGCGCCACGATTTCGGCGTTTCCTTCGAATTCTTCCCGCCCAAGACCGCGAAGATGGAAAGCAATCTCTGGGCCGCGATCGAAAAGCTCACCCCGCTGCAGCCGCATTTCGTCTCCGTCACCTACGGGGCAGGCGGATCGACGCGGGAGCGCACCCACGCGACGGTTGCGCGGCTGATCAGAGAGACGGATCTGAAGCCGGCTGCCCATCTGACCTGCGTCGACGCAACGCGCCAGGAGATCGACGAGGTGATCCGCTCCTATTGGGATGCGGGCGTGCGCCATATCGTTGCGCTCCGCGGCGATGCGCCGGGCGGGGCTGGCGAGCCCTATGCGCCGCATCCGGGTGGCTATTGCAATGCGGCCGACCTTGTTCCGGGGATCAGGGCGATCGGCGATTTCGAGATTTCCGTCGCGGCCTATCCGGAAAAGCATCCCGACTCGCCGAGCATCGCCGCCGATATCGACAATCTGAAAGCGAAGATCGACGCGGGCGCGACGCGGGCGATCACGCAGTTCTTCTTCGATAACGACATCTACTTCCGTTACGTCGACGCCGTCCGCGCGGCGGGCATCGATGTCCCGATCGTGCCGGGGGTCATTCCCGTCCACAATTTCGCGCAGGTCTCGCGCTTTGCGAAACAGTGCGGCGCGACCATTCCCGGCCGCATGGCCGAGCGGTTCGACGGTCTCGACGACGACGTGGAGACAACCCATCTGATCGCGGCGACCGTTGCCGCCGAACAGGTCCTCGGCCTTTCGGAACAGGGCGTTCGCGAATTTCACTTCTACACACTGAACCGGGCCAGCCTTGTCTATGCCATCTGCCATCTTCTCGGCATCCGTCCCGAGGAGGAGGCGCGGCATGCCAAGGCGGAAGAGATCACAACGGCGATGGCGTAACCCATGTCAGGCAAACAGCGGCAATTGATCAAGAAAGACAATCGCATGACCCGCGACGAACGTATCGAGGCGCTAAAAAAAGCCGCAAGCGAGCGCATCCTTTTTCTCGACGGCGCGATGGGAACGATGATCCAGCGCCGCGGCTTCGGCGAAGGCGATTATCGCGGCGAGCGCTTCGCCGACTGGCCGTCCGACATCAAGGGCAACAATGATCTTCTGGTGCTGAGCCAGCTCGACGCCATTCGCGAGATCCATGAAGCCTATCTTGAGGCCGGTTCCGACATATTGGAAACCAACACCTTCAATGCGCAGGCGATTTCACTCGCCGACTATGGCATGGCCGATCTTGCTTATGAGATCAATGTCGCGGCGGCGCAGCTTGCGCGCGAGGCCGCCGACAAATGGACGGCCAAGACCCCGGACCGCCCCCGGTTCGTTGCGGGCGCCATCGGCCCGACCAACCGGACCGCGTCGCTTTCCCCGGACGTCAACAATCCCGGCTTCCGCAATATCACCTTCGAGGAGCTGGTGGCCGCCTATGACGAGCAGACGCGCGGACTGATCGAGGGCGGGGTGGATGCCATCATGATCGAGACGGTCTTCGATACGCTCAACGCAAAGGCCGCCGGTTTTGCCGTGCTCGAAGCGTTTGAGAAGGCCGGCGTGACCTTGCCGATCATGATTTCCGGAACGATCACCGACCTGTCGGGCCGCAACCTCTCCGGCCAGACGCCGGAGGCCTTCTGGTACTCGATGCGCCATCTGAGGCCGTTTTCCATCGGGCTGAACTGCTCCTTCGGTGCGGAGCATCTGCGCCCGGCCGTCGCCGAAATCGCGGGGCTCGCCGAATGCTACGTCTCGGCCTATCCCAATGCGGGGTTGCCCAACGAGATGGGCGAATATGATGAGACATCCGAGGAAATGGCGGGGAAGATGGAGGGATGGGCCCGCGACGGGCTGGTCAATCTTGTCGGCGGCTGCTGCGGATCGACGCCGGAGCACATCGCCGAGATCAAGGCGCGCATGGAGAAATATCCGCCGCGCGGTTTAGCGAAGGTGGAGCGCAAGATGCGCCTTTCCGGGCTGGAGCCCTTCGTGCACAGCTAAACGCTCGCACCTTCGCCGGGATCGGCCATTAGTGAGGTTTCTTAGGGGCCGACTTCGACTTTGCTGCAAGTTTCGCGGAAGCCTTCTTCGCCGGAGCGGCTTTGGCTTTGCTGCTTGTCTTCATGGAAGCGCCGTTCGCGGCAGCCTTGCTGCGCGGCTTTGCAACTTTCTTCGGCTTCGCGGATTTACCGGCCTTCGGGGCCTTTGCGGTCTTCGCCTTATTGGCCTGCGGGCCGAGCTGGGATTGCATCCAGTTGATGAAAGCGTCCCACTTGACCGCGACGTCCTTGGCGGACTTGACGCCGTTGCTCCAGACGAGACCCTTGTTGGTCACTGCGATGTCGCCAAGACGCTTGGAGCCATTGCCATAGACGCCGAAAGCGATGGCGGTGTTTTTAATCTGATGTGCTTTGCCAGCCTGTGTTTTGACCTGCATGGTTCGATCCCGTAGTTCGTTTGTTGCTGTCCTGCCCGAGAATGCCCCCCTGGTATCGGTGCGAGTTCTGCGGACGCTTTTTGAATGCAGACCGTTTATCTGTGATTGCATTTAAGATGAGCTTCACGCTGCCGCCGCAGTTTTAGCGGCGTCTTTAACGATTGTTTGCGCTTGCCGAAGGCTTGCTATAGGGAGAAATGCCTTATCAGCCTTGCACCTTGCACGATGGGGCGGAGTGAAAGCGCGGCGTCCGCGTTTACGATGTGCGAGCGACCTGAAAAAATTTCGGAATTTTAATGGCTTAGTTGAGGTAAGTGATTCGAATCACAGCAACGAGAGTTAAGGGCTCAGAGAGTCCGTCCGCTGCTGGAGTCTGCTGACACTAACGACGCAGCAAAGCTGCCGTTTAAACCCAGAGATTGATGGCGATCGCGATCAGGGCCAAAGCGCCAAGCCAGAGCGCCAGCCGGGTCGGCCAGCCCCGCGTCGCCTGCGCGGCCGCCATGCGCTCGACCGTCGAGTCATCGAGATGCAGGCCCATTTCGCTGACATCGGCGAGCGCCGCGCTGGCGCGCTTGGCCTGTTCGGCAAGCCTCGGCGCTTCGGCGACCAACCCGGCGAGCGCGCTCAAGCCCTCGGCCGCTTCATTGAGCCGGGCGCGCGGCCCGATCTGCTGCTCCACCCACTCTTTGACCACCGGTTCCGCCGCAGTCCAGATATTCAGCTTGGGGTCGAGCGAACGCGCAACGCCCTCGACAACCACCATCGTCTTCTGCAGAAGAAGCAGCTCCGGGCGTGTCTTCATGTCGAAGAGCTCCGTCACCTCGAAGAGCTGCGACAGGAGCCGCGCCATCGAGATTTCCTCGGCCGTCCGGTTCATCAGCGGTTCCCCGATCGAGCGCAGCGCCTGAGCAAAGGACTCGACACTGTGATGCGGCGGCACATAGCCGGCATCCAGGTGCATTTGCGCCGAGCGGCGATAATCCCGCATCAGAAAGCCGTAGAGGATCTCGGCAAGGAAGCGTTTCTCCTTCGGTCCGAGCCGGCCCATAATGCCGAAATCGACAGGCACCAGCGTGCCGTCCGGCTCCACGAACAGATTGCCCTGATGCATATCGGCGTGAAAAAAGCCGTCGCGCATCGCCTGGCGCAGAAAGGAGCGGATCACGTGGTTACCCAGCGTCTCGCGGTCGATGCCGGCGCGGTCGATGGCATCGAGATCGGCAATGGATATGGCGCTGATCCATTCAGTGGTCAGAACGCGGGCCGAGGTCCGCTCCCAGTCGACCTTGGGCACGCGGAAACCTGGATCGCCGGCGCGGGCGACATTCTCGGCCATTTCCGACATGGCTGCGGCTTCGAGCCGGAGGTCCATTTCCAGACGGGTCCACTCGGCGAGCGTGTCGACCACCGCAACCGGGCGCAGTCGCCGCGACGGCGCATAGACGCGCTCGATCAGCCGGGCGGCGAAATAGAAGCTGTCGAGGTCGCGCTGGAAGCGCTTTTCGATGCCGGGCCGCAGGATCTTGACGGCGACGGGCCGCAGGCTGCCATCCGCATCGCGGACGGTTGCCTTATGAACCTGGGCGATGGAGGCGGCGGCGATCGGCTCGCTGAAGCTGGTGAATAGAGCCTCGACATCTGCCCCGAGCGACTCGCGGATGGAGCGCCGGGCATCCGCCATTGAGAAGGGCGGCAGCTTGTCCTGAAGCTGCACGAGGTCGCCCGCAAGGTCCGGCCCGATGATGTCGCGCCTCGTGGCAAAGAACTGACCGAGCTTGATGTAGCTCGGTCCCAGCGCCGTCAGGGCCTTGGCGAGACGGACCTTCCGGCCTTTGCGGGCGTCGCGCAGGGGGGCAGTCAGACGGCGGAGCAGGCGGATGGGCGGCGGCGCATCCGGCCCGTCCGGCAGCAGATGAACGCCATGCCAGGCCAGCGTGACGCCGGCACGGCCAAGCCGGAAGATATTGACGATTGCGCCGAACATGGGCGCCTTATAGCAAGATGGAAGTAAATTTAGAGCCTCAATCTTTGAAGAAAGAGGCGAAAAGTCACGGGCTTGTCGCCCTTCCGGCGAGAATGTCATCGTCGCGCCGCCGCGAGGCCGGCCCGATCGCCTGATTACCGAGCTGCGAGGGAAGACCGAACAGCCCTTCGGGTCATCTAAATCCGCCAGCCCGAATGCAGAGCCGCGATGCCGCCGCTTAAGTTTCGGTATTGAACGCGCTCGAAGCCTGCCGCGCGGATCATCTCGGCGAAGCGCTGCTGATCGGGAAAGCGACGGATGCTTTCCACCAGATAGCGGTAGGCTTCTGCATCCTTTGCGACGAGTTCGCCGAGACGCGGAATGACTTGAAAGGAATACGCCTCGTAAACGCGATCGAGCATCGGCGTCTGCACCTCGGAGAACTCCAGGCACAGGAACCGCCCGCCGCGCTTAAGGATGCGAAAGGCTTCCGCCAGTGCGGCTTCGATATTCGTGACGTTCCGGATGCCGAAGGCGATGGTGTAGGCATCGAAGCCGCGGTCCGGGAAGGGCAGGGCTTCCGCGTTCCCCTGAACGAAGTCGATCCTGTCCCCATATCGGGGTCCGAGCTTGCGCCGTCCCTCATCGAGCATCTCGGCGCTGATATCGCAATTGGTCGCCCGTGATTGCGGACCGGCGGCATCGAGGAAGCGACGCGCAATGTCGCCCGTCCCGCCCGCGACGTCGAGAAGATGCTGCGGCGCGGTCTTCGAAGGGGCGAGCCAGTTGATCAGGTCGTTCTTCCAGAGCCGGTGCATGCCGCCGGACATCAGATCGTTCATCAGATCGTAGCGGCCGGCGACGCGGGCGAAGACGTTGTTGACGAGCCCCTGTCGCTCGCCCGCCTCCACCGTCTGAAAGCCGAAGCTCGTCTCAGATGCCGTAGAGTTGTTGTCCTTCATCCGGCAAACCTAGATCAACCCTCGTTGAATTGGAATCAATTGAACGAGGTCAAGTTGATCTATATCCATAAATTACCGCAACAGTCCGCGTCCGTTCGGACGCGCGTAGCGCTAGCCTGTTTCGCCGAGTGGGGCTATGGTCTCAGCGTCCGAGGAGACGCATGAGCGAAGATGCCCGAACTTCCCGAAGTTGAAACCGTCCGGCTTGGCCTTGCGCCGGTTCTCGAAGGCGCCTTGTTCGCGCGCGTGGAGCAGCGCCGGGCGGATTTGCGGTTTCCGCTGCCCTTGCGGTTTGCCGCAAGGCTTGAGGGCCGCCGCGTCGACAGCCTGACGCGCCGCGCGAAATATCTGCTGGCCCATCTCGATGACGGGCAGATCCTCGCCATGCATCTCGGCATGAGCGGGCGTTTTCTGATCGGCAGCCTCGTCAATGGCGAGGGGGCGCAGCCGCGCATGCCCGGCGCGTTCACCCATGAAGTCGGCGTCAGCGACAAACATGACCATATCATCTTCGAGATGAGCAATCTGGCGGTCATCCGCTACAATGACGCACGCCGCTTCGGCTATATGACGCTGATCGGCGCAGGCGAACTCGGCGCGCATCCGCATTTCCGCGATCTCGGCGTCGAACCGCTGGATGCGGCCATGAACGCCGCCTATCTCGCCGCGCGCGGGCAGGGACGGAAGCAGCCGCTCAAGGCCTTTCTGCTCGATCAGCATGTCATCGCCGGACTCGGCAATATCTATGTCTGCGAGGCGCTGTTCCGGGCGCGGCTGTCGCCCGAGGCGCCGGCGGCGCAGCTCGCCACGAAAAACGGCGCGCCCTCGGCGGCGGCGAGGCGGCTTGCGCCGGCGATCCGCGCTGTGCTGGAGGACGCGATTGCGGCCGGCGGCTCGTCCTTGCGCGATTACCGGAAAGCGGATGGCTCGCTGGGGTACTTCCAGCATCGATTTTCGGTCTATGGCCGGGAAGGCGAGGCCTGTCCGCGGAAGGGCTGCCGGGGGACGATAGGCCGGATCGTTCAAAGCGGCCGCTCGACCTTCTATTGCAGTCAATGTCAGACATAGCCGGCCTGGAGGAGGTGCGTGATGAGCTATCAAACCATCATCGTGGAGAAGAGGAACAGGGTTGGATTGATCACGTTCAACCGGCCCGAGGCTTTGAACGCTCTATGCGCCGCGCTGGTCAAGGAGCTGAACGCCGCGCTCGACGATTTCGAAGCCGATGACGGGATCGGCTGCATCGTGATAACCGGCTCGGAGCGCGCCTTTGCGGCCGGCGCCGATATCAAAGAGATGCAGAATCTCACCCTTACCGATGTGATGCACCACGATTTCATCGCGCCATGGGAGCGGCTCAGCCGCTGCCGCAAGCCGGTCATTGCGGCGGTCGCCGGCTATGCGCTGGGCGGCGGCTGCGAAACGGCAATGATGTGCGATTTCATCATTGCGGCGGACACGGCCAAGTTCGGCCAGCCGGAGATCAGTCTGGGCGTCATTCCCGGAGCTGGCGGCACGCAGCGCCTGGCGCGGTCCGTCGGCAAGTCCAAGGCCATGGATCTGTGCCTGACCGGCCGGATGATGGATGCCGAGGAAGCCGAGCGCTGCGGCCTCGTCTCCCGCATCGTGCCACAGGCGGAGCTCATGAACGAAGCGATGAAGGCGGCGGAAAAAATTGCCGGCTTTTCGCTGATCGCCGTCATGTCGGCCAAGGAGTCCGTCAATCGCGCCTTCGAGACGACTTTGAGCGAAGGCGTGCGTTTCGAACGCCGCGTCTTCCAGTCGCTCTTCGGGACCGAGGATCAAAAGGAAGGCATGGCGGCGTTCGTCGAGAAACGGAAGCCGGATTTCAAACATCGCTGAGGACCGGCACGCCTATGGACGAGACCCGCAGACAGATGACCGCGCTTGCCTATGAGCTGGCGCTGACGCGGCTGCAGGCCGGTCGCGATCCGGGCGAGCTGTGTCTTGAGACGACGCAATGCTTCAGTCAGGGGCCCGAGGACGGCGTTATCGCTGAGATTTTCCACCGGGTTGGCGCAGGCGGGCGCTTTTTCGTCGAGATCGGGGCGGGCGATGGGCAGGAGAATACGACGCGGCTGCTCCTGATGCTTGGCTGGTCCGGCATCTGGCTTGAGGGAAGCCCCAAAAGCTGCGCGGCGATCCGGGACAATTTTGCCGGGCCGCTCGGGTCAGGCCAGCTGCGGCTCGTCGAAGCGATCGTCACGGCTGAGAATGTCGAGACGCTGCTTGAGGAGGCGCGCGCGCCGGCGCGTTTCGATCACCTGACGATCGATCTCGACATGAACACCTATCATGTCTGGCGCGCGCTTGAGCGCTACAAGGCGCGCGTCGCCTGCATCGAATATAACGCCTCGATCCCGCCCAGCTATGAGTTCGTCGTTCCCTACGAGCCGGATGCGGTCTGGGACGGCTCGAACTTCTACGGGGCAAGCCTGAAATCGCTGGAGCTTCTCGGCGCGGCGCGAGGGTACAGCCTCGTCGGCTGCGATTTCTACGGTGTCAACGCCTTCTTCGTGTCCTCTGAGGAGGATCTGTCCGGCTTCGCCCAGCCATTCACGGCCGAGAAGCACTATCAGGCGACGAACTATTTCGCGCCGCTCCGCCGGGGCCACTGGCCGGCATCGCCGAAGCTCACCAATCCAACGGGCGGTCAGACGCGGTAATAATCGCGATACCAGTCGACGAAGCGGCCGATGCCTTCGTCAATGGGTGTGTCGGGCGCAAAACCGACATCCCGCATGAGGTCGTCGACATCGGCATAGGTTGCCAGCACATCGCCCGGCTGCATCGGCAGGAAGGTCTTTTCCGCCACCCGGCCGGTGGCCTTTTCGATGGCCGCGATGAAATCCATTAGCTCCACCGCATTGTGATTGCCGATATTGTAGAGCCGGTAAGGCGCCGCGGACCGCCCCGGATCGGGCGAAGCGCTGTCCCAGGCCGGGTCCGGCTTCGGCACGCGATCGAGCACCCGGATGACCCCTTCGACAATATCGTCGATATAGGTGAAGTCGCGCGCGTGCTTGCCGTGATTGAAGACCTCGATCGGCTCGCCGGCGAGGATCTTCTTTGTGAAAGAGAAATAGGCCATGTCGGGCCGGCCCCACGGCCCGTAGACGGTGAAGAAGCGCAGTCCGGTGACGGGCAGAGCGTAAAGATGGGCATAGCTGTGCGCCATCAGCTCATTGGACTTCTTCGTCGCCCCATAAAGGCTCAAAGGGTGATCGACATTGTGGTGCACGCTGAACGGCATTTCGGTATTGGCGCCATAGACGGAGGAGGAGGAGGCGAAAACGAGGTGCTCCACGCTGCTCGCCCGGCAGCCTTCCAGAATGTTGAGGAAGCCGGTTATGTTCGAATCGACATAGGCGTGCGGATTGACGAGGGAGTAACGCACCCCGGCCTGCGCGGCGAGATGGATGACGCGCTGCGGCTTCTCGCTTCTGAAGACGGCTTCCATCGCCGCGCGGTCCGCAAGGTCCGCCCGCTCGAAATAAAAGCCGTTGCGGCCCCCAAGCTGGGCGAGCCTGTCGCGCTTCAGCGCCGGGTCATAATAGTCGTTCAGATTATCGAGGCCGACGACTTCATGTCCGAGATCGAGGAGCCTCTTTGCCGTGAAGAAGCCGATGAAGCCAGCGGCACCGGTGACAAGAATTTTCATGATTCACTCGAGACGAGCCGAAGAAGACGTGTAAAGCGCCCGGCTGAGGCGCTCTCCGATTGACGTCATAAGTGACCAGTATTATACACGCAACAAAGTTTCCTTGCCCTCGCGGCCCCGTTGCCGCGGCGAAGGTTGATCTTCGCGGTCCAAGCCGGGCAAGTCCGACATCAGATTTTCAAGGTAATAGTGAGCAATGGCCAACACCAAGTCCGCTAAGAAGGCGGTTCGCGTAACTGAACGCCGCACGGCAATGAACAAAGATCGCCGCAGCCGCATCCGCACCTTTATTCGCAGGGTCGAGGAGGCGATCGCATCCGGCGACAAGACCGCAGCCGAATCGGCGCTGAGGGCCGCGCAGCCCGAGATTATGCGCGGAGCGCAAAAAGGTGTCATGCACAAGGCAAACGCCTCCCGCAAAATCTCCCGGCTTTCGGCGCGAATCCGTGCTCTGGCGAGCTGAGTTTTACGCCCATTTGCGACTCTCAAGTCCCTGTTGCTTTTCTGCCACGCCCAGCATTTGCTGGGCGTTTCTGCTTTTCGCGCTTGCAAATTAGATTCTGTTTCGAATCAACGCGTTAACTCTTTGCTAACGAAATGCAACCTAAGATTGATGAGCAGTGTTTTCGGCAATCAAGTAAAAAATTGACCAATATGAGCGGATTCGTATTGACCCGTAGGAATTGATTGCCGACTCAGTGGCTGTAGCGTTTTTCGTTGTTTTTCAATTGGTTGGCGTAACAATGGTGAGTCGAATGAATGGCGAATTTGAGTCCCGCCTCTTCGCTCGCGAGCCTCCGGAAATCGTCCCCGACGGGTGGGTTGATTGCAACCCAGAGGTAGGCCGTGTATATTTTCGGCCATCCGAACGGGGACACAATCCCCTCCTGATACTTTTCAATTTGTATTGCGTACCGCCGTTCCCGGTGTTTGCAAATTGGCATTGCGAGCACCCGGGGATGAATTAGTCAAAGGTTTTGTAGTTTACTAGATAGGCTGCTTTCACGCAGTATGTAATTGTCTATTGGTGCGGCGTTGGACGAGTCACATGCGCGAAGGCGGTCGGCGAGCAGGAGGTCTCAATGTTTAGCGGGTTAGAGCGACAGCGCGTGGCTCGTTGCCGCCAAAGAAGGGTCACGTGGGCCTGGATCAAGGCACGTGGTCTCATGAACCGGCATCCGGCACCAGTGCCTTCAATGCTGACGACAAGCGTTCTCTCTGTGGGTGACAGTTTTCCCGCCGCAGAAGCCGAGAGCTGGCGGGACAGACTGGCGGCGATCACCTGTCGCAAGCTTGCCCGTCAGATCTGCGAACAATTCTACGATCTCTCAATCTTTCAAGCCTGGCGCAGCCGGATGCCCGACACTGTCGCCACCAGCCGCATGCTGAGCCCAGCCCTTCCATCTTACTGCACGGATGCGGCCTCGGAGCAGGCGGAGAGCTTTGACTCAAAGCGGCTTAAGAAAACGCGCATCCTGACTGCGGTGCTGGCCGATGAGGCCGAAGGGCGCGGAGCCGTGCTCATTCCGCTGAGATCGAAGGCGGCATAGGCCCGTCAGTTCTGATTTTCTCATTCAGTTGAACAGCCGTTCGTCAAGAAACGGTTCGGATGACTTTGCGCAGTTTTGACTGCTGCGGAGCGTATTAGCGGGGTATTCCAGTGACAACGTTAGAATTAAGTACCGACGCGATCGAAGGGAAATGGCGGAGGATTCAGGCTCGACTGCGCGCTGAGCTTGGAGAAGATGTCTTCACGAGCTGGTTTGGCCGAATGGAGCTCGATACTTATGAAGCCGGCGTCGTGCAGGTTTCCGTCCCGACCAAATTTCTGCGTAACTGGCTGCAATCGCACTACGCCGATCGCTTGATGGCTTGCTGCTGCGCCGAGCTTTCCGGCGTCGATCGCGTGGAATTTCGCGTGCGCCAGCCGCACGATGCCGCGCTTGCTGAGCGTCGGCGCCACGAGCAGCTTGCCGCGAAACCTTCGGCTCCGAGAACCGATTCGGGCGGCCCCGACGAAACCGTGCTTCGCGACAGCCGCACCGGCTGGGAGGGATTTGAAGGCTCCCCGCTCGAGGCAAGGTTCACCTTCTCATCCTTTCTCGTGGGCTCCTCGAACCGGCTCGCCCATGCCGCGGCTCTTCAGGTGACCGAGGCTGTGGCGGACCAGCCGCTCCGATATAATCCGCTCTATATTCACGCAAAGGTGGGCCTCGGCAAGACGCATCTGCTTCACGCCATCGCCTGGGAAGTCAAGCGCATCAAGCCGAAAGCCAAGCTCCTCTATCTGACGGCGGAACGCTTCATGTACAGTTTCGCCGAGGCGCTGCAGGCCCGCGACGCGGTCGCCTTCAAAGACAAAATCCGGGCGATCGACATTCTGCTGATCGACGACATCGAATTTCTGCAGGGCCGGACCTTCCAGCAGGAATTCTGCCACACGCTCAATTCGCTGATCGATGGCGGCAAGCAGGTGGTCGTGGCGGCCGATTGCCCGCCGATGCAGCTCGAAAGCTTCGATGCGCGGATGCGCTCGCGCCTTTCGGGCGGCCTCGTCGCCGAGATCGCGCCGATGGATTACGACCTCCGCTATAAGATCCTGAAGCGCCGGGCCGCCGAGAAAGCCGAGAAGGAGCGGGGCTTTGGCGTTCCCGAGCCGGTGATCGAGTATCTCGCATCGCAGCTGACCGAGAGCGGCCGCGAGCTCGAAGGCGCAATCACCCGTATCCACGCCGCCTATCAGCTCACCGCGCAGCCGATCACCGTCGAAAGCGCCGAGCAGATCATTGGTGATCTGATCCGGGGCAAAGAGCCGAGGCGTGTCAAGATCGACGACATTCTGCGGGTAGTGATGAAGCATTTCGGGGTGCATCGCGGCGACCTCTTGTCGAGCCGCCGCAACCGGTCGATCGTCCGGCCCCGGCAGATCGGCATGTATCTCGCCAAATCGCTGACGTCTCGCTCGCTGCCGGAGATCGGGCGGCGCTTCGGCGGACGCGATCATACGACAGTGCTTCATGCGATCAGGAAGATCGATTCACTTCTGCAGGAGGATGCGGGGCTCAGAGAAGAAGTTGAGGTCCTCAAGCGGCTCCTGAGAGAATAGCCGTCTGCAAGCGCCGGACGCCTTATGCTTTGCAAGGGTGCGAATCATGTCACCCGCGCATAAGGTGTTGGCCGTTTGGCTGCGGTTTGCCTCGGGTGCGCAGGGGCTCGAAGTACAGATGGCTTTCGGATGGGACGGCGTGCTGGATCAACCCTCGTTCAAGTGGAGTCACTTGAACGAGGTCAAGTTGATCTATATCGATGAGTTAGCGCAACTGTTCCCGCGTCCATCCCCGCCTTCGCGGGGACATGCTTGGACGCGCGTTGCGCGAGGCTCACTTTGGCGACCGCGAGCCGTTCCCAGCGAATGCCGCGCAGGCGATGCCAATGATGTGCGGTTGGCGGGAAATGCTGCCGACCGCCACAGCGTCTCAGGGCCGAGGGCGGGGGCGTATTAAAGGGGTTGACGATGCGGTTGTTGATCGAAAAGAGCGCGCTCGTGAAGGCGCTGCAGCACGTGACCAGCGTGGTCGAACGGCGCAATACGATCCCCATTCTGGCCAATGTCTCGCTCCGCGCGGAAAATGATGCGCTGCATCTGAAGGCGACCGATCTCGACATCGAGGTCACCGAAACCGCCAAAGCCGAAACGACCGTTGCCGGCGGCACGACCGTTGCCGCCCATACGCTCCATGACATCGTGCGCAAGCTGCCCGAAGGAGCCCAGATCGAGCTGGTCAGCAAGGCCGATGAAGGGCGCCTTGCGATCACGGCAGGCTCCTCGCGCTTTCTGCTAGCCTGTCTTCCGGCCGATGATTTTCCCGAGCTCGGGCTTGACGGCATGTCGCATCATTTCGAGCTTCCCGCCAGCGAACTCGCCCGGCTGCTCGAAAAAACGCGCTTCGCCATCTCGACGGATGAGACGCGCTACTATCTCAACGGCATCTATTTTCACGCCATCGAGACCCCGGACGGCGCTTTTCTCCGCGCCGTCGCAACCGATGGCCATCGCCTTGCCCGCATGGATGTTGCACTGCCGGACGGGGCGGCCGGGATGCCCGGTATCATTCTACCGCGCAAGACGGTTCAGGAGCTCGCCAAGCTGCTGGCGGACTATACTGACAACGTCTCCGTCGATCTGTCGGCGAACAAGATACGATTCACGGCAGGCGATATCGTTTTGACGTCAAAGTTGATCGACGGCACATTTCCCGACTATCAGCGCGTGATCCCGCAGAACAACGACAAGATCATGCAGATCGGCAATGC
>Ga0315553_10001850_pt1 | contig 17308 bp, 21 predicted proteins | sample SalMarSW160140MG_FD_203099 | JGI IMG/M metagenome (GOLD analysis project Ga0315553, IMG submission 203099) | Salt marsh sediment microbial communities from the Plum Island Ecosystem LTER, Massachusetts, United States - Salt Marsh Sediment SW1601-40 ... | reverse complement strand
GTTGAACACCGATTGTAAACTAGAGATATGGAATATATAACAACTCAGATGTAGTGGTCTACTTTGTTATACTCCAAGAATTCTGACATCGTAGAGTTCCACCACTTCGAATCCAAACATTCCTCTAACCCAGTTCCCAGGGAAGCTCATGAGTTTCGTATTGTATGCTTGGACAGCATCATTATAATCCAGTCTTGCATTCGTGATTCTGTTCTCAGTTCCAGCAACTTCTACGAGCCAATCCTCAAAAAGTGTAACAGACTGTAAATCTGGATTGTCCTCGAGTGTGATTACAACGAGATTCAATTCCTGTGTCACAAGATCAGAAATATTATCTCGTTGGAATAGACTATCATTGGCATATCGTTCAAGAGTTTTTCCCTCAAGATCCATTGTTGTAACTATGAACAACTCAACAGTGGTATTTTCTTCAATCCAAGTCAATAACCCTTCAAGATGATTTTGCTCATAATCATCATATACAAGATAAGCCCAATCGTTAAGATATCCTGTTGCAGTTGGAATAGCATTGGTATTGGAAATACTAAATATACTCAGAATGATTAATCAAAATATTAAGCCTATTTTTCTGGACATTCCGAGTGACATTACACATTTCTAATTAAAAAGTATAATTATTGTTTTCGTGCAAGTATGAAGGGCAAACAATAAAGCGGTGAAATCCTACGTTATAGGTGATAGACATGGCGTCCTTTAGAGGAAAGAGGATAGACACAGGACAAGGAATCGTAGTGGAAGCAACGGTAGATCACCTAAGACATGCTGCGAAAGAGGTTCTTTGGGAATACAAGGAGATTGAAGAGACTCCTCCAGATATTGAAAGGTCATCGGATGGTGTATTGAAAGTTGGCGAGGCGTTGATCTTCAGAGAGGATATTGAAACATGTCCTGCTGAAATTGTTGCAGTTAAATTAGGTATGAATAAATTATGGTATATTCTTAGTTCCCATAATTGCCCTCCTGAGAAGTGTGCAACTGCACGGGAAGCAATGAAGTGTGCTCAATCAGAAGAGAAGCGACTCAAGAAATTCAGACAGGTGATTGAAGGTACAAAAGGTACTAGAATCCAAGAAATTGAAAAATGGGGACCTGACAAACTTTCAGATGCCCAAGATATATTGGAAATTATCTCTGATGCATCTCGTAGATATTCTCACTGAGTAATCCAGAAACTCAGTAATCGAATTGCTCTGATTATAGCAGATGAATGGGCATAGACCTCAAGCATCTCAGATTCAACAGTTAAAGCATCCACCTCATCAGTTAAGAGAATATCAATCACCTGCTGTTTCAAATGGATGTCAGCGTTATTTAACCAAGATAACGATCGTAATGCAATTCGGGAATAAATCATTAGCATTAAGATGTGTACGATTTGTGATTGCAATTTACTTGATGCAGATATTCCCACATGATCTACTACAGTTCTTTCAATATTAGAAATCAGGGATTTCGATTCAGAAGCATTCCATTGTAGTTCAGGATTCATCAGATTTGTTTCCAAAGTATTATGAATTAAAGAAATTTGATCCCTTAGTTGTAGTAAACTGGAATCAAGTCTACTGCTACCAGTTGATTGAATGATATTAGCAGTTTGCTTCAAGTTTATTGGAATATTGGATTCTAAAACCGCATGAGTATCTGCTTTAATTGGTTTAACTAAGCCTGATAATATCGAGTATGTGTCAGAACCGCAGCAATTGCAAACAACAGACCCTTGAAGTATGCACTCAAATTTCGAAAAGAGGTCTCTAACCTGTGCTTCATTTTCAACACGTCGCATATTTACTCTCCCATCATTCAGAAAAGTAATACTCATTTCACCATAATCCGCTCGAGCGTATCCAAGCTCTTTACTACATCTAATCGAATCAAACATTGAAGAGAGTAAGTCCAACTGCTTACACAATAATTCTGGACTAAATACCATGAATTCGATCATTTCACCAGGTTTTACTCCATTTGAGATTCTCAATTCAGCCATAACTTTCTCGTCAGTATCTTTGCAAGGGCGTGTAAACAGAACACCATTTTCTGGATGCTCAGGTGCAGGACGTTGTGGACTCTTAATTCCCTCTTCACGTAATTTTATGAGACTATCTCGATGAGTCGAATAGGTCGATAGTGAAAACAGAGGACATGAGTCAATTTCGATTAGATCATTAAGGTATGCGCGGACGAAACCACTACAGATACCTCTCCCGCATAAACCACAATCTAATCCTGGTGCATTTTTCCAAGCTTTAGTCCAACGACTACTCACACCAAAAGCCTCAGAATTTCTGACTGAAATCTTTGTTTAAAGCTTACCTTATCACCATTCGCCAGTTTTATATCTCAAATAGATTTGGAAAACTAAGAGTTGAGAAGATGGAAAAAGCTAAATCAGCATTGAAATGGGACCAGAGATCTGATATGGTAAAAACAGGGTTCATACTTCTCCTAGTAATTGGAGGTACTTTTGGGGGATATACGCTCTTCATGTTTGCTATGGGCACTACAACCCCATTAGTAGTTGTTACAAGTGAATCCATGGTTCCAACATTGCAGGTAGGAGACTTACTTGTCCTCAGAGGAGTACCAGAAGAGCAAATACAGGTCGGGAATATCATTGTCTTCAAAGATACAGAAACCTTCCTCGACACAGACAATCCCATAGTTCACAGAATTATAGATATTGAGGAAATTGATGGTGAGCTTAGGTTTTATACGAAAGGCGATGCAAATGCCCCAGCAGATCACGGCTATCGCCGTTACGACGAAATCATTGGAGTCATGGTAACAAAAATACCGTATATCGGGTCAGTAAGTATGTTTCTAAAAACTGAGGTTGGAATTAGTCTAATTGTGGTGATATTCATACTCATTCTCGTAGTGCCAGAATTTGCATGTAAAGATGAGGAGGATAAATCATCAGAGGCTAATACTAGCACTTTAGAATCTGATGAGAAGGATATATCCATATTTTTTATTAAATGAAAGGTGATAAGTATAAACTCACAGCTTCTATTTATATGTTTGTCTTCAAACGGATGAATAAAATCAAAGGATGGATTTTCAGAATGAGCTACTTTTTCTAGAAAGTCATTTCAATTTAACATTTGCAATCACTTTTTGGATAGTCTTGAAAGTAGTATTACAGCGACTCCCATTACCACAACTCCAATTCCTGGGATGAGAATTCCTGTTTTTGGTGATGGGTGAGTGACAAGAAGGTCTACACCTATCGATTCATTGTAGTAAGGTGTACAGAGGACAGCATAGAACCCTGTCCCTGGGAGCTCGACCACAGTTTCAAAAAATCCATCAATCTTCTCAAATATGACAAGTATATCTACCTCTTCAAGACTTGCATTCTCAAGGATGTATTGGAAGTTCGACCAGGTGAGTATGTACATTGAGAATGATCGATTATGGTAATCTTCAGCCGTGATCATTACATTTCCATATGATTTGAATATCATACCTTCGTACTCCCCATATCTTGCATGGGCAGTCATACCTCTTCCACCTGTAGGGGTGAAAGATGTTGCTATCAAGACCATACCGATCAGGACCACTATTCCTCCAGCTCTCATCCCTCAGACCTCCATCCCCTGGAATATGAGATGACATGCAGAGTATGCAAGAGCTATCAAGACAATTGTTCCAATGATGGGGAGAATAAACTGATTCGCTGACACATATGAAGTCCCATAATATATGGACGCCCAGATCATCACCACTGGATAGAACACTCCCCTGACCTGAATCGAGAGATTATAGTTGGTAGACATCATAGTGAGAAGATACCACATTCCCAACCCAAAAAGCAGCGATGTTTCAGTACGTTTTGATAGCATTGAAACTAGGAAACACGTGGATGTTATCAACATACAGTTGAGTAGGAGAACAAGACTCCAAAACAACAGGGTGGGATATTGCTGAAAGTTGGGTATACCAAGCACGATTTGTATGATCCAACCACCCATAGATATTCCCCAGAGAAGCAGATTGACTAAGAGAAACTTGACGAAAAGGATCGTACTTCTACTCACTGGAAAGGAGAGATAGGTCCTGAGTGTTCCATCCTCAATAGGTCTGGTGAGGGAGAGGGTACTCAGCAAAGGTGCAATTAAGCTGAGTACATATGGTAAAGATATCAATGGACCTGCCGCTGCTTGTGTATTGTCCTTACGGATGGCTTCAAGAATATTGGCTTCTATCCCTGTCCCGTTGTATACACTCCTTGGGACTATAAACACACTCTCCATAAAACCCCCCAGGAGTGTGCCAACACAAAAGAAAACTAGTAAGCAGACAATCCCCTCTAGGATTGGAAAGTATGCCATATTCTCAAACTCTATCGCAATGATAGCACGCAGATTCTTCCTCATTATCTTACCCTCATTATCTCTCGAAACGCATCCTCCAGCGACCCAACATCCTCTGATATCCCATAGAAGGGAACATTATAGTTCCTAAGAACTTCCTGAATCTGTTTCTTGCTCTCAGCCTTCCTCGAAGGTTCAACTCGGACAACGACCTGGCTCGCACCTGTGGTGCGTGTGCCAACAATCCCTGGAATGCGAGTCACGTACTCGGATACCAGAGTCGGTTCAGTTGTACTGATTTTTAACAGGTTTGATGTGTACGTGGCTATGATGTCCCTAACAGAGCCTTGTTCTAGCAGCACTCCCTCATTGATGAAACTAACATCATGACAGATTCGTTCGAGCTCTGACAGGATATGTGATGCCACGAAGAATGAGATGCCTTCAGTAGTGTAAAGATTGAAGATGATGTCCACGACCTCGTCACGACTTGCCACGTCTAGATTTGATGTCGGTTCATCAAGGATGATCAGACGAGGATTTCCTGCAAGTGATTGCGCCAGCCCAAGCCTCTGCTTCATACCAGCAGAGAGCCCCTCTATCTTCTGATTCTTCTGTTTTGTCAGGTTCACACTTGCAAGGAGCTGTTCAGGGTCCTTGTCACTTCCATAGAGCCTGACAGTATTTCTCAGATAATGGATTGGTGTTGTCTGTTCAGGGAATGCAGTTCGTTCATGAAGGATACCTATGTTCTGACGTATCTCTAAAGACTGGTCCAAAATGTCATATCCAAGGACTCTAGCATTCCCCGAGTCTGGTGTGATCAGACCTAGGAGGATGCGAAGGAGTGTTGTCTTTCCAGCACCATTAGGACCTATGAGACCAAAGACACCATCCCCAATCTCCAGATTGAAACCATTGAGTGCTTGAACCCCATTGAATGATTTATGCAGGTCATGTACCTCAATGACTGACAACTTCATTCCTCATTCCAAGAATACCTCACAGTGTGAAGTAGTTGCATTTAGCAGAAACGATATGTTGCCATAAATAGTTATCTTTGTTGCTCAAACACTTCTCAAATTATTCCGATTTGTTAAATCATTAACTGTAAAGCTCTAGCTTCCAGTATTCCTGTATATTGGTCAACAGGCTTTGCCTTGATTGATCCAGCTGGCCTGTATCTATAACCATAGATTCTCCCACGAGTCATCAACTCTTCCAAAAACTCTGGTGCGAGCGTCTTATGCAGATGAGATGGAATATAACGCAAAGCATTCTTCAAAGCAAGAACGGTTTCTCGTTGTTGAGCATTGTCTATGTTCATTGGGATGACATCCCTCCTACAGACCTGGCTTCTTTCTCCTGTCGGTGTTTTGGGACATCACTCCCATCAACAGTGAGGGTTTCCACAGTTCTTACCACGGTGGGATCATTATCACCCAACTTGACCACATCACTGAAATCAAGAAGACTCGATTGAGCATGGTGAACAGCCGCGGACTCTCCAGAATCTGATGCTGATCCTTTCTTGGAGAGTAAGGACTTCTCTTCAGAAGGCGACTTCTTTCGAGCTTTCAGTCGTGTGCTTCGTGCAATAGCACTAGCCCACTTACCTAGTCCTCTCACATTGTGCAATGACTCTGTGAGCGTAATAAGGCGTGCAGCGATGTTTATAGCTCCGTTCCTATCAGCATTGGTACTGTGTTCACATGCTGGACAATGAAAGTAGTTCTGTCTAGGACGTTTACCCCTTGCACCGCATTTCCAACAAATGATAGATGTCCATGATTCAGGAACAACACGAAACCGAGAGCCTTTTCCTGCTACCTTCCACCCCGACTTAGCAAGGCCATGCTTAAGACTCTTGGTGATGCGAGAAAAAGTCCATGAGTGTAGCATACCACGGAATCTTGGGCCTTTGAAGTTACCCCGTCGTGCAGTGTTACGTATGTATTTCAACTGTCCAATAGCAATAAACAAAGTATACTTTTCTGAGAGCTTAGAGATATAATGCAGAATCTGTTTCACAAGTACCTTGTCATATTCCTTAGATACCCGTTCTCTCTTTCCTCTCAATCCTCGAAGTTTGATAGCAATCTTGTCACAGCTCGTTCTGGAAATCTGACGGATATGCAGCTCATGTTGAAGATTAGCAACTTGTTTATCGTACTTTTTAAGAGTCTTACGTTTGCCTTTCTGGACGAAATACTTGGTTTCACGGACTTTTGCAGGAGTAACAAGGGTTGTACACGCAGCTTTTTCTATACCGAGATCGATGCCAAGAACTGCAAGAGGTAGATTATTCTCTTTCATCTCTAGAGTATCAACCTTTATCGAAAGAGATATCCACCACTTGTTAGACCAATCAGTGAAAATCTGAAGCGCTTTTACTTCACCCTTCTCAATCTGATTGAGGTGAAAGGGAGAAATCCTAAGAGGAATTATGAGCCTGTCATGCACCCTCTTCCCAGATGGTACTGAGTCCATAGAATCTCTAAGATTCAACCACCAATTGGCGATCGTGGTATCATGATTGAATAGAGAGAATCTCTGCGAGAACACCCATCGAGGAATCCTTCGGGTACTATTGATAGCGCAGGGTCGAGACACTTTCTTTTTCCCTTTTCTTCTTAGTTCAAGATAGCTTTCATACTGAGCAATTGCAGTCAATCTACACTCTTGAAGTTCATTAGTAGATATTCTTGGAAATCGCGATTTGATATCATGAAGTACGGTAGAGCGTTGAATATGACCTTTTTTCACCATTAAAGCAGTCAACGTCAACCTGTCAAGATCTCCATCATTTATTTTATTCCTGTTACGACCTGCCAACAACTCGTTTTCGTGTTGTTCAATAATACCTAGGAAGGAACGGATGACGCGGGTGTCTCGACCGACAATCTGTCTGAGCCTTTGCTTAGACCTATCTGTCATTACTTCCCACTTGATAGGAACCTTCACAGATATTACTACACCCTTAGAGCGAGCCATCGTCATCGCCTTAACTATTTAAACCTCTGACCTGTTTCAGTCAGTTTGAGTTCACTCCCCTTCTTATCCTGAGGGGGAGTAATAATCTCGTAGTTTTTCCTATTCCAGCAACCAATTCTTTGTACATGAGTGAAATCAGTATGCAAAGACGAGGGAGATCAATAGCAATAATCAGAATCCTATGGACATTCCCACGTCAAACAGGGACACTTGTTACAGCAATACTTCTGTCAATAGGCATCTTCGGTGGGATTTCTCCTTTCGGTATAGTCATCTTTCCTATTGCAATGGCTCTTTATCCAGTCTCTGTGATTCCGATGTACATAGCGGTTAGAAGGAATCGAAATAAATTACGGACTGATTCCAAGCTATCCAAGGATACGATTGAGGAAGAGATTAAAGAAATCATTGAATTCTGAATTGAGTTTGTCTTGATTCGTACTTTCAACTAGCAATATTCCCAAATCCTCAGTGAGTTCTAGAACCCCGATTGAATCACCCATATCATTCTTGGTTACTTCATATTTAGCACCAGCGGTTCCTGAAGGAACTGAGATGATTGCAAATTCAACTTCTTTTGAATTCAGAGCGTCTTTCAATCGCTTCGCAGAATAATATGCAGCTACGCCACCACTGCGATCCCAGTCCTTGACATTTGGCACATCAATCCCAATTTGTACGGTTTTATCATCTTTCTCCAGAATTGCTATTGCTGTACTCTGTTTCTGAGTACCACCAGAGGCCATATGGAGTCGAACCGATGCCCCATGTTTTTCTGCTGAAAGAGATAACCCCTTGATAATTGCACCTAGGACAACAGTGGGAGTAAGCTTCACAACATAATCCGATTGAGCTTCAATTTCTACTTCTTCCTTTTCGAAGAGAATTGACTCTACTCTTGGTATGATGTATCTAATAGCCTCTCTAGGAACCCCCTCAGATTTCTGAAAGGCTTCATCGATATCAGATTCTGTTAATGGATATATCAGATTTGGTGGTGGTTCGATATTCTGATCTCTCCAATAAAGACCCATTGTCTGTCTAACAAACTCAGCAACATCGTTTCTTGTGAAATGCCTCAATTCTACAGGAGGTTCCATCCTAGATTTTGTAGGGGCATCAGCTAATTCGTATATTCGGTCCCAGACATCGGTAAGTGCAGATGAAATGATTACAACGTTCTTACATTCATTATATAATCGTTTTAAAATCTCTAGAAAATGACGCTCACCTTCCTCTCCATGGGTGTTATAGGGGCCTTCCATTTCATCAACAAACAGCACAATCGGACGTTCTGATCCTTCAAGTAACAGTTTCAGTGTTGCGAGAGTTACGTCATCTTCTTCTAATACTGAACGTACTTCCAATCGAGTTATTTCCTGATCACTCAATGCATCTCCCAAGAGCCAGCGACGAGCAAGGTCTCTTGTTGGGGGGTCCAATCTGTAACGAAGTAAGACCTTAACAACATCTGATGAAATTCCAGGATAGTCCGTGAGAAGTCGCTCCATCGCGTATGTATAGTCATACATTTCATGAGTAACTCCCTTTAGACCTCCGAATTTGGAAATTAACATATCAACAGTCTGTTCGAAAAGGTTGTCCCCGCCTTCATCTACAATACACGCGTGGATATGAAGTGGTACTCTTATTGGTGCCGGAGGACTGGGCACATATACAGCAAGGAACTTGCCCTTGCTAAAATAGTCCTCTTGTTCCTTAATCACCCAGTAGAGGTGCGTCTTTCCCATTCCCGCTCTTCCTAAAATGGGTTGAAATCGTGGAGTTCCATCACTCATCGTAAATCTGATTGCGCGAAAGATAGCTCTGTCAGCATCCTGATGAGGACCAGGTATATCCACATCATCAGGAGTATCTCCGCGAGAAACATATCGTTTGAGAGGGGGGTACTCTCGCATTATCTCAAGGTACATCTTTTCATCAAATGACTCATTCTCTACGATTGGAGACTCCTTTTCTTCCACAGATATCTCTCTCCTGTGGAACTACAAACGAATGATTACAATTTGAATCTTTGGAGTAATCAAAGATATTATCCTCCACCCACAGGAGGAAAAATTACTACAAGGTCATTTTCACTCAATTTGAAATCCAATCTATCGACTCGTATTCCATTTACCATTATGATTTTTGCATCTGATTTATTGAATCCAAAATAATCTATTAACCCTTGAATTGATGGGTTTTCAATTTCGATAGTAAATGCGTCTCCAATCTCGTTTTCTTTTGGAGCATATTGACGAAGTGTTGCATAAAGCTTGATTTGAACTCTCATAAAATACACCTAATAGTAATCAATATCGACATCATCCCTTGTATAACCATGACCCTTTAGATGTTGACCACCACATAATAATACCATATTGAAGGGAAAGAGACCAATTCGTGCACCAGGCATCAGTATTGTTGAATGCTTTGCCAGAGTTCCATCAATAAAACAATCTCCAATATCAGATTGAGAGAGTCCCAAGCGTTGGACAAATTCCCTGAATGTTTCATTCTCAATGAAATCGACCATCATCACGGTGTCTTCATCAGGTTTACTGTGTTTGATAAGTTGTCGCAATTGACCGTAAAGATGAACTTCCAATGGCTCGAAGGTGTTACTATTTGTCATCTTATTCAGAGATATTTTGATAGTTTTTGCTTATTGGTGTTGGGAAATGGACTTGATAAAAAAGGAGAGAAGGGAGTCCTGCTCCCTTATCGCTTCTCACATTCCTTCAAATACCTTGTCTAATTCCTCATCACTCACATCAAATGTGACATTATGAGGAGGTAATGGTTCAGTATGGAAGAATTCGGGTAGTCGATCATCTTCCTTCGTGAAACCAGCATTCCGGTTGAATTCACGTTCATTCTTCAAAACTTTCAGACCATATTCTGTTACATCATATTCATGTCCAATGAAACCATCGAATGTATCCTTCATGCCTGCAAATCCACTATCATCATCTAGGATACAGAACGCAATGAATAGACAATAGCCTGAAGAATCGATGTAAGCAGTTGTTGCTTGGAATGCTCTTGAGAGGTCGGCCTTCTCCATTTTTCTTGGATCGGTTACCTCGCCCTTTATGCCAAGAATTTCAGCGGCAATTGTATATCCAGCTGTATGATCTGCACCCATCGTGGTTGTAGCATAAGTAACACCAATACCTCTAATGGGACGTGGATCATATGCAGGTAATGCCTGACCTTTCACAACTGGAATTCGAGTCACGCCAAGTGTTTCTCCTGCAATTTTGGTTCCGGAACATACCAGCTTACCATCCACCGATTTGGAATCATAAGCTTTCTTTAGCAGCTTAATCGCAGCAGTCCCATCGCCATACGGTATAATGCCACCTTCCATGAACATAGCAATGGTGTTTCCGGCTTCAATAGTATCAAGACCTAAATCATTGCATAATCTGTTTAATTCAGCTACATCATAGAGCTTGCCTACCCCAAGATTGGCCCCTAGAGCCCACGCAGATTCATATTCGAGCGGAGATACGTGAAGTTTACCAGTTTCCTCGTAAGGTACTGCATTGGAACAAGCCATAATACATCCTGGATGACATGAGTGAGCATAACGTCCCTCGGATTTGTCGCCAAACTTTTTCTTGGTTCGATCAACTAAATCATGTACTGCTTCTCCCGATATCTTCGCAGCATCTTTGAATCGACCTGAACTGAATCCTAATGTTGGGAGTCCTCCAGCCTCGTTCAGAATGTTCTGAAGAATATTTGTTCCATAGTTCTTCAGACCTCCAAAGGGTTTTCCTTCGTCATTGTTCAGTTTTCCTGTGACAGGATGTTTATTCAAGGCTTCAACTAGTGCTTTTCGCCCCTGCTCGAATTTCTCTTTCTGTTTAGGTTCGGGTCGAGAGCCTTCTGAATCATCACTGATGATAGTGACAATTCTTTTCGAACCTAAGACAGCTCCAAGTCCCCCACGACCAGCGTACCTTCCAGGATCGGAATTTTCTATGTTGTTTCCGAAAATTCCTGCACCCCTTAGAAGTCTTTGACCTGCGATTCCACACCCAATAATTCCCGGCTTGGAATCGTACTTTTTCCAAATTTTTCCTATTAGATCATAAAGCCCAATTCCTGCATAGTCATTAGTCTTCAGAATCTCGCAGGAATCCTTCCCCAACAGTATACTATACCAATCATCGCCTGAAGGAGCACCCTCTATGACAATTCCCCGAAGTCCAATTTTGGCAAGCCGCGTGGCTGTCAGACCACCAGCATTTGCCTCCTTGATACCTCCAGTCAGGGGAGACTTTGCACCAACACTCAACCTACCAGAGGAAGGAGCAAGAGTTCCTGCTAGAAGACCTGGCGAAATCACAACCTTGTTATGCGCTCTAAGTGGATGACACATCGGATCCACTTCACTGTTTACATAGTGGGTTGTGAAAGCACGTCCAGCGAGATGTGCATGTTCACTGGGAACTGATTCCCATTTATGACTCAGATCATTCATGTTAACTCTCAATATCTTACTCAATGTTCAATACTCCTAATGGGATAAAATAGCAACAGGTTCTATTTATGCGATGTGCTTTAAAACAGCATATCGATATGTTTTTCTATTCATATCGAAACAGAACCTATTATCTCATAATAATGTTAAAATGAAGGATTGCAGAATCAAGAGTGCCGCAATATCGCTCTTGAAAGGTGTACTATGTGTCAGCAAGAACTCCATGCGATAATATCATGAAATTAGCGGTTGTAGGTGCAGGAGGAGCGGGTAAAAGTACACTCATTGCAAGGTTAGCTACTGGGAATTATCTGGAAACCAACATGACAGTTGGATTTGATGTTGAATCGTGGATTGTGGATACGGGACATAACACGTGTATCAAAGTCGCATTATTTGATTTGGGTGGACAAAAGCAATTCAGATTTTTCCAAGGCTCTTTTGTCCTAGGTGCAAGGCTCGCACTAATCGTATTTGATTGCACATCATTCAGATCTCTCTTAGAGGTAGAGGAATGGTTGGGCATGATAGAATCTATACCCTCAAGTCGTCGATTACTTGTTGGAACTAAAGCTGATGTTGAAGGAGCAATCTGTGATGAGGAAATTAGTGAGCGTGCAAAGGACCTTGGAGTAGACTATGTTCTTATCAGCTCAAAAACTGGCGAGAATTTCGACAAGCTTCTAGATAAGTTACAAGAAATGGTTAGGTCGACTTGACGAGTTATTCTTAAAACATAGTAAGTCCATCAAAATATCAAATTGAATCAAGATGATGTACTATGAGCTCAGATGTCTTAGAGGGCAGAAGCCTTCAGGTTATTGTCAGCATATTCACAATCACACTCATCATTATGGCTGGAATCTGGTTATTCATAGATTCAAACATTTCAGTGATTCTTGGAGGATTAGCCATCATACTAGTATATTATGCGCTCTCAAGTCCCGGAAGAAAGGAGGGTACTACACCTACAGAAAAACCAGAACTTCTTAGAAGGATTCAGCCTGAACAAGTTCGAGATCAGGAAGAGCAATATACAGTAAAGGTTGAGGAACCAGATGCAATCCTACAAGAGTTGCCAATCGAAACAATCGAAGGCATTGGACATACATATGGATTCAAATTGAAAAGCCACGGAATTCATACAGTGCGGGATTTGGTGAAGTCAGACCCAAGTAAGATTTCTGAGATATGTGATGTTGACACAGAGCGTGCAAGTAGATGGATTAGCATGGGCAAGTTCGCGGGTTTGGAATCAATTTCCGAAGAAGATGCAGAGGCTATTGTTATTGCGACTACAATTGATAGTATAGGTAAATTAGCTAATGCCAATGCAAACGAGCTAATGAGTATAATTCAGACAGCAGTCTCTGAGGGGTATGTTAAGGTTCCAGGAGATTATGTATTCACAATGGAGAAAGTCCAGAGATGGATTGACGAAGCTTATGAACTCCTTAACTTAGACACAATTTGATTCTATTAGTTAAACGAATAGAAAATAATTACAAACTGTAACTAAACTTAGATCGCCTGTAACTTAATACAATATATCATTATATATACCAAAAGAACGATTGTGTAAGGGTGCACATCCGTGGTCACATCTATAGCTAATACTATCCCATGTAAGAAATTGTATAAGCTAGCTGTAGTTGGGGCTGGGGGAGTTGGGAAAACCACTCTCATCGCAAGAATTGTGACAGGGCAATTCATTGACAAGAAAATGACTGTAGGTTTTGATGTAGAATCATGGACAGTCGAGGATGATGAAACAGGTTGTATGAAAGTTGCTATGTTCGATTTTGGGGGACAAAAGCAATTTCGATTCTTTCAGGGTTCACTAATTATTGGAGCCAAAGCAGCTCTCGTTGTCTTTGATTCTTGCTCGTACAGATCAATCATACAGCTCAAAGAATGGATGGGTCTTATTGATGCAATCCCAGATAGACAAAAGCTACTAGTAGGTACAAAATTGGATATAAATAGTGAGATAAATCACGAGGAAATACAGGCTTATGCGGACGAATTTGGTATTGAATATATACTAGTAAGTTCTAAGACAGGGGAAAATTTTGATATATTACAAGAAAAACTTCAGACAATACTGAAATTGATAGATGGTTAAGGGGTAGACTCGATGAGTGACGTAAAGGTGTTCTGCAAGAAATGCAATAATCCTGTTGAAATTGCGATATCTGATCAGGAACTTGAAGCTGCAAAGGATGGAATTTTGAGAGTAATGATGGTTCATGGTTCACCGGCACATGCGATTGTTGTTTACATTGACAAAAATTTGAGAGTCAGAGAAATCGAATATTCTGATAGTTTTCAAATGGGTGAAACAACATCTGCTACTGTAGTAGCAGCTGACAATGTGCCGACGAGTCTATCAGAATCTATAGGAGAACCCTGTTATCAGGCTATGTTCACGTTTGAGGATGTGAAGGAGCGGGAGAAATCAACTTTTGTTCTTGACAAAGCGATTCTTAGAACAGTATGCGACTCAGGTACAATATGTCTTAGTGCGATAAGAAAGAATATCGCGCATCTTGAGAAGGCGCTTGGAAGTAAAATCGATTTAGAGCAAATAGAGAGTGTGTGTGACAAGTACATTCAAGACGGATTGATTAAAAAATTATAGGTGATAAAAAATGATGAGATTCTTCAGAAGAAAAGACCCATCAAAGAACTACCTGAACAAGATGGCCATTGGCCTAGGTGCAGGTCTAGTTAAAGCAAGAGATGTTATATTAAATCCTAATTTTGACCCTCAAGGTGCAATGGATATTCTCGCAACTTGGATGGGACAGGAAATTGCCAAGGAGCTTCTAGCGCAAAAGGTGATTTCACCCTCAGATGATATGAAGACGGTCCTTGAAAAATTGCTGGAAGAAGTCCGAATAGCTGAAGATTTAACAATCGATTTTGATGGAGAGAAATCACATATCACAGTTCAACAGTGCTTGATTTGTCCAAGAAAGGTTGGTGGGTATGACCTCGAAGGCAACACTGCATGTCCCGTAGGTGGGATTGTTAGAGGAGCTCTTGGATTAATATCAGGCAAGCAACCGCAACTCGAATCTATAGACTTGAAAACGGGAGAAATTTGCAAAGTAGATTTCTACCTGAAGTGATATCACATAAAACTACACAATTCAAAGATTTCTTTCAGAAGTATATAGGCAGAACGAAGTGTATAAATAGACCACAAATTGAGCCCCGTCTAGTGTAATCACTAAGTATAGGCCAATGCTAGGCTGAACTTCAAACAAGGTGAACATTGTGAAACGAGACCCGACTGGATGGATGCGAGAAGAATACGAGAAATTAGTCCAGCAGAATTTTGATTGGAAAATTAGGGAGCTGCAAGGACCTAGTACACCAAAAGCCAAAGTAGATGGTAAAGAAGTAATTATGCTGTGTAGCAATAATTACCTGAACTTAAGCAACCACCCGAAGCTGAAGGAAGCAGCTATTGAAGCAATCAAAACGCACGGTGCTGGTTCTGGTTCTGTTAGAGCAATTGCAGGAACAATGGATCTTCACCTTGAACTTGAACGAAGGCTTGCAAAATTTAAAGGTGCTGAGGCATCTCTCACATATAGTGCAGGTTTCGCTACAAATGAAGGACTCATCCCCCAGCTAGTCGGAAAAGAAGATGCTATAATATCAGATGAATTAAATCACGGTAGTATTATTGACGGGGTTAGACTCACAAAAGCAACAAGATACGTCTATGGCCATAATAACATGGAAGAACTTGAACAGGTTTTGAAAGAGGCTGAGAAAAAGAATCCAGAGAAGATGCTTATCATAACCGATGGTGTCTTTAGCATGGATGGTGACATTGCACCCCTGGATGAAATCGCTAAGCAAGGCAAAGAGTATGGAGCAATGATTTACGTTGATGATGCTCACGGTGAGGCAGTTTTAGGAAAGGGAGGACGTGGCATTGTTTCACACTTCAACTTGACACATCACGATGTCCACTTTGAAATGGGTACATTCTCCAAGGCGTTTGGTGTGATGGGCGGTCATGTTTCAGGAAGTCGCGACATGGTTAACTATGCTTTGAACAAGAGCCGTTCCTGGCTTCTGAGTGCTTCACATCCACCAGCAACAGCAGCAGCTTGCATTGCGGCTATTGATGTGCTTGAAACAGAGGAGGAACATGTGAAGACACTCTGGGATAATCGTGAGTACTTTGTGAAAGGACTCCAACAGATGGGATATGACACCGGGAAGAGTCAAACACCAATCGTTCCGGCGATGACAGGAGAGAGCTCAAAGGCAGTTGAGCTGAGTAATGGTTTGATGGAAGAAGGAATTCTTGCACTACCAATTGTATTTCCTATGGTTGCCAAAGATGCTGCAAGGATTCGTAATATACTGAATAGCGGCCTAACAAAAGAGCACCTAGATATAGCTCTTGGTGCCTATGAGAAGATTGGAAAGAGAATTAGTATCATCTAATTAAATATCGGTGCTTCCAGTAGCAACTGCTAACTGCTGGAGGCTTTTCCACTTGTTTTTGGAAATTTATCCCAGAGTAATAAGCAAGGAAAGTGAATTGTTTCCTAATCACTTCGAATCGTTTCTCAGCAGTTCTAATCGTAAAGGCTTTCTTTGATGAAGTATTTGTATAAAGACATGTCAGATAATTATCATTCATTACGTGCAACCCTCACCAAACTAGGAGAAACAGGCGAACGTGTTAGAATCTACGGGAATGGAATGGTTATCCTAGCTGAAGGACTGATTGCCAATATTGGAGATGATATTGTATGCATCCAGCATCATAGAAAGGAAGAACCAGATGAATTCCTTAGATTGGATTGTATTGTGAAGGTATCAATTCTTGAAGAATCTCGCCAATATTGACACCTTCAATATCCACCATACATCAGTAGAATGTACAACATCATAATGAAGACTGCAATCATAGCAATTGATTCAAGTGCGTTCACCTTGGCATCATCGGTGATCATGACTCGAAGCATAAACATGGATGGAAATGCAAAAATCAAGAGGACCACTGAGAACAAGTCTATCGGGATAACATCGATTGTCCCATTCATAGTTCCAATTATGCCACTAACAACTAGAGTGAATCCGAAAATAACAAAGAAGACCTGCACAATTCCTCCAAAAGCATTTGATAGGGCAACCTCTATTTCCTCTTTTCGATGGCTGCTTGCTACTATGATGTACTCAGGAGTACCTCCGAATATCACCAGAAGGAGTGCAGTATGTATAAATGAAAGATTCAAACCCTCAGACCCAGATGCAAATGATGCAAATCCAGAAAGTGCTTCTCCACCAAGAAGAGCTCCTACTGCGGCTAAGAATAAGTAGATTCCGAGTTTCTGCTTACTAAAAAGTGGATAGTGCACGCCACCATCATCACCATCATGATCGATTGGTTCTTCTGCTTTGCCATAGTACTTAGTAATGGTATAGAGATAAGCTCCAAAAACACCTA